>Ga0116227_10004468_pt1 | contig 30357 bp, 21 predicted proteins | sample S1TSphgellanicum_FD_89693 | JGI IMG/M metagenome (GOLD analysis project Ga0116227, IMG submission 89693) | Host-associated microbial communities from peat moss isolated from Minnesota, USA - S1T2_Fb - Sphagnum magellanicum MG | ecosystem: Host-associated > Plants > Peat moss > Unclassified... | reverse complement strand
TTTTTTTGACCTTTTTTTTCATTTTTCTTTTGTTCAACTTTGACATCCGCCGCGTTGTTTTTTTTTTTTTTTTTTTTTTTTTTTTTTTTTTTTTTTTTGGGGGGGGGGGGGAGACAAGATTGTCGTTTTGGTTCTCAATTCTTCAGCGATCTGTTACGGGGATGATGCTGTGTGGATTTTCCGTGTCTGCTGCAAGAAGTTCGTTTTTCTGCTTTGTTTGTTACTGTGCTGAACGAGATGCTCCTCTGCTCTGTGTGTAGCTAGCTGTCTCGGAGACACACCTAACAATGAAATAGTGACGGTTTCTTTTTCTCTTTGACCTCTTCTTTTCAGCATGTTGGAAGTTTGGCACGGAGCTGCTGCTTCTAGACTCATGCCCTAGGAGATGCAGACAACAAACTGCAACAAGAGGAATATTCACACCGTTTAGGACAGCTTCTGGTGTGTGTCTTGTCTGAGCTCTCAACAGAGCAGCCGGTGCAGAAGTATCTTTCTTGCAATTGGGGCATCGGGGGCTCCATTCATCCTCTCTCTCTCTCTCTCTCTCTCTCTCTCTCTCTACAGGCATTGCCACTGTGCCTGAAAACCTTAGATTCTCATCCTCCCTTGTTGGATCACATGTACCCAGTAGCCACCAAACGCTGTAACTGCTGCCTCTCCTACATGCTGCTCCACATCTGCATTTGTCTTCTTGTAGTGGGGTTGAGCTCTGGGATGACTCCTCCTAGGCCTGGAGATATTGCCTCTCACACTGCCACTGCCATTCGTAGAGAAGAAAAGAAACCACCTCCACTCAAGTCTGCCAACAAGGGAAGACATGAGGTAGACTTCATCATCGGCTCTGGAAAACCTATGGCCAGATCACTGCAAAAAGATGAAGAAGAAGTGCAGCAGAGCATCCAGACAGTTTTGGTTGTGTCAGCAGATGGGCATCCAGATCATTTTCCTACAGTCCAGGCAGCAGTTGATGCAGTACCCATGTGGAATTACTTAAGGTGGATCATCTACATCAAGTCCGGGACATATGTGGGCACCGTTTTCATTCCGGAAGGAAAAGACTACATCACACTCTTGGGAGAAGGAGTGGACAGCACAGTACTGACATTCAACAGAAAAGCCTGTGATAAGAGGCCAGATGGTACCAAGTACACTATTCTTGACTGCCCTAGTGTGATTGTTGAAGCATCTTACTTCACTGCCAAGGATATTACATTTGAGAATAGCTCTCCAAAACCAGCTGACCTTGACTATGATTCCCAGGCTCCTGCCATTCGAATCTCTGGTGATAATTGTGCATTCTACAACTGCAACTTCCTAGGATGGCAGGATACTCTGTATGCAGACCAGGGCAAGCACTACTATGTTGGATGTCGCATTGAGGGGAATGTGGATTTCATTCTTGGATATGCACGAGCAGTGTTTGAAAGTTGCACCATTTACTCAAGAGGTGAAGGATTTATTACTGCTCAAAGCAGATGGTGCAAGGACGATTGCCCAGGAACTGCAGATTCTGCATTTGTCATCTTGAGGTCCAATCTGACTGGATACCGTTTAGCAGAGTACAACTCTACTGGGACAGGACTCACTTATTTGGGTCGACCCTGGAGGGAGTTTGCAAAGGTTGTATTCATTGACACAACAATGGGGGAACATATTGCACCGGAAGGATGGGTTGATTGGCTTACTGATACAGGGCCACTTTTTTCTCATGATAGTGTTTATTTTGCAGAATTCGGAAGCACTGGTCCAGGTGCCAATGCTTCTGCTCGTGTAGATTGGTCTCATCAACTCTCAGATGAAGAAGCAGAGGCTTACAGGGATGTCACAGGTTTTTTGGAGGCTGATACATGGCTGGAGGCTCCTCCCTCCCTGGAAGACTTGATGAAGGCAAATCTTTTGCAGGATGAGAGCTGGGGCAGAGCCATAGCTCTAGAAGGCCATAATAGCAAGAAGTTCCCTCCACGGCGGTGGAAAAATTTGAGTGCAAAGGATCAAACTACTCCTTGATCTCTTTCTTTTTACCGACCTTTAGGATGGTCAAGCATTTTTGGCTATTGTATTCAGTGACTGCTGACAGTCAACCTCCTATTGTAAATGTCCATTCATTTTAGTGTCACTTAGGATTCTGGTGCAGCACGTTGAGTTGAGATTCTATTTTTTCTCCCTCATAAGTGTTGCTGGGTGTATAACATCAAAGGTGCATCCCTCTTTTTGAAGAGGGCACATCTGGAACACACAAAGCTCTTAGTAATCCACTGGAGAGTGTACGTGACCACTAGTGCTTGGGTGGATACAACCACAAAGCAAGCAAAAAACAATTTATTGATTTAGGATGTCATTCTCATCTACCCACTATTTATGGTACCTTGGATGGCTTAGAATGTGAGAGCTCAACTGGGGACATATAATTTTTTAGGTAGAAACTACAACTAGCTTATACTGTGTAACATCTATAATATAATGTACATCTGCATGCCAAACAGCAAGTTTGATGGCAGAGCGAAAGCGGTCACCCAGGCTGAGGTTTCTTCTTGGATAGTTTTTAATAAAGCTGACAACACTCTGCTCATTATCTTGTGGTTGGTTTCTTGTTGTATATTATGAGAAACTCAATGACTTTGTATCAGCTTTTGAGTATGTTGGTTCTACCTGTTGAAACTGTTTGATTCTGATGCAGCATGCACACTCAAAGTAGCCTTCTACTTGCAGGTGAGTGCATAGTTTTTGTTTGTAATTATCCTAGTCTAATAGTCTATCCAGGCCTAGTGATCTAAGAATGGAGGGGCCTTTTCCAAATTCTGGTAGGATCTTTTTCTGGTACAGGGGTGTAAATTCCTCTGTGGTTCCCATCCTAATCAAATTGTTTCTGAAATGTGCATGACCAGGAGTCTACACTTGAGTGGCCTGTGTCAAGAATCTTGTACATGTATAGCCTTCAACAGTTGTAAGTACTGTTCCCGAATACCATCATGATGAAGATTTTGGTATGACACACTCCCTATGTGCAACCTGCAGATCATGTCTATAGAATATGTAGGATCTTACAAAGAGGTTGCATGTAAAATCTGTACATGTTTGAATTGCATCAGCAACATGAGTGTGCTCACATGTCTGTTTACACTTCACACTCATCCCAGGGAGACATGGTTCAAGACATGAAAAACAGAGGTGGGCTGAAAAAACCAGGACTTTTGTTTTCCATAACAAGAGGTACAGGCTGATTGTTTCAGAGCCCAGATTCCTTATATGTTCTTTGATTCTCCATTCCAGCAACATGTCATATTTCATTGGGTTGATAGCTAACCTGCACCTAGTAAGTCTGAGGCTAATACCTTGGGCTAATATCAGAAATATGAGGTGCTAGCTAGACTTGAGGCTTGAGATTGCAGCTCTTGCATTTACTTACTCCACAGTTGAGCCTGGGATGGGTTGCTTGATGGTGCAATCCGTAGTTTTTTTCCTCTTTCAATGTGTTTTGTTCATACTGAAAATATTCTTGCTCACTGTGGTCCCTTGAGTCTTGATCAGGGAAGAAAACTTTTATGGCTGGTTAAGAGGGTTGTTTTTACTTTTTATGACTCACCTACAAAAAGCCCTTAATGCCTAGCCCTTACTCTATACTAGCCATCTAATGCATCTACTTGCCTAGTAGTCAGCTACTGTCCTTCCTACTTACCTACCAGCCTACCTACCTACCTGACCTATTTTTTAAACAGTACATTTCCCAAGGTGAAACTCAGCTGGGGTTCATCCACAGTTGAGTCACATGGACTTCCAAGAGATGGTGCACTGGCAGTTGTTGGTTTCCTTTGGCTGACATTTTGCTGGTAGTTCAGGTTGAGGTCCAAGCATATGTTGTGAACAGGTTGGTCATAGGAGAATACTGTTTCTCCAGCTGCTTGTTTACTTTGGCTGACAGTGTGCTTGTAGTTCAGGTTGGTGTCTAAGCATGCATATGAACAGATCACAGAAGAACTCCATTTCTCGAATCCCCCATTCAAGAATTTACAAAAACAGAAATGTAAGTAATTGATGAAGAGGTTGACATGATGGGTAGAGACAAATGCAATCTATTAAACAATACATGCGGGGCCACTACAAGTCTCATGAGCATTTTGTGAGCCTTGCCACCTTTGATTGTAGGTTCAAGCTATTTTATTATATTGTCAATTGTTGCTACTTTCACACTTGCACTGCTTCAGACAAAGGGAGGAATTGTTGATAACATTTGTTTTTTTGGTGGTGTAACCTAGGTTTTACAGTTGACTTACAACCCTTGCCTTGTTCATAAGTCTGACATTTATAAACCAGATTGGATGGTCCAGGAGCACAGAAGGTATAAGCTATAAACAAATAAACAGGCCTTTTGTTACTACAGAGTGGAATCTGGAGGTAGACCCAGGTAGAGCCTTGCCACCAAATCATTTCTTCTGGACCCTCTCTCTGTTTTCCAGGCTGCAAAGATCCCTGTACTGCAACAAAGGAGGAAGAGCTAAAATTCAGCAACATGTTCACACCACCACCTTTCCAAGGGTGTCATAAGAATGCCAGAAAAACAAAGTTTCTCTCTAGAATCTGGACTTTTGGACTCTTGACCAGTGTTGGTCTGGCATCGAACATACCAGCCTGGTCCTGGTAGACGAGGGGGGTTTTTTTTTGCATGCGAGGTGGGTATGGGTTTAGGGTACTTTTTTCAACACTTTTGTACTAGTATTGTCCTGCTAATGGGCCCAAGACTGATTTTTGGCTGGTATAAAATTGGTACAAAGTTGGTATTACCTCAAGTCCCTACCAGGCTGGTACTAGTATGGGTGGTATTGCCTCAGACTGTGAGGGTCCTTGCTACCAGTGTTGATTCGGTGATAGGCCAGATCAACACTCATACAAGGCGCAGGCCTGCATACCAGACCAACACTCCTCTGGAATGCAGAACTTCTGAAGCACATGATCAATACAGAGTCTGTTGGAGTTCATTTGTCCAGTGAAAAAGTACGTCCAATATGCTCAAAGTACCTTGAGCCTTCTCTGATGATTACTGACACAGAGCACTAGTACCAAGGGATACTTACTTGCACAGTTCATGCACACAAACCATTTTCAAAAGGGCAAATACTTCCGGAGAATTCCAATCATGCAAATGTGGGGAATGTAATATCTTGAATGTTGAGCCCACCCAAAATATTGCCTGAACATGAAGAGGTGGAAAAGGCCATGTAGTGTAAGTAATATAAGAAGGATTTTATTACCTTGGAAAGGTCTGACCACTTCACTGCCAGAGAATTGGGTTGTGCTTGCTTCCATAGTTTGATGCTTGGGAGACAACTATCTGGTGAAAATATGCTAGTTTTGAATAGTGGCAACTTGAGGGACTTGTTGATCAGATATGAGAGGTCACTCTTTGTATTTGCTGGGTACCCTTTACATTTGGAGAATGTTATTTTGCTACCTAGTTGATAGATGGGACACATGTCAATATTTTTCCTTATTCATTTATAAGTGTGGTAAATTCTGGTAATTGATAAACATATTAACTTAATTATAAATTGAAAGACATTCTAAACTATAGTTTAAATGCATTAATTTCTAACAAGATTTTCAAGATTTTATGTGAGCCTAGTTTATACTTTTTCTAATTGACCTCCAGACTAATGAACAAACACCTTATTTTGGACTGATGTAATTTTCATAAAAATGAAGGTGATCTCCCTATGTAGTAGTTTAGAATTGCTTGCTTTGTTGTTATGGCAGAGCTGAAATAGGTTTGTTTGCTTGATTGTAATCAAGTTTTCTCAAGGATTTTTAATGATGGAAACCTACCAAACGTCAATAAAACAAAGTGCCCAACAAAGGGGGAGAAAAAGATACAAGCTGGAAGGACCCAAGTCCTGGCAAACAAAGATCCCCCACGAAAGGAAGATTGCTATGGGAACAAGAACAAATCAAGTACCCAAAACCCAAGTCATGATAAGCATGCCAGATAAAGAGAAGGGAAGAACACCTAGAAAAATGCCTAGTCTACAAGAACCCTCACCTATAATAATAACACGTCACAAAATAGAGGCTGCCTACTCTCCTTACAATGCCACTAGCACCTTCTACTTGTAAAATGAATGCAAAATAAAAAAAGGAAGGCTTTTAATGCCTTTCACTTTTCACCCCATGTTAGCACATCGATGAAAAAAATGGTCAACTTGTTGATGGGAACACCCAAAGATCTCTATGGCTAGAAGGAGAAATAATTTTGTTGAGTATTAATCACGATAAAAGTCATCCTTACCTTGAGCATTGATTATTGTGGCAGCCTCGTACAATAAAAGAACCCACAAAACCAAATATACTCAAATGGGTTAACAATGATGATGATAATCAACATCTAAACACCATCCACTAAAACCACAATGTCAACCTATCGACGCAAAAATTAAAGGGCAAGCAACAAAAAACCATGGGTTTACTCAAATAATACATGAAATCTTGCATCCTTTGCAATAGACACAAAAGCATTTTCACACAACATCATAAGTAGTTGTCCTCTCCCCACCATTGGCACAATTAAAAAGGTGGATTTCTATAAGGTTCAAAGGTTGATTACAAATGCAATGTGACAAACCAAAGGTTAAATGATGGGAAAAGGTGCGATAATAGTCAAATGAACCAAAAACCATGTCGAATGATCAAAAAATTGTCAAAATTTTCAAACATATTTATGTAATGTCACTTTAATGTCATGTTAATCAAGGAAATTTATGCTAAATGATTTATATGAATGTTGAAGAATTAAAAAAATCTTTTAATTTAATAAATTGAGTTTTGATTTTAGTAAAAGACTTTTGAACCTTAACGCTCCAAAATCAGTATTATAAAGCACTAGGCTAAGGACTTTTTTAATCAAAAAAATTTGATGGGATTTTTTTTGAAATAATGATAACCTATTATCCACATATGAAAAGCACTTATAATTTAAAAATTGTGGTGTTTAAAGTTTTTAGAAATTCAAACTTTCAAAAGTCATTTGCTAAATGTAAATGGGTGATAACTTGTATGACATATGAACAAAGTTTTGGCTTATGATATAAAAAATTAAAATTAAAAATAGTTATCATATTTTTGCATGATTTGAAATTATGATCATTTTTCAAAACAAAACATAAAATTTGATTGAATTTTTATACTTTTAGAAAAGTCATATTTATGCAAAAAGAATTAACACAAGTAATGTAATTTATTGGGAAAATTGTCAATATTTTAAAAAACATGTTGCAAAAAAAATCCTTAAAAATATCCTTTCTATGAAAAAGTCAAAATGTTCAAAAAGGGCCATTTATGGTTGAGTCCTTTGTCGCCATTGACTCATTTAATTAAGATTGCACCCAAAAGGCCCAATTGAATGCATAACACATTGATAAAAACATATAAAACCAACTAGAAAAAAAGAATCACTTAATGAATAAACAACCATGCATTCACACCCAACCTCACATAAGATCTCAAACGTAACTAAAAGTACTAACATGTAAGATTTCATTCACTTTTAGTTTTTTTAAAAGATCACATGTAGTTAATGATGGTTTACATCCCAATATATTCAATTAAGGATGTGCAAGAAAATTGACCTAAAAGAATCCAAGGAGAGGTTCACATATATGTTTGGTTGAAAATCCATCAAGGAGTTTGAGCAAGGGGATTCTAAATCTAAAGGATGTAAGGCTTGCAACACATAACAATCGTTGATGACACTAAAGGTAATGCAAGAGGGGCAAGAGCCTTAGTAGCACTCACAAACTCCTCAACATGCCCAATGGCTAAACACCATCCTAAACAATGTATAAAAGGCATCAAGAACATAATTTAAAGGGGGGTAAGGTTGCCAACGAAGCTTGGTTTGAACAAAATCGTTGTAAAGACATGCACCCAAAAAACATGTTTTGCTTAAAGTTCCTCTTAATCCCCAAACAAAAACTATTAAAAGTGCACCCTAATCTTTCTATGCTAAGTTACCCCACCTCAAAGGGGAACAACAAGACACCACTAAAGGAACAACAAGAATAGGTGCCAAATAGGCACATTGAATGGGTCTTAAGCAAGCTAGTTCAAAGAAAGACAAAAAATAACCTACACCTTTCATCATAAAATTAAAGGGATTGCACATACAAACAAGGTTGAAGAAGACCCAACAGGAAGGCACCACTCCTCGGATCCACTGCTATTCAAGCCCAAGCTATCACAAGGGAGAAGGGGCTAAAGAGGTGACCAAGAAACCAAGAAGGTTATTTAAAAGCAGAGCTTGAAAAGCCTAACAATGCTTTTGATGATGGGTGATACCTTGTTACAAAAACAATGCCTCCATGAGTGGGCTTTCAATGGAGAAATGGAGGTATTAACCTGTTCTTTAACTGGTCTTTGAATTGGGTTTGTCATTTTGAAGAGATTCATTCCTGTCATGGAATCAAGTGCTCAGTTTTTGACACACAAAAAAGAGGCATTCAGTCAAGTACTTGCACCCATGCATTGTTGAATGCAGGTACAAAGCTGGCAGTCAACTTCATAAAAGATAGATGGAGGGTGGAGGGTTGACACTTGACACTCTTTGAATTGTATTCCAGACAGAACTGAAGGGAACCCAATCCTCTGCACAGTATTCCACTCCCTCTATAAGTTAGATGCGGTGGCTTCCTGGACATCTTACTGGACCCAAGACTGCCATAATTGATACCATAATTGAGATAACAAGAAGTTGAAGGTTTATAGGCTTTGGCTGAAAGTATTTGTGTGTTGAGGCAAGTTCAAAGCTCTCTGTTTAGAGCTAAAATATGAAAGCTTAGGACAAAAAATGAGGAGTAGATTGTGCACAGGTGTTCACAAATGCCTGTCAAATTCTACGAATGGAATTAAGCATGGATTCCACTTTCCGGCATTAATTCATTCTATTCCAGCAAAAAAGGACTGGTTTACACAATGTTGAAGTCTTTTGAGAATGGAAAAATGAAAGAAATACCCACGTTAAGTCCATGTGAAGAGGGTGTTGAGGGGTGCATCTAGATCAAAGCTTAAACATTCGATAATCATTGCCAAGGCCTGTGCTTTATGCTGCTGGTGAGCTTCAGAAACCTATCAAGCTTGTCCTTCTTGAGAAAGTAGTTGCCAATATGCAGATCTGCAGGTTTTTTTGCAGCTACAACCCACAGAGACAGCTTAGTGCATCTCCATCCACACCCCCTATTTTGAGTGTAGATCAGTTTACCACATCCAACATACCATGTTGATTATTCCCCCTTCCCCATGCAAAAACATTAAAAAATAACAATATAAAATGAGAAACTATTTAAACATCACCACCTCGGGCAATCATTATGGTTGGCCAATGAAAAAAAGCCATTTCCTTTTACGGTCAATCTTGGAGGGCACTGTGTAGTGAACAAGTTACAGGCCTAGGCCCTGAATTTTGGTGCTACCCATTTGATCGGTAGCGTCATCCAAAATATGGTGTTCAGGTCATTTTACTGCTGTGGGTGGAGGTCCTCCGCCCCTCAGAAACTTCCCACATCTACAAGAAAGTTGACACCACACTCGGTGGACAGTACGTGTACATGACTAGTGTCTGAAAAATTTAAGCACCTTTCAGTGGAAAATTTTGTAGGAAAGATTCAAGCAACTTATTCTCAATGAATTATCAAAGTTGCAATGTCAGAATGGAAAATGTTTGGAATATTTTGGGCCCCACTTACATCTGAGCTGTGTGCATGGCTGTCCAGGTATGAACTTTCTCCTGGAATATTAAAGAAGTTTTCTTCACAATAATAAATAAATATGAGAAATATGAAACACATCTGTTTGAATACACATACATTTTCATACATCGCACAGGTGGAAGGATGATAGGTCTCCTTCTTGCAGATATTGTGCTAAAGTTGTGAGTAATGTCAGCAGGAATATAGACAGAAATACAACACATTAGACAGAATATGTGAAGGGATTGACAATGATCAATGTGAAGTTTCTTACAGTTCTCAGGGGAACCACTCTTATGGCAATGCCCTGCAGGTAAACCTGGCACCCATTCCACAAACAGCCAATTGTCATCAAGTGAATCCTGTGATTTGATATCCTTGAGGTTGAAATTATGTTTGACACAACCTCAAAATGCTCAAATCTTTCCCCAAAAACCAAATGCTACAACCTAGATATACTAGAGAAGTCCAAAGAGTTGGAGTTGCTACAAAGATCATGAGAAACTTGGTTTGCAAATATTGCTGATTTTACTACCACCTACACATCAACTCAGGAATTGCAATTCCACAGGTATTAACAGATCAAACCAGTAGACTCGTCTGGATTCAACAATTGTTAAACCAAAAGTTCTTAGTAGCTTGAAAGTAATCCCAAGAAGGAACTTATTCCAACAAAGGAAAAAGAAGCAACAAGAGACAAAAAGGAATGGAGAGGAAGAGGAAAGTCTAGGATGGTAGGAAGTATGACACTTCCAAAAAAGTGATTGTGCAAGCACAATCTTACAACTCCTCTTCAACCCCTGAAACAATGATGTGTACAGGATTTTCATCCTATCATAGAAAGAGAAGAACAAAGATCTTAAATATTAATTTGGAGTATGAAATTCCATCATGCCAAGCTCTGCAGAGTTGCTACACAGAAGTCCTTGAGCACTCCACTGAGACACATCAGACTAATCTGTAGACTCAACATTCCAGAATATTTCCAGGTACTGTACCTGAGAAAGAAGACCATCATACACAATGTATCTAATTTTATGATGCTTTAAAATCCAGACCCCAATCAAATCAGAGTTTGGAAAGGTTAGGAGGCCCTTGTGGAACAGCAGGTCTTATCTCCAATTTCTCAATCTCTGTCTTGAACATTTGCAACTGCAAATCCACATGACAGGCAAAGCCAAGAGCCAACAATTAGCAGCCATTGATATCTTTAGTTTGTAAGAGAACAGCAAGAGAGTATGACCTTGCACTAGAAAGAGGCGTACTAGTGCATGCCTAGATGTCATACCTTGATCTGCTGATAAACAGTTCGATCATAGTTCCTCCCACCAAGTGCTGTTGCTGCATCCCAGAAACCCATATTCAGCATCAAGCACCTGGGGAATGTTAGGCTTTGGGACCCTCTGTTCAACTCAAGCTTCATGAACATTAGTGAAAACATATATATACTAGAGTTCAAAAACTATTCATTAACTGTGCCTTTAAAGCTACCAATCCAAAGGAACTCTAAAAATCTATTATCTCAAACAAAATGAAGCGTTGAACACTAATCCTAACATTTTGGATTCATAGCAGATACTACATGCCATTACTGAGACTAAACAGATTGAGAATCAGAAGTGTAATATCCAGTCACTGGTGCAAGTATACCAGGACCTAAGGTTTGAACATATAGTTTACTAGGAAGTCCAAAGGTGTAGGGTGAAAGCTGAAAGCCATGTTTAGAAACCTTTTAGGCAATATCCTGACTCAAAGCCTCTGCTTTCTACCTCTCTTGGTCCTTTGTTCTTTCACCCAAAGAATAAATGCAGGGGACTCTCATACCTATTTTGACAGCTTCTTGTAGTGTGGAGTGAGCATCTGGGCGGGCAGCATGCACCATGCCTGCCTCTTCAGCTGTCTTGCCTGTATACCGATGCCTGCAGTGAACAATCACAGTAATAGTCAGATGCAGGAAAGTGAATAACACTTTGGTCAGTCTTTTCAGGAGCAAGAGTTTGCACAAGGCACACAAATTGAACTCCATCCATCCATGAGGTGTTGCTATGAAAAAGTCAGCAAACATAGTTCTCAAGCTCTCTTCATCACAAAGGTTGGGGAACATTCTTGTTATGCAACATCAACTCAGAGCAGAGAATGTGCCTTTAGGTCAATGTGGCTTTGCAAATGAACTTCTAAAGCAAGCTTGAACAGGGCTGTCAGAATGTTCAATTGTGCAATACACATATTAAGTTTCACTTGTGCATCTGGGTGAAGTGACTTACGCACTCAGTACTGCTTTGTGGTAGGTCCTGACTGGAAGCTTGCAAGCAATAACAGCAAGCATTCCTGGTGTGAATGATAGTCCTATGTCCACCTGAGAACATCAAGCAATGATCAAATGATGAGCTGGACAAATGAGAATACTAAAAAGGAGGTATTGACCAACAAATCTCAAATGATATCAAGACAGACCTAGTTTTTCAATTGTCTTTGTCCTGGTGTGGAAGACCCACATCTTACAGAACCCTGTCTTTGGCTAACCTTAGGGTCAGACACAATTCTGACAGGATTTATATAGATCCCCAACCCCTTACTTCTACCAAAAAAAGGCAATATTCTTTCCCTTGAACAAAAGAAGTCACAACTTCTCTCCCAGAATTGTTTTGCAGTTTTTGACCCACCTTTGCCATGGATTTATTTGTTTGTAGTATGTAAGATGTTTGCTGCTTATTCAAGTTTCTTGCTGCAATATCATGGTCCTTGATGCTATTTTCTTGTCTTGTTTCCTCTTCAAGAAGGAAATGGTTCTTAGTCATAAGTTTGCTCTTGCCTCATCACAAAAATTAGTTTTTTAAACTCTCAGAAATTGTACTCACAAAAAAAGTCTAGAATCTGAGAAACTCTCACCCTCAAAAGGGAAAAAGAAACAACAGCAGTACACACCTCACTCAAGAACATGTAGCCTTTGTCAGAGCGCATAACACTATAGTCATGGACCAGTGCAAACATGCAACCCCCTGCCACTGCATGCCCACTACACACCCAGCCAGCACTGAGTTCATGCTGTAATAAATGAACCACAAACACAACATGCACTTGTCCTGGGCAGCATATCCTTTTTGGTGGCACTGAAAACTCAGATGCACACTTTGGAGTTTTGTGACCCCTGTTAGAACACTGCAAAGTATCAGAAGGCATAAAATTGAGAGAAAAAAAACAGATGAGAGTACCTAACAGCTGCGACTGTAGGTATAGGGTAAGTCAACATCTTTTTCAGCAGATCATGAAAAGTTTGAATCAACTCCTGATCCAAGAAACATGCCCACATATCACAAGAAACAGATCATTATGCACTGCAGTCTCTTCCTCTGGGCTAACGTACTAAGTAAAAAAGTATGAGTCACATTTGTAAACCAGGACATCTCTTTCACATACATTGAAAGACACAAAACCCTTCTCAATTGCAAATATTTGAACTAAAGGCAAAAATTCCTGTCAAGAATTGAGAACAGGGTTGGGTGGTGAATCCCATGAAAACTACTTACCAGGTTCTCGGGTGAAGTTTTGTTTATGAGAGAAAGAGACAGTCCATTTGAGTAGAATCGGCCCTGCCAAAAACAAAGCCCATCAAATACTGCTTATATTGCACCTTACTCAGATCCTTGGGTTAATTATTGCACGCTAAAGACTTTCAAGTTCAGAGCGAAGAGATAAATGTTACTGGTATACACTTAAGATTTTCAAGTATATTGCAGGTGTGCATTAACCCAAGCGATTACATTAAACCTTACTCATGATCAAATTCCAGCTACATCCAAAACAAAAAACTCCAAATTATGGAATTGACAAGGTGTTCTGAAAGCTTTGGTGTCTTACCTCACCTGTGGTTACAAGAGCTGCTGCTTGTGGGTCCTTCTCAACCTGATTTCCTTAAAAACAACAAAGAGAGTCACATAATGCCATTCCCTATACAGTAGAATTAGTGAGGGGCAAAGAAGATCTCATCCTCAGACACAAAACAAAAGCAAGAGATTTATTTATTTTTAATGTCAGAAAATTATACAAAAACTACCATGCACAGAGAGCAACAGCATGACTTCAAAGCAGCTAAATCACCAACAGAATCAGCTTTTCCAATGCACTGGAGACACTTCAGGATATTATAAGCAGACAACAAGTCTCAGACTGATGTGGAGAGAGATTGAGTTTTGAAAACACTTGGAAATAACAACTTAAAGAGAAACAACAATACCTCATCAAGGGCAGCCATAATCTCAGATATGGAGCTGGGAGTTAATCTGAGGAAATAAACAACCAGAATACGAAAGATTTCAGCAGTTTACACATCAGTATTCTACCTAATTGGATCATGACCACTTGAGATTCAAACCCTAGATCCTAGCAAAGCACACCAAAAAAAATCCCAAAAAAAAGGGGGGGGGAAGGAAATTGAACTAGAACAGGAATCGTGCAATTACTGCCCATTCAGAACTTGTGAAGCTGCCTAAGTTTGCCAAACGATTCAAACTCTTGGCCCTAAATTACATCGCAGATGAGTAAACGCAACACAGCATACAAAGAAGACCGAAAGTGCTTATTTCCCATACCTGTGCTCCCCGTCTCCTGTCAGAGTGAGGAGGTACACATTGTTTGGCAGCTTCTCCAACTTCAACGCCATCTCCTGTCGCTTTGTGTGTTTGTCTCTGTCCCTATCTCGCAACAGAAGAGCCTGGGAAGAACCTTCGTACATTAAATTGTTGCCTCAATTTTGTCGCAACAGAATCCGGCACCGAAGTGAGAGAGAGGAAGGTGGGGGTGGGGAGAGAGACGGAGGATGGTTTGTGAGGACGGAGAGGTCGCTGGCTGGGTTCGAACTTGAACGTACGCGTTGGGAGCTTTGTTGGATGGCAAGTCAAGGGGGAAAGAGGATGGATGGATGGATGGATGGATTTAGGTCAGAATGCACGTGGCATGGCTCTTTTTTTCTTTTTCTTTTTCTTTTTCTTTTCCTTTTCGGTTTCCAAGAAAATTGAAGGGTAAAGAAAAGGGGAAAATATGTAAATGCCTCTTACAAGATGTGATGTAACCAGCGTTTTCCCTTCTTTTTTTCAAGGGACAAAAAAATTGGGATTTATTTTTTAGAGTGTAAATTTAACTCATTTTGCTATTTTGTTGGAAATTTTTTGCGAACTTTTCAATATCACAAAATTGAGGGGAAAAAAACTCTGAATATAAACCTTGCTAAATTTTATTAATAAAAGCACCAATCCCGAGAGGAAATGGAAGTACAAAAGGAGAGAAGCTAAGTCCAAGTTGATTTGTTACAAGTCATATGGAGAAGTCTAAGGAAATCTTAATCATGTTCATAGTTGTGTGTGTGTGTGTGTGTGTGTGTGGCTATGTACAAACATTCACTTGCTTGTGTAGACATTGGAGAACTTCCTTCCTTCAAGGAAGGATCAAGCTAGGCATAGTAATTTTTATTTTTATTTTTTTAAATATTTGTCAATGTTGCTTCTAATGCAATGAATCCTCATGTAGAACATGATTTGGGAAGTAAGTGTATGCAAGTTTGATCAACTATGACAAAATTGACTTATGCCAATGAACCCGTTGTGATCGTGATACACTTGATTCTCCAATTTGGCCGCAAACTTCTTTGAATGACATGCATGATAATTTTGTTACAAGTTCCTAGTATTCTTCCCTCCTTGCTTGACGATGCAATTGTCCCATCGAGGCCTTTGGAAAGGGACAATTATGTTGACTTTGGCTTTCTACTGAAAGTTTGTCATCGTTAAACTTATAAACTATATTATGTCATCACTAGCATTACCCGTAACATAAGCACAAGTTGAAAAAATATTTCCTAAAAGGATAACCATAGGCCAAAGATTGAGTACCACACAAGAAACATAAAATCCAAGTTTATGACAAGAAAGATGCAAATCTTTTGAAAAACTAAAAACAATTGCATGGAAGTCTATAGGGTTAGAAGTTCAATTTTAATTCTATTGACAATTAAATTAAATAAGTATTCAATGACTCTGATTTTAACATCTCCAATTCAAAAGTAAAATAGAGTGGGAAGGTTCAAAGTACACTACAAAAGTTTAGAGGTTTAAAGATTAACAACTTATGTGGATGAAAATTTACTTACTCAAAGTAAGTTACTTGGGCAATACCTATACTAGGTGGTTTCCAATGTGAGTATTCTTAATCATGTATATTGCTTAGTCAAGCATTTTGGTAGGAATTATTAAAATTTAACAATTCAACACTTGACCATAAGCTAATGGAAACGATTATTTGTATATTTTATAGAACTTGTGAGATAAAAAGGCAAGATGGAAGTAATTTCCCAAAGACCAATTTTGGTCTTGTTAGTACTTTAGATGTTACTTAAAAGGTAGGGTAGACTTTTCACCAATTTTTTTAAAAATCAATAATTAACAAATAAGTTATTACTAACCTTATTGATAACCAATTGTCTTCTCAATAATCAACTAACATTAATTATTTAGTAACCATCACTAATTTCTCAATAATCTCAAACCCCCCAAGGCGAATTTTCACATTGGTAATTATTAACATGAAGGCACCTTGTAAGTCAAAATACAAGTTCACCTTGGGAAGTGTGTAAAGATCAATGGCAAGCAATGGCAAGACTCCTAAGGCAAACTTGCCTTTTGGAATTTCAAATTCCCTTGTAGGGAGTCTCAAATGTTCAAAATGTTATAGGATGGATCAAAACAATTCCAAATGGCATAATCTTTCAAATTCTTTGGAGAAGTTTCACTATGAGTTAGAATGTAGTGACTTGCAATGTTAAATAAACTTAATGGCTAGAAATTATAAGAATTTGAAAAATCACAATGGTAGTGGAAATTTGACTTTTGATTGTTTAGAACATGATTTGGGAAACCAACTAATGTTGGTTTGAAAAGTTTGATATGATCTTGGAAAGATTTTTCCAAGAGCTACAAGATATAGTGTTAATGTGTCCTAACTAAGCATGTTTTGAGGACATTATGACCTTCCAATTTTTTGAGAGCCCCAAAGGATGATTGGGGAAAATAAAACCCCTAAGGTGATCAATGGAAAGCAAATTATCTTCATTCAAATCCATAAGGATATCACCCACAATAATGTTGAGGAAAAGGCAAGGCAATTGTTATCCCATTTGGTGTTGACCTCCTTATAAGCAATCTTATTCTAGACATTTTTGTTGCATTTGAAAAAGCAATGTCAACAAAAAAAACCCTAAAATAAGTCCTTATGGAATTCTAAGGTTTTGTAACAAATATTTTACAAAAAATCAAGTTGGAAACAAATTGTGAATAATTATAAACTTATGGTGAACATTGAATTAGGTTCAAATGGTGTAATAGAATGGTGAACCATTTTCAACCATTATTGGTCAAATAAATTCCAAACTCGTGTTAAATCAACTTTTTTCAATGTGATCTTTTTGACCATTGGGCCAAATATAGAACTTGGTGTACATTGAACCTTGTTAACCTAATGTGCCATGATTTTATTTCTAACAATGTTGTAATTCTTGCTTTTAAAATTATGAACCATAAACCATGACTTCAATTTGCAAATACTAATTCTAAAACATGCATCAAAATCATTGAATTCAAGTAGTATACAATTTAGAGAAAATTTATTCTCATGAAATATTAATTGGTTGATTATCACACTCACCTTAAGGTCTATGAATTCCTACAGTATTGAATATCAACTACTTAAACATGAATGTGGGTTTTATCTTGTTTATTATTAACAAAAAATATCGGTCCCATATTTCAAAAGGTTCATATTGAAACAAAATGGGAAAAACTTCATACTCATCAACAATGTTCATGATTCTCTTCTTGTCATCAATGTAGAAGCAAAGAAACCATACATTAACAAGTAAAAACCAAATCATCCATTTATTTTTGTCCTTTTAAATATTTCACAATTAATATGTAATATAGTTTTTTTTTTAAAGGTTGCGCAAATAGGGTTGTCAAGATAAGTTCAACCTTATTTGCTAGGATAATGTGTAATAGGTTTGGACATGCGTAGGGCAAATATGGTTGGATGACAAGTCACATTGTTAAAATAGGTCCAACCCTATTTGTTTGGATGATTTTCAATTTTTTTTCAATTTGCTTCTCCTTATGCAATAGGATGTTTGAAAACACAATTAAAGTATAATCAAATTTTAAACATACTAAAGGACTCCCATATTCAACTGCAAAGTTTATTTCAAATATTCATTCAAGGAGTTGTTAAAACTCTGCCTCCTAAAGTTCTTAGCATGGGGGCACACTTGAAAATGAATGCGCTTCAAAACAATGATTAATTTAACCACAATATCTCACCACCTATGGGTTGGTGATATATACCTACATTGGGCGATAATCCAAAGTGAACCAATAGCAAGCCACCAATGCACCATTTTGATTAGTTATGCCCTCATTTTGAAGGCCCACCTAAAGATTTTTTTTTAAAAGGACATTTTGATTTTTTTTTCCATTAGGTAGGTTATTTTTTCTTTTGGGACAACACATGGTATCCATATTTTTAAAATTCAAAACAAGACATGCCTATTTCAATTTCATATTTAAAATGATACCATTAATCACCAAATTCTTGGTTTTTTTTTTGTAATAACCATTGATTATGCATAAGGATTGATTTTCAAATATTTGCCTTGAGATCCGCCTATTAAACTACCTATGTAAGGTAAGTTTTAGGATTTAATTTAATTAATTTTTTTTTTTTTTTGTGGCCTTATTTCCAATGATAAGGCTAAGAACATAACAAATGAATTAAACAATGTGGTTAGCTAGAGAATTGGAATCCAAAGGAAATATGCATTTGGCAACTCATTATTCACACCTCATGACTAGTGGTTCATTCTAATCAATGTTTCTCCCCCTTTGTTTGGAAAGGGGGAGGGATGCAAAAAAATTTGGGAGGCACATTTTAATGTGTTTGAACATTTAATCTTACCTTTTTTGAGTTTCCCTATTTGGTTAAATCTTCTTCAATGTTCCCAATGCGGCAAACACTAATTGTGAACCCCCTAATCCATAACCCTTTATGGGATGAAAGGAAGTTAACTAAAAATCCATTGGGATGAAGACCTAATGAATTGGTAGATAAGGCCATCAAGTGTAAAATATTATATAAGATGGGTTAGTTGATATAATTGTTTTTGGTTTTGTGGATATGGGAGTGTTTATATTGTCTATTGTAGGTTATTTCTATCAAAAGTTTTATAGTGTGAACTTGCTTTGTGGGAATCCTATATAACAAGTATGATGAATTTTGTTTATTGTTTTTCAATGGTTTTGGATATGGCGGGTTTTGCCAAGATAAAAAAGGATGGGATTCTAGAAATTAAGTTCTCTTTCCTTTTTGTTTTTAATGCATTGTGTGTGACGATGGCAAAGACAAGTAAATAGGAATAAAATCCATAATGCTTATGAAACACATGTCAATGGGAAGAATGCCCTCAACATTTGTTTTAGCAAATATTCTAACTCTAAGTGTTTTTTCGCTATTTATTAGGGTTAGAGTGTCTAAAGCATGATATCTAATGGCATGAATGAACAAATAAATAGAGTTGTTGGAATTGATGAAATTCCATAAGGAAAAATGATGGCTAATATGAGAGGACATTAATTTGTGGGAATTTCAATTGGAGTGTTGTTAAAAAGTTGAGAGCCTTATCTTGGGAATTTCACAGAATTCAATGTTTGAAATCTTGTCAAAAAAAATTTATGTTGTTATGAGTTATTGTTTTTTTTTGTTTAATTTCTAAGTGAACTATTGATGTAGGGAGAATATATGTGGGAATTTCAATTAAGGTGTTGTTCAAAAAGTTGAAACCCTTATCTTGGGAATTCCAAGGAATTTGATGTAATTGGGAATATCGTTTCTTCTCTATTAAATTTTTGAGTGAACTGTGAAGAGTGCATATGTGAGGTTGTTGTTGAAAATTTAATTATGTGTAAAACCAAGATGGCCAATTGAAAGAGTTTAGAAGGATCTAATCTAACAATCTTTACAAAACATCATTAGGTTTTTATAGGTTTAATAAAGAAATAGGATTCATAGCTAGTCAACAGATAGGAACCACAACAAATGTTATGTTTTGGGCAAAGTTTAGGTGTTAGAAGTAACAGTAAGATTGAGGAAGCAAGTTTATAGTGGATGGATCCATGAATCTCTTGTGAAGAAATAACAGTTGTTTGAATGGAATGTTTGAGGTTTTAGGTTGCTTCCTTTTTTGTCACACCTTGTCAAACGTCAAGTATCATAAGTTTTAGAATTGATAACTTGCTTAGATGAAATTTCAATTCATTCAACCAAATTAAATTTTGAACATTCAATATTTGACTCATAAAAGTTTAACCCATTCTTTTGGATACTACCTATTAAGCAAGTAGGTCTTTTCTTCAATTTAAAAAAAAATCAAGAATCGTTAAGTAAGTTATTAATAACCTTATTGATGACCTAATGTTCTCAATACCCAACCAACATTGGTTATGAGTTATGACTAACTTGTGCATGAACCCCAATTAAGTTGAGCTCTAGTTTCACTAAGGAAATAAATGTGGGTAGATGGCAAATACATAAGTAAGGGTGAATGGTTATCAATAGGTGGAAGATGTTAAATTGTCTAAAGAAATTAAATGTAATTTCATACAAAAAATATTGTTATGATTTTTTCCTCAATCTACCCTTTGCCCCATTTGTTTTTACCTTGCAAAGTTTAAACACATTTGGATGTAACGAAAAGAAAAGAAGAGGGATCACAAAATCACACACCCCCATGAATGTGGCAAACATCAACCATACTTTGTTGATTTGAAATGAATAAACTTTTCAAATATTTTAGCTTAAGAAAAAATGGTTTTCCATCTAATTCCATATACAAAAACATTTAATTGAATGGTCATTATGGATTAGATCCTTTCAATTTCTTCTTATGGAGCTCACCTAGTCTTTCATGGCAGTTGATTCATAATTTACACCCAAATGCATATGGAAAAACTTCCCATTGAAGTAATATAAACATGTCTTTCACATTTGTGCAAAGAAGTTCATGAAGACCTGGTAACACCCATGACCACAAATTTCCTCCATAGAACAAACACCACCAACATAGTTGAAAATTTCTTCACATAATGAATATATGAACAAGCTTAACAATCTATACCCAAAGGTTTGACAAAAACAAAACAAAATTCCAAATAGTTTGTCATCATAATTCTCAATCCAAACATTTTTTATAAGCCCACTTCAAAACTCCCATTTTCATGGGTACTTTCTTCTTAACAACAACATTACATTCCTAGAACCAACAAAACATCCCATACATTACACTTGAATTTCCATTTGACTGCTTCTGAAACCCCTATGATTTTTCATCACATCTTTGATTTTGACCCCTATAAACTATTTTAAACTTCTAATCCCTACATCAAAGCTCATGACATAGCGAAGATTCATTAACTTGACTAGGTCATAAAAGTTCTCCATTGAAAGGCATTCTTCCCCATTGATTGAAGTAGTTCCTAACATCAAAAACAACATCCCAAAACTCTAATACACAAAACAACAAAAATAAAAAAATCCCACACAACTATCAAATTCCAAGTACATAACTTCTCCACTTTATTGAATGTTTGGTCCATCCACATTTTTTGCTTGCATCTCCTCTTGATCGAAATCCAACAAAACCAAAGCACAAAACCAACACCACCACCAAACATTCCCCCAACAAAGAACCAACAACACAACAAGTGTCGTCAAACAATAAAATCATTAGTGTTCATGACCTACAAGAAAACAAACAAGAAAAAAAATAGCAACAACACACCACACTTTTTTCTCCCATCACTGTCAATTGCTAAAAGCACTTTTATATTCAACTTGTGATTGATTAATGATATTGTTCCATCAAATTAGGGTTTCACCCTTTATCTTCTCATCACAATCGAGTCCATGTTATGCATGTTTTGGACATATTATGGGTATTAGGGGTATGTAACATGTTACTGGGCATGTTATGTGCCCTTTGACATTCATAACATGGGAGGTTATGAGCGCAAATTGCGCCTGGGTATCACCCAATTTTTTTTTGAGAAAATTTGAATGGGGCAAGGGGCAGACTGGGGGAAAAATTCCAGCAATAATTTTTGTACTGACTGCATTTAATTTCTTTGGCCCATTTCACATTTTCCTTAGTAGGTGGGCACCTAGTAAACAAAAGCAACTGAGGAATCCAAAACACAAGAGCTGGAATCCAATGGAAAAATGGATCCAAATCCACTTCATTGTTCAGCAAACATGCCATCAAAGTTGCAGCTCCATTCTAGAAGTTGTATCATTTTGGGGAAGGATGATTGCAATTTCTGCAAGAAGACAGAGAGTGTTCAGAAACAGCACACAACTAGCCAGAATCTCACACACTAAAGGGACAAAACTTGTTGCAGTTTCTCTTGTGTAAACTTAATGCCAGGATATGGCATCAGACAAGACATTCAGACCATGATTTGATGATGGCTTTAGAATATATGGTCGCAGGCCTGCCTTGAAGTGGCAGGGTTTTAGCCTACTGTGAAACCCCTTCTGTCAGTGTGAAGGATTTGAACCAGATTTTGCTCTTTACCAAAAAAATCCACAAAGAAATTTCATAAACAAAATTTCTTCATACCTTCTTCAAAAAATGGTGTTTAGATTGAAGGATTCATTTGGATTTTTTGCTCTTCAGGTTTCAAGGACAAACTTTTTTTGTTGCCATAAGTTTTAAAGGATTAGATAATTAGATTAGTGTCGTGCAGTTTGTTAATGTTTTTTTTTGGATAAACTCTTGTTTTAATTATTTAAAGTTTTAGAAATTATGGAACCTCCAGTTCCCAAAAAATTGAAAACTTTTAGAATCAGAAAACCTCTGGTTTTGGATTTTCTTATAGAAATTTCAAAACTAAAAAGAACCTTTGGTTTCTGGTTTTTGAAAATTTTCAAACAACTAATGGTTTTCATGGAAGAATTACCAAATTTAGGGCCCATTTCCTTGATTTTTTGAACCCATGGTTATGGGTCAAAACTGGTTCTATGATATTTTTGAGAGCGGCTTGTTGAGTTCTTTGATTGTTCAAGGTTATAATTGAAGAATTGACAAAGAACAGGCAATTTAGGGTAGGTTCTTTGAATGTTTAGAACCCCAATTATGGGTTGAAACTAGTGTTTTTTTTGGGGCAAATTTTTTTCACTATGGCAACAAAAGAAATTTATTTTCAAATTTTTTAATCAGAAAAAAATTGTTGAAAATTTGAAAAAATTCACCAAACTTCCAAAAAAACCACAAAATTGAAAAATGAAAACCCCTTGTCCAAACTGGTTCTATAATAATTGAGAGCCACTACTTGAGTTCTTTGATTTTTTTTGAGAACAACTACTGTTCAAGGATCCATATACCCAACCCTTACCTCATAGTTCTTTCTTTGAAAAAGAGAGAACTGCCCAACTTTGGATTAAACCTCATACAAACAACAAAGAATATTTCAATTTTTAGATTTTACAATATCAGAAATTTGTTAAAATTTTCCTGAAAATTTAGAAAAATTAGTCAAAAAATTCTCACTACAAAAAAAAATTCATCCAGAAATTTCCCAAAATTTTCCCAAATAAAGAAGAAATTTTATTCCAAAAAAAAAATCCACCGTGTGATGGTTACTAGTAATTGCATAATTAAGTGAAGGGCAGCCCAATAATGCTGGGCAGTAGTAGGCACTAGTGGAATACCATATATAATGGATGAACACTCTGCTTGTCTTAAATAGGAGTTGCTTGTAGAATACCTCATTGAATATTGCAGGGAGCTTTCTTTGGAATCAGAAGGTGGAAAGAGGGTAGACCATAACTTGAGCAAAAGAAAAAATTGCATGAAATTCATTCTTCATGTAACTTACAATTTACACTCAAACCCAATCAATGACCATCTTTGTAGCTATTACACAACAATCCGAGCAACTCAGGTAACCCTAATAAAGGTGCGTTCACACTCGGTGTTAGCTAGAGACTCTAGTGTTAAGTCCCCTAACATCTTGTGTTAGTCATTTCGGACTTAAACCTAGTTACCATGAAAAATTTATGTTAAGCTAACATTCACTTAACATTAAGGTATCACCTATCTAACATTGCATGCCACCTAGGATGCCACCTAGGATTTCCATTTAACACTGACTTAACATCAAGTGTGAATGCACCATAATATCCATGCATGTCTTCAGAGCTAATGATAGCAATGATCATGACCAAAAACATTATTATATGTGCTGCTGAAGAGGTTTTGTGGCTTTGCCAACTTCTTCCCAGAGTAGGCTACTGCCACAGCAAACCCATTTAATAGAGAGAGGTTCTGGGCATTGCAGTATAGAGCTAGAGGCAGCTTCAACACATGTCTGTCAATTAATTAATTAATTAATTAATTATGTTTGAAGATTTCATGTTGAAAAATAAAATATTTCAAAAGATTCTTTACTTTTTTTCACAATTATTTTCTTTATTTAAATAATTTTGCATGAAAAATATTTCAAATTTTTAATGAGTAATACAATTAGTGTTGAAGCTACCAAGGGATTATTATTGTAGAGTCTAGTGAACAATGTAGTTTTTGTTTTGTGTCATATTTTGAGGAATATTCATCGGGTGTTACTATGACTTGTGAGTTAATATTTTAGTAATTTCGAAGAACATTTTTTATTGGAATTGTTGTTGGTTTGAATGTTTGAACTAGGGAATTTTTAAAAAAAAATTGTGATGTTGCTATCGTGGTGAGCATCCATAAATGTATTTAGCCAAATTTGATGATATTCAAAAATATGAAAGTGGAAAATCTGAAGCACCCTTTCATATCGTAGGCAATTGGGTTGCATAGTGGCAAAAGTTTTGGAGAAAGTTATCAATAAAATGTCAGGAATTTTGACAGAATTTTTCTTTTTCGAAAAAATTTGTTGCAATATGGCAAAATTCGCCACACAAAATCATTAGTTTGAACTTGCCATAAGGGCTTAATGTAGTAAGTGAATGGATTCGACATAAATTAAATTATTTTTTATTTTCCCAAATTTTCAAATTTTATTTATTATCTGTATTGAAATTTGAATCAAATCAAAAGTTTAACTTGTTCAAACCTTCAAGTACTTAGACTTAAGACTGAGGCAGGTTGGACACACTAAATTGTTCCACAACCTTGAAGAAAAATTGTTTATTATTTTATATACCCATTATCTACTGAAAATATCAGAATTAAAAAACCAAGTGCTGAAATTAAGATTTAAAGTTTAATTAATTATTTGATAGTTTGTTGCCGAAATCGTTCAGGCACTATGATATTAGGGGATGGAGCCATTATGCAAGGATCCACTTGTTTGAGATTCTCCCACATAAGTGCTCACTTGTTGGTTACTTACAGATGCAAAGTAAGGTCCAAGGTCCAAAGTGTTACTAAAATCAGTGTACAACCCAAGGCAATAATTAAAGCTGGTACATGAATTTTGATTATGTGTTGGATCAAGGGCCTAATCATGTGTAAATCACTTCTTTTCCATGAACTAAAATAAGAAGAAATCACAAGTTTTGTCTGGAAAACCTTTTTAAAACAAGAGGTTCCTCCCTTGAAAAGGGTTGTGTAATAAAAAAGGAGGGCATAACATTCAGGCCTAACACTTTCATCAATACTTGACAAGAACACAAAGACATCTACTTAGAAAAATAATTCAAATATTACAATACCACATATCTATATTTCTTTTTACATGGTCATCATGCTTAACTAAACTAAAAACCTTAAAGATATTGACGTGAAATGGATCAGAACATTCCAGATTTCCTTTCATTGGATTCTCATGATTTTCTAATGTGGCATCCTACACAAATAGTTCTTAAAACTTTTTCATAACATCCCATCCTACCTCAAACAAAATCACAACATCCCACATTGATTCTTCTGCAAGCACAAATTGGGAAGGTATTACCAAGCAAGACATCCCAAACATACAGAAACACCATCAATTAAACTTCTAACAACAAAATGGTTTCCCAAAAGATAGAACATGTGTTTGAAGCCCCCACATTGATAAATATTCGACCTCCCCATACATGCACAATTTATCACAAACATATCAGCCCATATTGACCCCTTAGAACCTCTCTTCAATTCTATCCATGCCTCTCAAGACTTGTCTACCTCAAATTCCCTAATTGTTGATTTTCCTACACAACAGAAGTTTTGGAAATTGATGCATAGGTAAACCAAATTTCACATCCAAACAGTTCTCCCATCAATGTGATTATGACATCAACAAAAGAACAAAGAAACATTAACCTCTTTAAAAACACAAAACATAAAATGGCATTTAGCTTCACAAGGTTGTAGCTATTTATTCATGTGGTCCATAGGTTCTACTCCATCACCAACCACATCCACATAAAGAAAACAAAACAAATGCCAAACTAATCCCAAAAGTATCACACGTTCATAAATCAACACCATCATTGTTGTTGCTCCCACAAATCGTAAAACACTCTTACTTTCTTACTTTTCATCATGTGTTAATAACATCATGTGTTAATTTCTTACTTTTCATCATGTGTTACTAACATTTGTCGATTCCTACGTGACATTCTAGCCAACTTTCATTCTCTCTCTCTTTTTGTTTTGTTGATTTTGATTATTCTTGTTTTTCTTCATGAATGTGTTGTTTCTTTTTTAACATGTTCATGTTTGTTTATAGTGACATTATTCAAAATGTGGCCTATGATAATTATAATGATTATCAACATGTCAACGTCATATTTTCACAAAATTTCATTTCACTATTTTGAGGATTATTTAATGACGAAATTGACCTTAGGTTAAGGTAGTTTTTTCACCAAAATTGAGTTTCATCCTGGTTTTCCTTTTTCCTGAACGCCCTCCACAGCTGCTAGCCTACATATATTTTCACTGCTCCTACCTGTACAGTTACTCAGAAACCTTGTGCATTAAATGCTGAGTTTCAGCATTTCATGCTGACATTTAATAAAATTTCCTTACTTTGTGGATACCACTGAAAGAGAGGATAGAAGGGTGAAAGCAGGCCCAAAGACAGGGTGAAGAGAGGGTGACTTTATGGATAACTGGAATGGAAGATACAAGATACCTCCATGGGATGGAAGATCTCTTCTTGAAAATGGAAGGCACTGGCCTCTCTTGGAGGTCAAGTTACACTTTAGAATAAGCCATCCAAATACACTTGAAAATTTTCAGAAGGTCTTTATGTTTACACAAAATGAATTTGCAGAGTGCAGTTGAAGTCATGGGCCGATCCAATGATTGTCCAAGGATGTGATCCAAGGATTGTCCAAGGTGCATAAATTAAATGTCATAAAAAATGATGAAACCCTAGCAAACTCCATTAAAAAATGAAATTTACACATGGGTTTTTAAACCATTAATCGCACCATTTTTTGGGTTTTCTTAACATTTGGATAATTAACCTCCTTTCACAATTGTTTTTCTGTTGATTTGGAAAGGTGAAGGTGAGAGTATAGTATTCAACTTCAGTCTGGTTTATATATTGCAAGTTTTGATCTGGTCACATGATCTCCAATTTCTTGCAGCACATAAATTGAAAATAAATCGTCCACTTAACCCTAATGACAAAACTATGGATTGAGAGTTTTTTTTTTTTTGAGCTACTATACCATGTCCACAAAAGCATGAAATACTGTGAGAAAATCCATGTTTTCTTTGGTGGAAGAAACAATTGGAAAGCTATGACACCCTCTTGTTCTCTTCCCATTTCTGTTTTGTTAGAGACAATAAACCCAAGGTTTTTCTGTATTCACGTGGGCTAAATTTGTCTCTATTCTAACTTATAGTTCGAGGGTTAGCCAACAATCTTGGGTTTTGGTTTCTAATGCAAAAAAACTGAATAGAAATTATCCCAAAAGTCACACATTTTTAGTTCCAATTATTTGTTTTGAAAGAATGCTCAAAGTAACATTTACCTCCTTCACAATTGGAGAGTTGACAAAATAGTTGCAAAGGACGTTTTAAATCACTTTTGGGTGCAAATTGAATTTGGTTTTTGTTCTTGCAAATCACATATGAATTCTAAATTCCACTAGAAGTGCACAAAAACCATATGTACATAAAGGACCACATTCACTTGCACATGGCTATTTACTTAGGGTCGTGAACCTAAAAAGATTGTAAGGAAATTGCATCATGGGCAACCATTTAGCTTTAATATGGGTAGTTGTTTAGTCACCACACTATGTCAACACAACATTGTTTCCGATCATTTTGCTTTGCTTTGAGATGTGTGGTTGTTTATTCACCACGTGATTTTGATAGGATGTCGATTTGTCCGTGTGATCTTACATTGTCTTTTAGGGTGTGCAAGAAGAATGTGAGCATTTTGCACTTTTCACGAGTTTGGACACAAGCAAAATAGATGCTAAAACTAGTCATTTTTTCTCCTCCGATTCCAAAAGTGCATCAAAATTCATGTTACAAAAGGGACCCAATTCCACAAAATGTGCAATGGGGAGCGAGCTTGTGGAAAGACACTTTTGGAACCAAGATTCCCCATGATAGGAGTACTTCTTTAAAAGGACATCAATAAACTGGTTTGGTGGCCTCAAAAAGATCATTGGAAGCTTAAGAAGGAGTACCAACTTTCCATTGAACCCTAAAATTGAGGCAAACTAGGAGCACCAACTTTCCACTGAACCCTAAAATTGAGGCAAGCTAGGAGCACCAACTTTCCATTGAACCCTAAAATTGAGGCACATAAAAAAGCTTTGTAATGTTGGTTGGATTGATAAAATATCTTAACACAAAAAACACTAAAAGAACCAATGATGGTTTCTTATGGGTTAAGGCAAATCCAAAACTGGGGAATTGAAATCTCTTGTGAAGACCAAATTGGGTGGGGACATAAGTTTGGTCCCCTGTTCCTATCCCACTATTTGTGTCCTGTTTTCCTACTGAATCCTCACTTCCTCCCTAATTTTGGCATAATTGAGGTCCAGTACTGGACCCCAGTTTGGTGTACTTGGTGGATAACTTTAACATCATGGAAAACTTTCCTTACACTAACTGGTTATGAAACTCACATGCACATAGTCCATGGCCAATTCACTCCATTTTCACCCCTTGTTTCACTCTTGTGGAAATCGGTCACACCCGGAAAAAAAACCACTCCATGGGTTTCTCACCCTAGTACACAATTTGATCACAAAATGGTTCAAATGTGTACTTAAGTGATCAATTTGTCCTAAGGGAAAGGAGCGGGGTTTTTTTTTGCAACAAAACTTGTTGTATTTTGACTAGAAAATGGAGGGGTTTTTTTCTATTTTTTTTTGAAAAAATATCTGATTTTTCTATAATAAAAAATTGAAAAAAAACCCGGGAAAGGAGGACATAATTAAGTAAATTAATCAGAATTTAATTTACTTAACTTATCAAATAACCATCAACGGACCCAATAGAATGTAGGCTATACAATATCTTAACAACCTTAATTGGAACACACACTAAATGTAAAGTTAATCCTCCAAGAAACATCATTAACTAACCCCTATCATCTAAACCAATTTGACTTGCACTAAACTTAAATTAAGTACACTAATTGTAACTTAACCCCCAAAAAGCATCATCAACTAAATCCCCCATTCATTCAACTGAAAGTTCATCCCACTGAACTCTAGTAACTCTGAACCCACAAAAAAAATTTGAAAAATGGACACGATTAATTTAGCATAATTACAAATTTAGATCTGGAGTTGCAAAAAATCAAAGATATAATTGTCCTCACCTAAATTTGCTAATTGTAAACTTAATCTAATATCAGCTGAAATTAATATTAAAAGTTTAATATTAGTTGAAAGCACAAGAGTGATTTACTTCTTTTTTTTCCTGAGAAATTTTGTTGTTTTTTCCACCCAAAAAATGGAAAAATTCTGGAAATTTGTGTATTTCTAGCAGGGTGGTTTTTTTTTAAAAAATTATTTATTTATTTATTTATTTATTTTGTCAAGTAGGCAATCATCCAAAAGAGGAATGAGCCACAATTGGCGAGAGGACCGACAGTAAAGTAGAGTTTTCAAGATTCCTCCCTAATTCTGGCGACCAGTAAGAGCTCATTGTCTAAAATACGGCGACATGTGACTTTTTTTCCTCAAAATATGGCGACTTATGCAGTTTTTTCCTCCCAAAAAAGGCCCTTGTACAATTAGCAGTGGGGGGTTTTTTTTTATTGCCACAGTGCCAAAATTCGCCACCAAAAAAAAAACACTGATAGGTATCCTGATCAGAATAGGCGATTTTATTTTATTTTTTTCAATTTTGTGATATTTAAAATTTGGCGAATGATTCCAGGAAAATAGCGAAATTACTGGAAATTAACGAATAAAACTAGAAAAAAAAAAAACATTTTCCCAATAGTTTTGTCACCCAAAAAAAAAAAAAAAAAAAAAAAATTTTTGGGGAAAAAAGCACAAAAATATTATTATGGCAATTTTTTGGTGCGTTGCCGACTCATTATTTTTTTTTTTTTTTTTTTTTTTTCATTGTTTTTGTTTT
>Ga0116227_10004467_pt1 | contig 30361 bp, 30 predicted proteins | sample S1TSphgellanicum_FD_89693 | JGI IMG/M metagenome (GOLD analysis project Ga0116227, IMG submission 89693) | Host-associated microbial communities from peat moss isolated from Minnesota, USA - S1T2_Fb - Sphagnum magellanicum MG | ecosystem: Host-associated > Plants > Peat moss > Unclassified... | reverse complement strand
TGAGGGGGAAATGAGTAAATAGTAATACTATTTAAAAATTTGGATCACATAAGGTATCAATCTTTTTGAAAAATTTAGACTCATGAATTAACAATTTCATTGTCAAAGTAATACCTTTGGTTATCAATTTATTTGGGTTTTTTTTTAAATAATAAATTACGCATAAAGGTTAGTTTTCAAATACTCACCTTGCAAACCACCAGTTATATCTCGATTCCTTAAAATAAATCAAACATGCACCTAAAATTGTTGGGTCTTTGCTGGTTCTTTCATGAAACCCAACAGTTCTTTGAAGTTTTTGAAATACCTAGAATTGGTGCTTTTGTGATTTTGATTTTTTTTATCCAATACCCTAACCTAGTGATTATTTTGATTTTGAAAATTTTCAAATACCCAGAACCAATGGTTTTTTCATTCTGTTTTTTTTCTTCCAAATAGTTAGAGCATATGGGTATTTAAAAAAAATCAAATATCCACCCCACACTAGTATTCTTTTTGTCCACAACAACAATTTCTGAAACCAACCAATGGTGCGCTAAATATGTTCCCATAGGTTCCCCAAACTCTTGTTCCCAATAGCACCACACCTAACACCTTATGATAGTCACATCTTTTGTCCAAAGGTTTTTTTTTTTTCCTTCTTCTTCTTTTTCTTGTTAGTGTTTTCTTTCTTCTTCTTCTTTTCCACCATCATTTTCTTCTTTTCCGTTTTCTTCTTTTCTGTTGTTGCCGTTCATGAGTCAAATGAAAAAGCAAGGTACCATGTGCAAAGGATTGGAGTAATGACAAAGCTACCAAATGAAGAAGGGAAAAGCCCTGCCAAAAATATTTCCAGACACTGAAAGAAGGATCATCAAATAACACACATGAAGAACATTTGCACAGCAGTTGAAGAAACCCACACTATTTATGGGCAAGCAAACTTTTGATATCTATTTTCATGTTCTCTCATCATTAGCAGCAATTCACTGCCAAATTTTGAAGCGAACAACACACTCTGATGCATAGCTTGGAATTGAAGCCGCCTCGAATCTGGTATTGTAGGTATTGGAATATTACATCTAGCCAAGTGGCTTTGCCGACTCCAACATCAGTACAATCTGTACTACATACACCTTGCTTTCATAATAGAGCTGCCAGCTAGACTTTTTTGTCTTCCATGTTTGGAGGGAAAAAAAACAACACAACATCCTGGAAATGTACAGAGAACTTATAGTGTTAACTACACATTCTGATGTTTAATTGCCAAAATGGCACCCATCGTCTTTATATCACAGTACGCGGCTGTTGAATCCGATATGTGTGGCTCTTCCTTGGGAGGTGACTCTGATTGGACAGAGAAAAGAACAAAAAAAAGAAAGAGCTCAGGAAAGTCCAAGATATCGTCCTTAATATCCACATCCAATAATTCTTGACCTCAATATCCACATCCAATAACTTTCGACCAGCTTCCTCTAAGTGCAACTGATCCTGATACTCCAGAAACTCTTCAAGATCGGCAAGCTCTTCAAAGTCTTCTGCAAATTGGACTTGCTCACCATTAGAACCGACAAACTTCAAACTCATCCAAACTTTCCAGAAAGCAGGATTGGTGCATTACAAAATTGACTGAAAAAAAACAAAAAAACACATTACATGTGGTTATGTGTAAATATTATTCATCATACATGGTGATTATTTATGCACCGTCCAACAAGCAAGCAAGCAGCACATGGAGGATGATGATGTATCTAAATAGGGACATGGATGGAGGGCCATTCCTTGTTTATTTCCTTCCCATTCTTGGTGGGCAGAAAGCTGCAGTGTCAGATTCAATAGAAGGATGGTGTGCAGCCGGCAACCTCGGAGCTTCCAGGGTGTCGATTTGCATGGATGACCGGACGGATGGACAGAGGAATGACGGGAGGGAGGACGGGACGGATTCAGGGGAAGCTTCATTTCATCCCGACGTCCTTTAATATATGTAATATGATGATTATTTATTATGTCAAGGCTCTTTTAACACCCTAAGGTCAATAGCTTTTTTTTTTTTTTCATTTCAGTTTTTAGATGTAGCATCATTAGTGACCATCTCAAAAGAGATTTCATTGACAACACATTCTTAAGAAATTTGTCCAAACTGTTTAAAAAACTGGCTGAAAAATATCACCTTCACTATTAAAAGATGTGTTGAAATGTGGTGAAATTTTCTCCCAAAAATGTTTTCTTGAAAAATTTATGCATTTTTTTCTTTGAAATCGGGAGATTTGTTACAAAATTTTCCTTTATAATTTTTTTGACGTTAAAATTTCACGAAAATTCGCCACCTAAAATTTCTAAAAAAAAAATTCAACCTTGGTGGATTGGGTGCGGAGAGGGTTGGTTTAGGGTTTTAGGTTTAGGGGTCTAGGGTTTCTCCAGGGTTGAAAGTTTAGGGTTTCTCCAGCCTTACGACTTGCGTCTCCCGATTCTTTACACTTGTGGATTGTGTACTCGGATTGAAATTGATGCTCTGCTTCTCATGTCTCCATAAGGCGGTCGGATCACACTCGGATTTCAGGATGCTGTAAGTCTTTGCACTCTCCACGCACGTTGCTAGAATTTTGTGATCTCAATTTTGAGCCGAGCAGCAGCTTGTGGGTTTCTTAAGGTGTTTGTTTCTCTTCCCTGTTTGTGATTCTTCTGGAAATTTGCAGTGTGGGTATTCCTTTCCTGAAATTTTGATAACTAGATCTTCTTGAAATTTTGAGACAAGAAACAAACGTAATATTTGTGATGCGGTTGTCTTTTGGAATTCCGGATGCTGTTGATGGGTTCTGTTTTCACATGCTGGTGTTTTAGGGTTAGGGTTTTAGTGCTAGGAGGAGGTTCTTTAGCGTTTTCTTTGATCAATGGCTTCAATTTGTGGCGTCTAGTGTCCAGTTTCAGAAACTCTACTCTCGATGATCAGGTTTGGAGTTTGAAGCTTTGTGTGCATTTTCTAGTAATTGAAGCATGGTGGGGTTTTTTTTCCCCCCATCTGTTTATGCTGTGGCAATGGGATAGAAGAGCTGTCAGAATTGAAGCATTTCCCATAATTGAAGTTGTGGAGTTTCCTTTGTGATCTGTGGATGATGGGTGTGGCAATTGGACAGAGGACCTCTCAGTATGTGAAGAGACAGACTTCTGGTAGGTGACAACAGAGAAAGAATTTATGATGAGTTTACAGATTCCAACATTGTGGCACTGGGCTTGCTCAATTCCAAAGCACTGGAATGCCCCATTTGTGCTTGGTAAACGTGCAATATCCATGATGCCCAGGATGTTACAAAAGCCCTTGGGGTTGTTTCATCTCACCAAGAGATGGTGGCTAGTTTCACTGTCAGTTGCTCAATTTCAAGCTTCTTCTCTGGGAGATGATGACCGAAAATATGCAATCGCAAAAGAGCAGCAGCAGTTGTTAATGGATGATAAGCTCTTAGAACTAGGATCAGGTATAAGAAATGTGATCTCCAGAAACAGGTCTGGGGAAGGAGAAGGGGAAGAACAGAGAATGCTTTTCTTAGATGGGAACGCTATTCTCTCCCGGGCATATTTTAAGATCATGGCTAGAGTGGCACATGGAGGTCTCAGAGACATGGGATCTGAAGGTGATTGGGTTATAACTGTATTCAGGGCACTCTCCATGATCCTCCACTTGCTAGAAGTGAGACCGACACATGTTGCAGCAGTATTTGATTATGAAGGTCTAACCTTTAGACATGAAATCTTCAGGGGCTACAAACAGGGACGGCCCCCAATTCCTGACACCATACGTCAGTCTCTTGAGTGCTTTAAGTCAGCACTATTAGCTATGGGTATTAGTGTACTTGAAGTTCCAGGAGTAGAAGCAGATGATGTGATTGGAGCACTTTCCCTGAGAGCAGTCAAAGATCCAAGAATGAAGGTCAGGATCGCATCACCAGATAGAGACTTTTTCCAGATCTTGTCAACCCAGTTACGCATTCTCCGATTTCCTTCCAAAGGGTCTGGGATTGTCTCTTTTGGGCTTGAGGAATTTGCACAACGGTTTGGAAGTATTCAACCGACACAGTTTGTGGATGTTATTGCCCTCACGGGTGACAAAGTTGACAATATTCCTGGTGTTGCTGGAATTGGAGAAAAAACAGCTCTGAAACTGGTTCAGGAATTTGGATCAGTAGAAAACCTGTTAGAAAGACGGAGTGAGGTTGTGCTCAAACGTGTGAGAGAAAGCTTGATGCTCGATGATGGTGGAATTCTTCTGAGCAAAAGACTGCTCTCTTTGAAAGTTGACCTACCTGCCCACATTCTTCCGCACACTCTGGATAATTTTGTCTGTCAAATCCCAAAAGACCAGGGTGAAAATTTTATGAAGCTGTTGCAGGCCATGGAACGTTATGTTGACTCCTCAATTTCTCAAGATCTGGAGAAGAAAGTACATAAGATTTGGAAGCGATGGCAGGGACCAAAATCTCTTGCTCCCATCATTGAAAGATTGGAAAGCTAACTTCCTATTCTGGGGCGTACATGGTGCAGATACCATTTGACCTTTTTACAAAACTTTTGCATAGCTGGTGCTGTTTCTCATACATGTGTTCCTTAGGACAGTTTTTGTTCCACTAATATTTGCCACCGGTATGCGAGAATTTCATGGTCTTTGATGATGCCATTTTGTAGCTTGCTTTGCTTCCCTCGAATGTTGATCTATTTGTGAGAAGTATGAAACAATCCAATTGTTACAAACTACTATTCATCTGTAAGTGATTTGGTCTTGCCAGTCTATTGCTGAAGGAATTATATTCTCAAGAGGAGCAAGAATGTACAGAACAGCAGTGGTGGCAGTGGTGAAACCTCCAACTGTGGTGATGGATGGCAGAAGTCTAAATCCTATTGTGCAGAAATGACTGGTGGGGATCCTAGTCTTTACAATCACATCCTAATTCTACATAGCAAAAAAAACTATATTGCTTATACCTTGTTGGACATTGCTAGATCCTTTGTAGCAAAGTTTTGAAATTTTTGATTTTGTGGCCATGTTGGTGTCATTGTGCAGGCCTTGATTCTTTGACACACCAGATGGGCATGGGAAGTTCTTTTTTAGTTCTCGCGAAATCAGGCATCATGCAGCACCCTGCACAGAGGAGCCAAGGCATAGCCCTATCAATGTCTGTGGTGATTGGGACATGATGGGTATATAACTGCCCCCAATGCGAGAGTCTATAGCTCAAGCATGGTGCACTTTTTCTTTACTATACCAAAATTCATGATCAGGTGGTGTACATAGTTGGTGGATCAAGTTTAAAGGTATTTCTGATGTGGTAAACCAAGAACATTTGTGTCAACATTTGGTGCTATTATCTCTTGCAGTGAACCATTGGAAGCAACAGGCATGTGATGTGTTGGGAATGGTCTTATCTCTTGCCACAAGCTCATCGGAAGTGGTGTGTGATGTGGGGATAGGAGCTGACTCTGCTCAACCAAAGTATAATACTTGGAGTATATTGTGGAGGTAGCTTTCAATTCTATGATTTTCAGGATGGAACTTCTGGATGGGTACACACTTTAATCAGCAATATAGTGCCAACAGTTATTGAAAAACCTAGACATTGGGAAATTGTGGATATAACTAAACGGTCCATCCAAAGAAAGAGAGAGCAAGTTGTAATATTGACTGAAAGAGAAATATCAATATTTGTTATAGAGTTTGAAAGGTTGAGTCTAATAATGTAAGTGAAATGATGGCATTTGTCTACTTAAATTTATAAGCAAACAATCCAAACCACCTCTTGACTTTAATGATCAACTCAATAAATTTGATGTAAATTCTAAGTTCATCATCAATACATTAAGACAGGTGTTTGTTAGGATGTAACCTCTTTGTAACCCTCCCAAAATGTGGGGCCTGCTTCTCTGCTTTTGGTATCATAGGAAAGCCCTTGACAAGGTGGTGTGCATGGTTGTTCTTTCACAGTTTTCGTCAGGCCGCACAATTCATCAACACAACAGGCAAAAAAGTGGAAAAATATTTCCAAGATGGAAAGTATAGATTAGTCCTCTATACGGACCTTGGCATCCCACTCCTCGGGCCTTACCCTACACTTCTTGAGACCTTTAGTACAGTACCTACAACCGATGTTTGGAACTTCTTTGTGGAATATTTATTTATTTTAGAAGACAAGGTGGTTCTGCAGTTTCAAATTCAGTTTTTCAGAATTTCAACAGTTGAGGAATAAGTATGCAAAATACATCTTGTGTGTTGTGCATTTGTAATAGTAACTCTGCTGGTTTTCAACTTTCAACAAGCTTGACCAAATATCAATAAATTTTTCTCTTCTTTTTTGCTAGAGTTTTTGTGTGACTTACTTTGTGTCCAACATGGTCATAGGTAGTGTAGCATCACTATTCATTAACACAATGTGCAAAAAAGTGGTGAATTCGAAAGTCCAAGTAACCAAAATTCTCCAACACGAAAAGTAGATAGGGTTCCTCCATATATTAATCATGAGAACTCCTTTCTTTGACATGTGTTTTGTCTAAAGCTTTGTACGTAAAATGAAACATGAACTTTATTCAATTGTATTCAAACTTAGGTTTGCAATGATGACATCCTTCAACATGCAAACGCCATCTTTATAGAAGACAATATCATTGACACACTTCTAAAATGATTTCTATGTTGACATGAACCCCATCCTTAGAGGTGATGACATGGACACACTTCTAAAATGACTTTTATATTGTCGCCAATCCTACCCTTTGAGATGATAATATTAACACATTTCTGAAATGATTTTTTATGTTGACATGCACCTCACATGACGGAAGCACAGATGAAGGAAGGATATGCATTTACTTTGGACATAGAAGAAGTGATTTCTTTTTGGCTAACTTGTGCCCAACTTTCAACTTGACAACTTTGATTTCAATGTATACAACAAAGGATTTTTCATGAAACAAAATGACCCCAATTCCAAAGACTTGTAGGAAAAAAACAAAACTCCTAATCATAGGTTCTACTAGGTAGCCAAGAATATAGAAGTATTCTTTTTGAAAAAATAACTTCCATGTGTGCCAATAGACTCATTAGAATGGAGCATAGTAAGCACATTGGAAGAGGCTTCAAACTACATATATATATCTCTCTCTCTCTCTCTCTCTCTATATATATATATATATATAATAAAATAAACTACAAATATAAATATACTATCCTTCCTTTTACAATAGGTGAATAGTTTTTTTTGTCTGATAATCCCCCATATGGTGGGTTGGGGGGCAAAAAAGAATCCACATCCTTCCTACCAATCAAAAATTGACTCATGATCTCCCATTGTATGACCGCTTTCAACAATTCAACTACCAATAGAACTCCCATATAAGTCAAATAACTGAACTTTTGAACCTATCAAAATTGGTAGAATGTGTTCTCAAACGGTTAAAAGTGCACACACACACACACACACACACACACACACACACATATATTGAAATTTGGATCCACCAAAAATAATTTCTTTTAATGTAATATAATGAATTTTGATGTGTTGTGTCCGAAATGGGGCAACATGTACGGGTATCTAACTGCAGAAAAAAACAAAATAATGGAATAATATGTTCTGTTAACAATGGTTAGGTTAGGTCATATTCTTCCTTTTAATCAACTCATTCTCATGTTGAATCTGCCATTCAGCAGCCACACGTGTCGATTATGTCGAACTATTTCACAGGCTTTGCCAGTTTTGTAACAAATATTTTATATCATATAACACCTAACGTAACAGCCGTTAACACCAGAGAAGCAAGGCAGGGGGTTTAGCCGATTCCAGCTTCCAGCTCGTTTGTGGTGTCACCCTGGCGAGCCAGAATCAGCCAAACCCTAGCCTGCTCTCTAGTACTATGTCACCATGGTGCCCATGATGCCAAACCTCAAAAGGATCAATGATACTACTACATAGATTGTCACATGAGCAATTAAAGTACTGTTAACTACTTTATTATGCATATCTTCATGTTGTCGTAAGTGGTGGAATTAGCAGTGACAGCTGATTCTGTCCTGTCCTAGCCCTTTCCACATCCTCAATATTGTTAAGTTTGAGATCACCACACAGTTAAAACCAACACCACCTTTCTTATAATAATAATAATAATAATAATAATATAAGGTTTCGGGGCTGATTGATTCCTTCCATGAATTTCCCCCATGACCTCATAAAAGAGAAGATCCCGCAATAGATAGAATATGTGATACTGCACAACTTCCCGCTATGAAGTTGACGAATAATGTTATGTTATCTGCAAGACCCATTCAAACAAACAAACAAACACCACTCTTTCTTGTACTATTATTATTATCATTCTAGACGAGTTGGGATGGATACCATGCCAATGGTGTGAGACATTAAGAAAAGAGCTCACATTAGAACCCTAAACCCTATATGGTACAAAGGGCAGCTTCAACACATGTTTGTGGAATAATTGATTCATTTTGAAGGATTCCATTGTTGGCTAATGGAATATTCTATAAGAGATTCTTTAATTTGCTTCTCAAAATTTGTGTTCTTTGAAATTTTATTTTATTTTATTTTATTTTTATTTTTGTGGGTTGGGGTGGAGAATTTCAACACTTTTGAAAATAATATAATAAGTGTGTTGAAGCTGCCAAGGTACTACAGTATGTGACTTTAAAAAAAAAGTTTTACTACCGTGCCTTTGCGCAATGCACTAAGAAAGAGGAGAAAAGAAAAGAAAAAGAATAACAACAAGAATAAAGGAAGGAATAACAAAAAGGGATTCATTGCATGTTCAAAGTTCAAACCAGCAACAGTTAAAATAGGAAATGTTCTCTATGCCATGATTTATTTATTTTTTTCAATTTCTTGACATTGTGTTATTGGCTAGCATCCAAGGAGGTATTTTGCATTAAATGGCTATAAGTATTAAGAACCTGTCTAAATACTAAAAGAACTAGTTTAAAAAATTGCTAATGAACTAAAATCAGAGTTGTCCAAATGTGATGAAAAATCTTCAAATTTTTTTTTCCTCAAAATTTGATGATTTCTTCCCCTAAAAAAATAGAGAGTACTATTTTGACAAAATAATATTCCTTCTTATTTTTATTTTTTTCATTTTGGCGAAAGTTTGGCACCCAAAAAAGAAAAAAGGCTGATTCTATGAAATTCTTCAAAAAATGAACTCATGATTTCACATAGTAACACCAAATTGAACATTTGTCAAAATGTGGGGACCAAATGAACTCTGCATTGTTTTCATACTCTCTTTTTTTTTCTCTGTCTCTCTGTGTGTCTGTCTCTCTTTACAGGCAAAAGAAAGAAGAAGAGAGGAGGAAGAGGAGAGAGGAGAGCAAGAACAACAAAAAGAGAATAGTACTTAATATAGGATGAGTGAATCGCTTTTGATTTTGATTTTCCTTCTCTTTCTGTGCACAAGGATGGGTTTGTTTTTTTTACTACAGTGCAGTGACTGGGGTGTTGTCATCCCAAAAGAGATACTACTAACTGTGTGACCTCATCCGCCAAGATTCTATCACCCATCTTTCTCCCTCCAACCCTTTCTCACAAGGAGAAGGGGGAGGAAGGGAGGGGACATGGGTGGATGGTGAAATCAGTAGAAATCAGTAGTAGTATTTGGAGGAGGAGGAATGGTGAGAAGGAAGAGGGGGGAGTGGTGAGGAAATTTTCCTTTGAAAAAAATCTCCTTGGGTGGTAGATTGTTACTTTTTTTTTGTTGGGTTGTTGTGATGTTGTAGTCATCTTGGTACAGATTTTGAAGATTTGGGTTGTTGCTGTTGTTGGAACAAAAGTTGAAGGGGAAGAAAGTGGGTTGTGGAGAGTAATTTAGTTAGTGTAGGAGGAGGAGGAGAAGGAGGAAGAGGAGTAGGAGGAGAAGGAAGAGGAGAAGGGGAGAAGGAGGAGGAGAATGGGCGGAGAAGTTTTTTGATGTATGGGTTGTAGACTTTTTGGTTTTTTCATTGAAGAATTTGAAGCTTAGTAGTCTTGATAGCTTTGAAGTTAGAAGTGATGGGCAGCTCTAGGGAGTGCTGATGATGAGCTCTTCAGCAGCAGCAGCAGCAGCAAGCAACTGACTCCTGGTTGGAGTGGTGGAAGAAGAGGAACAGCAAAGGTCGGACTAGGGTTCTTGGCTCTTCTTGTTGCGGAACTTGGAATAATTCGGAGAGAGAGAGACAGAGAGCAAGAAGAAGATAGGGAAATATGTTGAAGTTAGGGCGGAGCTGCAGCTATTTTGAAGCAGAGGCAACAGGCAGGAGTTTTCTTTCAAGGCCGGTGTGGGGTGGATTTCGCAGGAGACCTGCTTGTTGGCATGTTCTTGCTGTAGCTCGCAATGAAGTGAATCTGTCGATATCATCATCCTCATCATCATCATCATCAAGGCGCATGCAGCAGCATCAGCAGTTATGCAACAGCAGCACCAGCAGTAGTAGGTTCAGGCTAAACTTGAGGTTGCCAAGCTGTAGCAGCAATGAGCAAGATTCACATACAATGGTGTGCAGTGCATCTTTAGCAGATGCAGAAGGGTTTCATGAAGAGATGGAAAGTATCCAGAGGGGGAAAACAGTGAAGAAAGTAACAGAAAGCAGAGGAATGGATGGTATGGCACAAGCATTTCATATCACTCCGGGTCTTGCAGTTGGGATCACAGCAGCAATAGGGTTAGCAGCTCTTGTGCTGCCCATCTACATGCCATCTTCAGCACCAGGGATGCCCTTCAAGATCAGGTCCTTGTCTTACATAACCTTGCTGTTTGGGTTCTACATGGCTTGGAACATTGGAGCAAATGATGTTGCGAATGCAATGGGTACCTCAGTCGGATCTGGAGCTCTGTCACTGCGACAAGCTGTCTTAACAGCTGCAGTGTTGGAGTTTTCTGGAGCATTCATGGTTGGCTCCCATGTAAGCCATACTATGCAATCCGGAATTCTCACTGCCGGTGTTTTCAGTGGCAAGGATTCCTTGCTGTTTTGTGGGATGCTTTCTTCTCTTGGAGCTGCAGGAACTTGGCTTCAGGTATGCATAACTTGTAGCCAAAAATTGTGTCATGTTATAACATGATTCTCACACATACCACATTCTTATTCTTTCTTTCCTTATGCTCTCAAAGCCACTCAGCAAATGCCTAGGTTGTCACCACAGACAGAGGGGGTGGAATTGCATGCAGGTAGCATCATATTTTGGATGGCCTGTGTCAACCACACATTGCATCATTGGAGCATTGGTTGGCTTTGGCCTTGTCTATGGTGGAATTGGTGCAGTGTATTGGAATTCTTTGGCACGCGTTGTCGCATCATGGGTTGTGTCCCCGGTTCTTGGAGCAGTGGTTTCATTTGTGGTGTATAGGTGTATCCGAACGGTATGTGCCTGTCAACAAGAACATTTTTCTTTCATCAGCAAATTAAATGGAAAACCTTCTATGTAGGCCTCATGAAGCTTCTTACCCTCCCAAGCTTCTTGCTGCTTGAATGATGATACTATTTTATTTTATTTTCCATAGCTTAGCCTCTTTGAGTGCTAGCTGATGTCATAAGCAAGTCTTTCCATTGCTTCCAGAAATGCAACAGAAATTCAGAACACAGATTTTTGTATAAGTTTTTTGTATAGAGTTTTCCCCCTAAGAAGTTTTGAGCAGAATATTACAAAAATATTTACAGCTGCTTTCCGGAGGAGCTTATGAAGTTGGTATGAAAACTCTTTTCCAATTGTATCTCAACATATTACAATTGGAAGTAATTGGCAGCTTAGTCACTGCTGTTCATGATGAAGGTTGTGGTCTGGTTGATACCTTTGTGAGTGACACTCACAAGGTTATGACTTGTGACCATGTTCGTTCTTGTTGCAATTTTTCTGGATTTGCTGGAACTGACACACATTTTATCTTGAATGTCTTGTCTTTGTGGAGTTTCCTTTGCAATTGCTGTCTGTTGATTGTCAGTTTCTCAGGAGAGATCTGGAGTGAATTTGCAATGACATCATTAACTTGGATTGAATCCCTTCTAGGCCTAGCACCACTTTGGAAGTTAATATTTCTGGTAAACAAGGAAGATGGGAAGGCTGACCTGAGAAGGGATATGGTGGTGTGCAGTTTGTGTACAGTGCACCTAATCCAGGGCAAGCAGCAGCCACAGCAGCACCAATAGCAGTGTTCTTGGGTGCAGCAGCATTGTCATTCACAGTGTTTCCTGCAAAAGCAAGTCTGGGGATGGCAGCAGCACAAGCACTTGGGTTAGGATTCCTAGCTGCAATTCTCATCACTATTGTCATCCGTCGTCAACTGGGTGGCTTGTTAGGCTTGTACTGTGAGCTGCCTGCTGAGGATCAAGGGGATGATAAAGCAGCCAAGCAGTTACCGAGTTTAATGGGCAAGGTGGAAGGACCAAAAGGCACCCAGCTGCACATTGTTTATAGTGTGTTTGGCTACTTACAAGTCCTGTCTGCATGTTTCATGTCATTTGCTCATGGTGCAAACGATGTGGCAAATGCTATTGGACCCATCTCTGCAGCCTTAGCCATTTTGCATGGCACTGGCCTCAACACCAGTGCTCAGCCAAGCATGCCAATTGATGTGCTGGCTTGGGGTGGGTTCGGTATTGTGGCAGGCTTGCTGGTCTGGGGCTATCGTGTTATAGCCACCATAGGCCAGAAGATTACAGAGTTGACACCAACACGTGGCTTTGCAGCTGAGTTTGCTGCTGCTACTGTCGTTGTACTGGCTTCACGACTTGGTTTGCCCATCTCTGCCACACATACATTGGTCGGGGCTGTGATGGGTGTTGGCTTTGCTAGGGGACTGAACAGTCTCCGGGGTGAAGTGGTTCGAGAAATTGTGGCCTCATGGATGGTCACCATTCCAGTTGGTGCTTTCCTATCAGTAGTCTACACCTTCATTCTCACAAGGCTTGTTCCCTCATTAGTATGAGCAAAGCATAACGTGTCATCCCCAAACTCAAAAACAGAAGAACCCTCTAGTCCCTTGATTGCCAATTTTACTTTTGCAGCACATTTGGTCCCTCCTCTTCTTGTAACCTTTTAGCTGCTTAACAAAAACAGCTATGACCTTGTGTCACTCAGAGGACAATATGAGCAAAATGGCTTCATGATTGGCAGGGATGTGAGTACCTCCATAGAGGCAAGGACGATGTAAGACTGCAACTGAGCTTCTGGATGTAACACTACTGGTTCTCGAAGTTGTTACCTCTGTGATCTTGAAGAGAGACACAAGCAAGATGTCTGTCAATACTTAGAGTAAAGTGATGGAAGCACTGATCCAAGCCAGGGTATTATGTACCTAGTGAGTCACAGTGCACACCTGAGGCTTCTCCCTTTGGGCAAGATAGAGTTGGCACGGCTCTGGAGACCATGGAAAACCAATGCCCTTGGACCAGAATTCTGATGGTAGATTTATAGAACTGCAAGAAACCTCTTGAGAAGCCTTTATTGCATTCACTTGACCATCCTCATCACAACTACAGGGGGAGAACTCAAGGGGCTATTCTGCTAACCTAGTTCTGGGTCAGATGCAAGCATCCATGTCATGGCAATCCTGAGGTCATCCATTTTAACAATCTGTTAATGACTTCAAGGACAAGGGAGGGATGTGCCATGATGCTTTTGAATCCAGCCTTCATTCATATGTCCCTGTAGCCACTCTTTATCTGATGACAATCTTGATTTGATCCTTTCAACATGGGTTGCATTCCGTCTTGTCAGAGTCTGAGCACAGTTTGAGAGATTGCCCTGTTGGTTTGCAGAATCTGCATCTCTAAGGATTCACTTTCTGATTTGAAGAGTCATCTTCTTCACATACTTTTCCTGACCTTGCTACAAGAAATCATACAATCCCCCAGCAATCTCTTCATTCTAAAACTGTGTAGCATTCAAAGGTTTGAAGTGCTGAAACTCGTTCCTTTGTCACTGTCAGTCAACTGAGGGTAATTGAATTCATCTACTTGGGATTAAACTAAGCTGCAGCACCAAAACTTTTCTAGCCTTGCATTCTCTGCATCATGACCAAAGAGAGTAACTTGCAGGACTAGCAATTCCCTTCAAATTCATGTTTCTTCATTGCACAACCTGACCTGGCTGAAAAATTATGGTACAAACTAAGACATATTGCAGAGGGCATGTGCACAGTAAAAGCAAGAACAAGATGTATGTGTCAGCATGTTGGCAGACCCCCATCTCTCTGAATGTCTAGTTAAAGCCACCTCAATCACGCAACCGATTGCTAAATGCACCTGCAGGCTTTGGTGTCCACCTCTCTGACACCAATTCCTTTGTATGGAACCTGCGGGAACGCTTTGATCGTTCTGTAGGTGCATCTTCATCCTCTACTCTACTTCTTTTTCCTTTCTTTGTCTCTGATGAAAACATTCGCTCCTGGTGTCGACTAGGTTCTCCAGTGTTATACTTTCCAGTCCTAGTTGGCTCCTGTTCACCAGAGTTTTGATGTGATTTCCAAGGCTGGCCATTGTCCTCAGGCCAAGGAGCTGGCCATGAGTGTCGCTTCTACAAATCCAAAGCCAAAAATGTTTGTGCATCAGAAGGCAGGCAAACAACTGATTTCACACATAGAATGACCAGCGCTGAGCAATGCACAAGCTGCAAACCAGACCCAATACTAATTCTTCATACTTGTTCATTAATCCTCTAATTGTGATCTAATGAATCAATTCTCTTGTTGTCACAAGAACAAATTATTAATATGATGGCTGTACAAACTGCTCACAACCATCAGCTGTTACTGTACTGGAGCAGAGAATTACCTGGTTGATTATTTTGCACTCACGAGCAATATGACCTTCAAGCCCACATTTGTAGCACTCAAATCCATGCCTGTGCTTATCCTTCTCCTGTCTCTCCTGTCTCTCCTGTCTGGTACATGTCTGGACACTCCAGCACCCCACTCAAATTCAGCTTTCATGGTGTATGAACATGTATGCCATGAAATTTCTGCTATAGTAAAACAAATACATACCTCACCAGTGTGGCCCACTTCACCACATTGATAGCAGGAGACAGGGGTTGGCGATGCATCCACAATCTCCACACAAGAAAGATGGCCTGGCTGTTTACAGATGTAGCAGTGCACTTTCTGTAGCCAAAAACCCCACCCCATAAACAACTCCTTAGAAAAGCATGAGAATCCACATGCAAGTTCAATAAGAAACTGGGCAGAGACTCTTCCATACTGCATAGATACCGTCACATTGCTAGGGTTTTGCAAAAGCAAGTGTTTCTCCTTAATAAGAGCATCCTAGCCCAAATTCTGCCAAGTCCTGCCTCATCTACTTTTCTGCTAATGAGTTCATATTCCAAATCCCTGTCTCATATCTATGAAATCACAAAGAAATCTTCCAATTTGGAAGTAATATGACTATGAGTGCACTAAGAACCTCATGAGAGGCACTCACAAAGTATCATATCATTACTTCATCACAAAATAGCAGTGATGAGCTGCCATGACTACCCACTGACATTATCAGCTCCCAATGGTGGGGCATAGATAAGCATATGACAATCTGACTCTCTCATCCACAAATAGCAGACGTATACCTTGAAATCTTCTGGGTCATAGTCTCCAAAACAAGCTGCAGCCTCATGGCCAAAGCCTCCACATAATAGGCAGATGTTGGCACCACTTCTTCTCCCAATCCTCAACCTTTTGTTAGGACATGCTCTTGCCATGTGACCAAACTTTCCACACATGTAACATTCTGTTCTCTGCCCAATCAACAATTCACCACCTATGTTTGAGAGTTTTAACAGTTTTCTTACTACCAAAATCTCTAAAAAACAAAGCTGTGAAAATGTAAAATTGATTGACAGAAACCAGAAACTTCTCCTGCAACTCTAGCTGTGCATGACCTGGCCTGGGAAACCCTAGGAGAGGACATAATAAATTGCACTACACTACTTTGCAGTGCTAAGTAAGAGCTCTTGCCTGTGGGCAATCATAGCCTTCATGTCCAAAGTTGCCACACACATAGCAAGGCTTTTGCCTTGGTTGCTCTGTGCAAGCTGCTGCATGGTGCCCAATTTGGCCACAATTATAGCAGGACTCTCCTTGCTCCTCTGGTGGATCAAAATAGCGAGGCCCACGCTGCAAAATTGCACACCACACATGGAGCCACAGAATCATACATGGACCGCGGCATCAATTCCAGAAAAGAATCCAGCAAGAAGCAGGTCTGGACCAAAGACAGGCTGCCTCCTCCTCTTCATCATCACATGCTGAAACAGAAAATTGTGAGCAATAATAAGCAAAATACAATCAGCTTTGCTGCAGCAAATCCAGAGCTGTACAATAACAGATTCTTTCTCCTCAACAGGTCCATGAGCAGGTTCAGAGATTTGCATACTTACCAGCAGCTTGCGCATCACCAAGCTTTCTTCTGCTCCTTCAAGCTCCCTCTCAGTAGTAGCTGTAGCTGTATCCTCAAGCTTTATAATCTTGCTGTCACTCATATCTGGAACTACTATCCCTGTCTGCACTGCCCAACAACAAGCATGTCAGCTGCTGTTCCAGGCCCAGTCAATCTTCTTTCTGAGAAACGACAAAAGGCTCCTTCTTGCCTTTGAGAAAGAGAAGAAGATTCACAGCCGGTGTCAAACAACAGCGAGTGTTTCCATCTCTCTTGTGCGCTTCCTTCTCAAGATCGTGCAACGTGATGACACACATTGCAGAATGCCTATTTCTAAGAGGCAAAGAATACTCTGCAAAGAGCGAACTCTCTCACTCTCTCACTCACCTCCTTGTTTTTCTTGCCGCTCTTTTTCCGCTTCTTCTTCCCCGTTGCTGCAGCAACAGGAGGAGCCTCCTCCAACTGCGCTAGCGCATCCACTTCTTGTGCATCGTTGGTGATGACCTCGCCGTCTTCAAGAGGCCCGGCGGCAGCCACAGCCCGCGCCTCCTCCCAAACACGGGGACTTCTTCTGCCATCCATTGCTGCGCGGCCACCGAAGGTCGCGCCTCCTCCATCACCGTTCCGCGCCTTCTCGCCCTCTTTTCTTGGCAGTCCGCGCAGCCGCGCCTTCCGCAGTATGTCGAGAGTGAGATCCGCAGTCCCAAGCTCGCCCTCTTCCTCATCGTCCTCCTCTTCCTCCGGCGTTCCATCGCTCACTGGGGTCGGCGAGCGCTCCTCCTCGCGTCGTCCTGTTCGCCTCCGCGGCCGCCCATCGTCCATCGCCATAGCTCCTTGCACGCTTGCTCCTCGCTTCCTGCGCTCCCCTCTCATGTCCCGGCTGACGTTCGAGCATCCCCTGCTCATTCCACGTATGCCCTAAGGAGACCGATTGTCTTCCCTCAAGAAAGGAGCGCACGCAAGGAGGAAACACTTGGGAAGATCGCGGCGATGGCGAGCACGGTTAGGGCGAAGGGTTTGATCGGCAAAGCGGGAGCGGTGCGCAAGATCAAGCCCCAGGGATTGATCACCACAGCGATGGCGTTCTTGAAGAAGATGAGCAAGCCATGGGAAGTGACAGGCCCGACGGCAAGTCCGGAGTTTCTGGAATCGCAGTCGCTAGCGCTGGAGTACAGGAAGTTCGCACCGGCCTCGCATCCGGTGCGCCCTATATTGGAGAACACTCGGCCAGACAGAATTTACAACATCGCGTACTACCCTCACGATCTCCGGCGGCTTGTGGTAGTGAAGGAGAAAACTGTGCAGCCTGTGGCAGCGATGGTTGCTGCTGCTACTGCTGCTGCGATCAACAAGGGGTTGCTGCTGCCGATGACTCCTGGCAAGATTTGGATCATGGGGAAAGCCTGTCATCTCAACGACACTCCCGGAGGCGGATACACAAAGTAGCCAGGGTCTCAGAGATCAAAGGAAGAGAGGAATTGCATGAGACTCTGTGTGTGTTCGGATTCGCCAGCAGCATTCATATCTTCTTCAGGTGAGACCTAAACAAAGATGGATATGGCTGAAGTCGATCCGTCTGTTGAAGCATCTTCTTTTTCTTCTTCTTCATCATCATCATCTTGCAGGATTGTGTCCTCGCAAGAAGATACAAAGACTCAAAAGACTGTGCAGAAGTTCTGCAATTAGGGTTGTGATGATGGAGAAGTTGTGATACCTGAGATTCTGTGTGTCTCCTGCTCTCCTGGTTTTGAGCTCTGTGGTCTGTAACCAGATTGTAGATTACTTTATTGTCTTGGTTATGCATAACCAAGACTGATTGACTTCTCAGGCTCCTTGTAACAATTCAGTGATCCAGATGGAAAACCTTAGCAGGAGTTCTGAGAATGATGGTATGGTCACAAGACTTAGCTACAGTGTGAGCTTGCTCTCTCCAAGGAATTTGCAAAGGAGGTGCACAGAAGAAGTTGGAGATTCTTTGTCAGGGGCAAGGTTATACAACAAAAACTATCATCAAACAAAGGAAGTATTTGTAAGTTTTCAGATGAGAGCATGGATTACCAGCAGCATGTGAAGAAAAAAGAAGCTAGCTATCCTTCATCTTCAAATGCTGCAACTGTTTTGTAGTGTCATGCAACAGCAGTTTCTTTCTGCAAAAGTCAGAAAATGATGTGGAAATGGAATATATTGTTGTTTGAGCTAGCAAGCAGATCCATGAAGATGAACCTTTGTTTCAGCAATCTTCTTCTTCCTAGGCTCTTTCTTCACTCCATGAGAGTGCGAAAAGGAGTTTTTGTTGACTTTTGTAGATTGCACATCAAATCATGGCACAAAGAACTGAAGCAGGATGTTTGCCATGAATGTTCACCACTTTGTAGCATCAGCAGCATTGAGGATCTGCAAACTCTGGTGCTAATGAGCATCTGCTGTTTGTGGAGTGCTTGATTCTCAAAGGAATAGTTGTGTGTTCCATTTCTTTGAATGTCACTCGTGATCATATACTGTTGTGCATGTGGAGCCCATGGGTTTTTGGTTCTGCAGCAAGCCTTGCTGCATGTGCAAGCAGAGTTCATCATGGCTTTTTCGCTTTTGGGTTTTCAAGCTCTTCTTCCAGTTTTTTTCAAGCAAGATATATGTTTTCTTGAGTCTCATTGAAGGGCAACATCATTCTGTTCTGTGTGAAGCATTGGTGAAGAGTTTTGACAATTGTGTGAGATGACAAACTTTGATTGTTTTTACTAACTCAAAAAGTAGCAATGTTCATTTGACTAAGGTCAATTTTTGTTTAGGCAAAACAGGCATTGCAGGTCACACATGAGAGCTCTTTTAAGGGGGCAAGAAACATAGGTGCAACTCCTGAAATCAAAAATTGAGTATGAGGATTGTTAGAGAAGTATTGACTACAACACTCCAACATTGTATGTATGTTTATTCCACTGATTGAGGTGAGAAGAGTTGATACCTATGTGGCCCACACATTTGAACTCCCATGTTTTTTCTTGATGGCCAACTTGATGCTCACTTCAAGAAGTGTCTTAGTTGGCATGTTGTGTTTCTTTCAACTCTTCCTACTTTCTTGATATTACACTCTTGCCTCTTGTCTGTCTTCATGTGTGTCTCTAGTTCACTTCTCTCTTACAATCTGCAAGATCCTTCAAGCAAGCTTGCAGTTCATGCATCTTTGCCATGCACATAGCATCAGGTTGCATTTCAAAAGTTCTCTAACTCTGTGGGATGAAGAAGTTCAGCAGCTGAAGTTCTTAACAAAATGCCATGCTATGAATATAACTTTTCTGCAGACTGAGAAAGACAACTTTTATTCATAAGATTGTAATTGATACAAGTTTGTGTCCTTTTTAGATCCAGGTGCTGCTACTTTCTTTTCTGAATTGAAGGAATGGTTAGAAAGCAAGTGGCAAGGAGCTGAACATAAGTCCCATTGATACCCAAAACCCGTGAAAGCTTCTGAAGAGAGATGTTTGGGATCATGGCAAAGACACAAGGAACAAGAGCTTTCATGTTCTGGATTGTGACTTTTGGTATGATTTACATCACTGGAATGACCTTGTCATTTGTGTCAGGGTATTACCTTCCACTGGACTTGTGTGATTTCTATTTTGAAGGACACAGAGAGTGTGCTCCAATGTTTGATGCGATTTCCACCAAGTCAAACATCACCTTTCCTGCATCAATCCTCACAAAGTAAGAAGATTCTACCTTCTTCATTGATGTCCCATTGTGCAAAACCATTTTTCAACATTTGCACAGTTCGAAATACTAATGCTTTCTTTGATTTAATAATAATTTTTTTGGCACTAAGTTGTTTATTGCATCACCACTCAGATTTTATCTGAACAATAATAACTCTGTGTGTGATGCTCACAGAGATCATATGACAGTGAGCACAGCTCATGTGAATCCTAAGTGTGCATTTCTGGCAGACCCTTCAAGGGTGTTTGGTTTGGATGAAGAGTGCTCAGGACACTTCCATTTGAGAGATAAGAAGCTTTTTGGTCAATTCTCAGTTTTCAAGAGCCATCAAAGTCATCAAATTCTATTGAAATTTGAGGTAATCTGGTATTGTATATTGCCTATTCTGAAAGTCTAATCTACAGATTTGCTCCCACCATCTTACTCCATTCTGAGTTGAGCAGTTTTTTGGCAAATTGGCACCACCAATATTAGCTGCTGTTGGAGATTTGGTGCAGAGGGTAGTGCTGCAAGATGGAACTGTACTCACTCCAAGTGATGGTAGCATCCATTTCTTGGAAAGCAAGCGTTGTGTCACTATCTTCACAGCACCAGGTGCACACCTTTCAATACAACACATTACAACCCCAGCTTCCAACATAAGTTTGAAACCTTGATCCACTTGCAACCTACCTTAACATGATACAAAACTGTTAATGGGTCCTTCATTATTGACTGCTTACACACCTAACTTATACCAGCTAAGCACATGGTATTGCAGCATGTGAAAATTGGCAAGACTGGAAAGAAGATAATTTATCATATGAAAATTTAGTAGATTGCAAAATAGCAGTTGGAAGTGTTGAACAATTCAGTCAAACATGTGTTACAAAGATCATTCATGATCTTTGTGCAATTAAATGACTCACAAATGCATGATGGTGGGTTTGTGCGGAACTTGCTATGTGACTGGAAACGGAAATCCATCCCTTGAAACCAGTTGATCAATCAGAAGACTTGATCTCGACGCTGTCACAGATGGTCCCCTATATGCTCAACAAAGAGCACCGCAAGAAGCTCAAGAAGCTAAACAAAAAAGTGAAACATCTGCACAATGACTTCACCTCCATATTCCATGACATTGCAAATTTTCCTTAGTGCAGAAATCTCACAACATGCCCACCAAGCATGAAAACTAGTTACAAATGTTGGCAATTCTTAGTTGGAATTCCCACTCTAAGTTGCCTGCTTCTGAAACAATTATTCTGCTGCTGAGAATGTTTTTTGTTACAAACTTCAGTAGTTTTTGTGACACATGCCCCAGGAGGAATAATCCAGACTTTAGGCCTCTGTAGGACAATTTTGATAATTGTTGTAGTTTTGAAATTCTATTATAGCAGATGGGTAATAAGGATAGTGTGGAACTATTGACTGTAACATAGATTCAAAGCCAAAACACAGAAGTATCTTGAAGCTAAGAAACTCTCAGTGTACAGCAAGAACTGACCTGCACAAGCTAATTTTCTTCATCTGCTCACCACTCACCTAGCCTCCAGGATGCTCAACATATAACTGCATATCCAGCAGTTCACTTTGCATTGATTTGATTGGGGTTATTGTGAAAGGCTGCTGCCATCCTTTGTGCTCACTTGGTATCCAGAACTGCTCTTTCTTGATAGCGTCCCGAGAAAGATTTGTCACATAAGCTATTAACTCCCAAGAACAATCTGCTCGGCACAGAGAGAGCTTTCGTCACAAGGGGGGAATTCACCCAATTCCATTGGAACAAAAATGGAAACACACAGCAGCAACATTGTACACCCATCTCTGAAACATAATGGAATACAACATGTGGTTTGAGGGTTTAGGGTTCAACCTGCTCAATAACTCTTACTGCTGCTACAGAGAAAGGTCATGAACCATCAATAGAGAGGATGATTGCAAGCACTTCACAATCATCAAGTATGAAGTGGACAAGTATTCTACATCAGGTTCATTCAAGCAAACCGAATGCTCTTCACTTCATCTTCACTCACATCACAATCTCAACAAAGTACTTCAAAACCTGAAGCATGCTCCAGTCCACTTGTCACAATCTCCACAAAGTACTTCAAAAACAGGCTTAAAGCAGGCAACAGTATCCTTACAGTGAGTTAGGGGGAGTTTTACAGACCTGGAGGAAGAGGTCGCAGAAGTGGCTCACAGACAGAAAGCTTGAGCAAGAAACCCCGCAGTGCAAACTCCATTTCATTTGGTTGCAAACTTGACCTGATGAGCTGCTTAAGGGAGAAATCAAATATAAATTTCTCCAAGGCTGTTGTTTGATTGCTATTGTCAACAAAGATGACCGCAACCTTCTCTACGACACCCTGTACATTTTCAAATATGATTTTGTTAGGGCAAGATCTGTCAAAAAAAATCCACGGCCTCTAAAAGAATGTAAAGAAACTTCTTGAAGGTGAAATCAACTGGCAACGATTGTAAAACAAAATCGATCTTACTTGCTGGATCCAAATCTTCAGGTTTGTAACAGCTGAATGTATGTAATCTCTCAACTCTGGATGCCGCGCCCACTGCACTGGTAGATTGAGATACCGCCGTCTTTCAAACAACTCTGCATTTCATATACTCTTGATCAAGACCAGCTAAAGAAGAACCTTACAATTTTATTCTACCATCTTGATCTTGACCAGTGTTTTTTTTCCAAATTTGTGAGGTAGGTGGGTTGGCAGTCATCCACAAGAGAACTTGGCCAAATTTGGCTACAGGTCAGAGAGGAAAGTGGAAAAATAAATCCTAATAGCAGGGCAACTCGGGCCTAGTTTTTCCAAAAAAATTCCTTTGTATCATTCACACCTCCACTTTTTTTGTTGCCAGGATGCAAAAATTCGCTGGAAAGAAAACACTGGTGTTGACTGATTGATAATCACTCTGTCTCTGAATGACAGAAAGCTCAAGTCCAAAACAATACAAGCAAAACCAGCTCCAAGTGGGGAGAGGTTTATGATAGCAGACAAGGGAATTGACAACATTAGCCCAAAGTGCACAATTTGCGTCACTACTACTGTCCACCTCAATCACAACAAATAATCAAGCCTAATGAAAAGTTTTGTCTATCAAGGCATGAGTAACATATGAGGACTAAACCCTAAACCCTAAGGGCTGCACAAAAGAGAGAGAGAGAGAGAGAGAGAGAGAAGGGGAACAAAATGCAAGAGAACACAACACAATACAATACCTGGTGGATATATCTCCCGCACACAAAGCAGTAAATGAACAGCAACCTCCAAGAACTCGCACACAAGATCTGCAACATGACCTGCCAGAATCACAAACACAAACACACACACACACAATTGGCCATGGAGGACACAAACTCGGACATCTAACTCTTCATCAATACCGAACAAAACACTTATTCTTACACATAATCAAAATCCAAGCTTAGTACCTGAACCAAACAAAAAAACACATTACCATAGTTCCATTTCCAAGGAAGAAACTCTTACCATGCTCCACTCCCGGTCGATTATTGTTGTCACGATCCATGAACCCAAAAAAAACAAATCCTCACCGAGTCGTCTTCTTCTTCTTCTTCTTCTTCTTCTTCGACCCTGACTAAATAATTCAGAAAAGCTGCTTGGGCACGAAGAAGGAAGAAGAAGAATCTATCCGTCCGTCTGCTCTTTTTGAGCTTTCTTTCTTTCCCTCTTAGGGTTTAGGGTTTTCGAATGGAAAAATTTCAAAATTAATTAATTATTCAACATGCATGTGTGGAAGCTGCCATCCTAGTAAGAAAGGAAGTTCTGCCATATGCGAGCATTTGTCCAATCTGCATGTTTGTTAGAGTGTGACTATTAAGCATGAAAACCTATAGATAATAGAGTTCAAATCCTCATCCATATGAGGTTCAAGTCCATTCAATAGATAACCTCTACAAGTGCATCTTTCTTAGACTTGTATTGAAGACTGCACAACTGTTGTTTTGCTTCTTCCAAAAGTTCCGAAAACTGAAAGGCAAACTTTAAATGTGTGGGTAGTTTTTTCATTTGTAACAGTCATATGTACTCAGGCATAATAGTTTTGTGTGCTTGCTTGCCAAACCTAAAAACCCCTAAGAATGGAAGTTGACCTGGATTTTGCTAATGGAGATCTGATTGTAGGTTTAGATAGTTTTAGGGTTTTAACAGCTTCTTCATTTCCTTGATGTGATAATTGCACGTGCTTCAACTTCATATACAATGTTGTTCATTTCTGTATTTGGAAAGATACCCAATTTGTGTCACAAAGAAACAAAAGCTCATAACATCCAATTGTCTCCTCGTAATCTCTGATATACTTCACATTCTCTGCATACTACCCAAAGCATTGACAATTAGGTGTGAGATATAAAGCTGGGACAGGAACTATTCATGATGAGCACCCAAGGGCCCACAGACTCTACAGTTAAAAATGCCAACTCTGAAACCAAATCAAGTGGTCAACAGGTTTTGTCTACATTGAGGAATCCCAAGTCAGAGACAAATCAAGTCTTCACCAAAAAGGAATTTGTGTCTGGGCATAAGTACAACAACCAGAACCTAACAGTCTCCTCTGTTCCTAGTTTTCACTCGACAATCTTTTTTTACTCTGCCCATTTTTACTCTGCCCACTTCCACTAGACAGTGGTGTCCAGTATGTGCATCCGTCCTCTTCAGTCAGCCAAGAGGACCAAGAACTTGTCAATTATGAAATTTTGCACAAGTACTTTTGTTTGATTGTTCATTCTGGACCACAGATCCAATAAGGAAACAGCCACAAGGAAACATTCATGTGATACAAGGGTCTGTCACAGAAGAATCTGATAGGAGTTCTTTTAAACATATCTGACACTACCTTACGATTCCAGCGTTGACCTCAGGTCTCCACTATCCTTCATCTCCAACACAATGTCACAACCTCCAAGGAGCTCTCCCTTATGATAGAGCTGTGGGTATGTGGGCCAGTTTGAATATGTCTTCAGCCCTTGGCGGACCTCTTCGTCTGTGAGTATATCAAAACTACCAAACTCCACACCTTCCTCCCTCAATGCACTGACTACCTTGTTGCTAAACCCACAGCGAGGTTCATCAGGTGTCCCTTTCATGAACAGCATTGTTTGTGATGAGTGAATCAGTTTTTTCAGCCGTTGGTCTATATTTTCTGCTGGTAGCAACCCTTTCTCCAACAAAACCTGTTCCAGACAACACTTGCCTCCCTTAGAATAGAGTATAAACTGTTCAACATTTTCCTCAATGGAAGTGATACAGTTTCTCACCAGCTCCCACTGATATGAGATTCAGACCAGAGCCTTGCCCACATCCTAAGATAATTGGCACAGGGGGGAGAACGATATCACCTGCTTGAGCTCCCCACTTTGGTGCATTTCCAACACGATATCACAACCACCAATAAACTCGCCCTTGATGTACAGTTGTGGATATGTGGTCCAATTGGAGTAGTCCTTCAGGCCTTGCCTCACAGTATCATCGTTCAGAATGTCAAAAGTGCCATAGTCCACACCCAATTCCCCCAAGGTGTCTACCACCTTGCGGCTGAACCCACAACGTGGATCTGTGGGACTTCCCTTCATGAACAACATTATGGGATGCTCATTCACAAGCTGCTCAAATCTGGCCTTGGAATCAGATGTGCCATTGCCATGACCTCCTCCTGCACCACCATTGGTCGTTGCTATACCAGGTGTGCCAGCAGGCACAAATGCAGAAGATGCCTTCAAGTCCTCAGAGATTGCAGGTTCGACAATAGTGGAATGCTTCGAATCATCTTCTCCATGTAACAATCCCTTCTCTTTAAACACCTGATCACAAGCCAACAATTTCATACATAAGCTCCAGAATGCGAACTGAGTTTCTGTAAATGAAGCAATCATAGAAATAGTTGGAAAATAGAGTCAAAAGAGGCCAACTGACTGACCTCCTTCAGCTCTCCACTTTCATGCATCTCCGTGACAATGTCACAGCCACCAAGGAGCTCTCCCCTCACATAGAGCTGAGGAAATGTGGGCCAGTTTGAAAACTCCTTCAAGCCCTGCCTCACAGCCTCATCACTCAGGATATCAAAGCTGCCAAACGTCACCCCTTCTGCATTCAGAGCATCAACCACCTTGCGACTGAACCCACAGGAAGGATTCTCTGGGGTCCCCTTCATGAACAGCATGATTGGACTCTGATTTATCAACTTTGGAAAGTCAGGTTTTTGAGCTGTTTGACTCTGTGTTTCAGTTTGTCGAATGCTACTAGACTGGTGCTGTGTCTTCCCATTTGAAACTGGGGGAGCCCACAACTGCTTTGTGACAGCTTCAGGAACAGTAGTCAGTCCTGCAGCAAACCCCACACTTGCTGCGGCAGCAGCAGCATTAATAGTTGCCCACTTGGCTACTTTGTTGGCCAGTTCTGGAGCATTAGCTCCTTGAAGCTTGTCAACGACCACACCATCCTGAAGACAAACCCAGATTGTAAAAACACATAAAAAGGAGCATTGCTGGTATGTCACTCCTACCCAGAGAATGGGGAACTGCAGAAGAAAGCTTGCATATCAGTCATCTTTATCTCTCCTGCACATGACATACTGCATAGAAGGCTGGGAGCATGGGGAGATAATGTGCAACAAGAGAGGGCAAGAAAGAAAGAAAGAAGGAAAGGCCTGAAATCAAATGGTACCCAAATACCAATCATCAAAACATACCTTCAAAAACACAAAGAAGGGCACAGCAGCAACCTCATAATCCTCTGAAATCTCAGGCTGTTCCTCAGCTTCCACCTGGTCAAAAGGAAAACACAGAGAAACAAAGAAAGAAGAGGATTTCTCTAAGCATTAGCTCTCAAGGACACACACACGACAGTTGGACAATGCTACAACAATGGCATTGTCCAACAAAAACCCTAGCAGCAAACAGATCAATTGAATGTATGGCTCCCACAATAAGAAAACCTCAAAAGAGCTTGCACTCTAGCAAAAGCACTTGGTTGCTGCTGCTGCATCATCCAAAACAGCCTGATAAAATTGGCAACAAATAGGGGCATTTTGGAGGAGAAGAATGGTACCATTGACTGTGCAAGGAACAACTCTAGTACTACACACCAGTCCTCAGAACGCCCAAAACCCTAACACAAGCCCTGGAGGGTTCTGGTTGGATTTCAGTGTCAGAAACACACGGAACCCAGAAATTGTGGATTTGTCAGAGAGTGTGAGACAAACAAGAAAAGAAGAAGAAGAAGAAGAGGGAGGGAGGGAAGGAGGAGATTACTCGGAAAAATTGGGCGTGCGGTGTGTCCTCAGCAAGTTGTGCCAACACGATGTCCATGGCCTTGGACGGCTCACACCATGATGCCCAGAAATGTAGCACCACTAGATTCCCTGGCACCAGCTTGGATGCCAACTCTTCTTTCGATTGCAAATTCTTCAGAGACATCTCTTCTTCAGCACTTCTTCACACCCTCGCTTCTTCTTTTTGTTTTCCCCCCTTTTCTGTTTGCAGCTGCGGCTGGTTGGTTCTCTCTTTCTCCCCTTTCTTTCTCTTTTCCCTTTCTTCTTCTCCTCCTCCTCCTCCTGCAACGGACTAGCTAATAAGCCTCCTTTTCCTCCTCTACACCAAACATCAAACAAATCAATTGCAGCACCACCAAACACACCAAAAACATAAAACTAAACTCCACAAAGAAGAAAGAGCTTCTTGACACTCCAACTCATTACTTGCCAAGCCAAACACCAAAACAAACTCACTCAAAGGAAGGACCACAGAGAGAGAGAGAAGATTGAGAGAGGATACCACAGACAGACACAACAACAAAAGAACAACACCCAACTCTCCAAAAGCAAACAAGATAACAAACAAACAACAAAGTCCTTCAACCAAAAGTTGCAGACCAGAACAACACCAACACCATACAAAAATTCCTTCAAGCAAAAGAGTGAACACAAAGAAATACAACCCACAACGCACAACAGCAACAAAAAAAAAATCAACTGCAAACCACAATCCACAACAGCAACAACAAAAGTTTGAGTACAGATCTTGCAAGGAGACAAAAGGGAAAATTTGTGCAAGAAACAAAGGGTGGAAAAAAAAACACACCAGAAAGAGCTTGCTTGCTTGCTTGCTGCTTACACACAAGTTGCTACAAATTTTATGATCTGTGTGCAATGCCAGTAATATCAACCTGGCCTGGAGTGTCCAACAATCTATATCTAGCCTAGCCTTCTGTGTGTGTAGAGAAAAGCCAATTTTGCAAATGCAAAAGACCAAGAGCTTGTTGTGAGATGATTCTTCTCACAAGAGCAACAAAAAGCCAATGCAAAAATGGCAAGAGCTTTGAGAGATTGCTTTTTTTCACTAGTGTGTGTAACAACAAGAGCAAACAAGAATGCAATTTTGCAAATGGGTTTTTATGGCAACTCCGTTCCTTTGCATATATACACTTATACACAATAATCCCTATTTATATTAGATCATTTTCTTTTCCTCACTAGGTACCTACTACTATCATATGGTTTTGGAAATTGACATGGAAATAATGAGAGAATAGGTACACACATAAAGAAAAACACAAATATACAAATTGATACCAAACAATGAGAAAATACAGATTAAAAACACACCTGTGCATTATGCACGGGGTTCACACTAGTAAAGAAAAACACAAATATACAAATTGATACCGAACAATGAGAAAATACAGATTAAAAACAAGAGATTTAATCAAGCTCTCCACCCAATCTTAGGATCACACAAGTTATACAAACTTTATGATTCACACCCCAATTCTAGCATACTAAAAACAACAGTTTTTTTTTGGGTGATCTTTTTTTTTTAAATGGTCATTTGGCGATTTTTTTAAAATAATATTTTGTTAAATATTCCTTTTTTTTAAATTGTCAAAAACAATAAGAAGTTCTAAAAAATCATCATGTTTCTACACATTGTTCAAGCAAGGAGCCAAAGTATAAAAATATTTTCATAATTAATCTATAACAAAACATGGCTAAATCTTCTTGTAGATGATTGCCAATGTGACAACATCACAATTTTTTTTTAAAAAAACAAAAATGCCGACCTAAAAGACTAGCATCCCAGGAAATATTTTCTTAATATTGCATGCACAAAGTCATCATCTCATGCAAATGTTACTTTCACAATAACCATCAAAGTGAACATCACTTATAATGAGATACCTTTATTAAGTAAGGATCTCATAGTTCCAAAACTTAAGTGCACAAAGCACAAATATGTAAATTACATATAATATAATAAAAATAATTTGATAGGATGTTAATATCTAACACTTAGAATCTCCACCACCTTTTTTTCTCTTTTAATTTTTCCTTTTCAATTCTATTTTTTCCTTGTACACTTGTTTTTTTTGTTTTTTGTTGTGAAAGTAAGGTTCAAGAACACATACCCTTATGTCATGTTGATCTTTCCTTGTGCAACCATCAATGATCCTTTTTGGTCATAGTAATTGGCTCTATGACATCGGTCTTGGATTTTTTTCGATTCTGTGATGTAGTTGAAATGGCAACCACCCATAAGAGGATTGAAACAAATTTGGTTATAAAAAAAAAATACAAAAATTATAAAATCCTGACCTCAAAAAACCAAAAGGAATATTCTGTTTCAAATTCTTTTATTATAAAAAGAAATTTGTCAAATTTCAGAATACAAATGCTGGAATTTGGTAATTTTTTCTTTTATAAAACAAGGAATTTGTGACAAAATATTACTTTTTTTATTTTTTGAGGTTCAAATATTTGCAATAATTTTCCAACAAAAAGAAACACAACTACATACTAGGTACGTAGTTTCCATATGACATAGTTTTCATTTGGTCCCACATTTTTGAGGAATGTTGGTTAGGTGTTAGGGTTAACTGGGAGAGAATTCATTGGATCCAGCAAGCCTTAGGCTAACTAAGTTACCACCACCCTCTGAGTTGAGTTTCCTTGGTACTTACTTGTTTGGTGGCATGCAATGTGACAAGCATAAAATTTCATATGTTGACAAGGAGAGGCTTTTTGAGCCTGTGGAAAAGCTACAAAGTACATACCAAAGCTTTGGATAGGTTGTTAAACCATAGGTTTAACCCAAGTTCTATGGTCCTATGTTTGGTTAGGATGTGAATTCTCAAAGACACATTAGGTATTACCCCCCCCCCCCCCCCCCCCCCCCCCCCCCCCCCCCCACCCAACCAACCCCCCCCCTCCTTCCCCACCTCCTTCACTCTCTTCGTACTATCTCTCTTTTTTTTTTTCTTTTTGTTTTTT
>Ga0116227_10004465_pt1 | contig 30374 bp, 21 predicted proteins | sample S1TSphgellanicum_FD_89693 | JGI IMG/M metagenome (GOLD analysis project Ga0116227, IMG submission 89693) | Host-associated microbial communities from peat moss isolated from Minnesota, USA - S1T2_Fb - Sphagnum magellanicum MG | ecosystem: Host-associated > Plants > Peat moss > Unclassified... | reverse complement strand
ATCTTCACTGGCCGATCCAGGTTTTGCATGTGCAGTCCCCCTGTCTAGTTCATCTTCCCGAGTGAGTGAGTGTCACCCGTACTCTCTCTCTCTCTCGTTGCATCATAATAAGTAGCTATGTTATTGGATTCATTCTCGCTTTACTTCCAAGATGCTACAACCCGAGTAAGTTACCCAAGTGTCCATGTTTGTTGTCGGGTTGTTGCTGATGCTTAAAACCCATCTCATTCAACGCCTTCAGAAAGGCATAGGTGACGATGAGGCTTTTTGGGTGGCAAGTGGGGTGGAGTGGGTGCGCCTGTGTGGGAGGGGGAGAGAGTGAGAGGGGCAACAAGGAAGGGATCTGAATAGGAGAGAGAGTAAGAAGGATGTGTGAAGGAACAAAAATTGAAGGCCAAAACAGAAAACCATGTTTTGTAAGTCTTGAGGACAATTAGAGCTTAGAACACATTTTAATCCCCAAAATGCTAATAACATATTTACACCAAATAATGCCCTTGGGTGGCACCATTACTGAAATCAGGATTGCACTGGGCTCTTGCCTTGCATGATGCCCCTTATTTCAGCAATGCCCTCACCCTCATGCTTTGCCCTACACTTTTACCTCAAAGAATATTGAACCACAATAGAATTAGTGAGGGGAATGCCTATAGTACAACATCTTCACTTCACTCGTTAAACTCTACAGCACATAACTAGGAATTGTAATTATATGGCAAAAAACTAATTTATTTAAAATTAGTGAAAGTGTACGTTAGAAAATTATCAACGAGAAACAAAACCTTAATTCTTATGTCAAAGTGTGCCATTTTGTGTCAATTTGTTTTTATCTTATCAACCAAAAAGTATTTATTAACACATTTGCAAGCATTTTGTTATAATAGATGCAATTTGTTAAAAATAATTTGTTTTTATCACGTTAATATGTTAAACTCCAAATCGTGGATTAACAAATAGTCACACAAAGTGTACGAATTGAACTTGAGTGAGTGTATTTTCAACCTCAGGGTTATTATTGTTCCTTTTTTAAGGAGTTATGTTCTAACCAATGTACTAAAAGGGAGCATAGTTATATCTAGTGTTGGGTGGACATCGGGGAAAATCCAGATATCAAACCCACATGTCAAGTTGGATATCACAAAATGTGATGGTATTCGAGATAATATCATATGCATCGAATCTCAAAGTTATGAGATCCGATCATATAATATTTGCATTTAATCTAGATCTCACCAAAGATAACATCCGGGTAGGATATCAATTTGTTACTCACATCTGGATATCAAATAAAGCCGGATATCAAGTAAGGGCAAGTTAGGGTTTTCTAAAAGATTTAAGTTTGAGGCAACTGATGTTTCAAACCCTAATAAGTACTCCTCTCAGCCTTTTTTTACTTCTTCTTGCTATATATCTTGGTTTTCTTTGTTTGCATTTTGCTATGTCCATGCTCTTCTTTTGCATTTTGGTGTGCCAAGTGTATGAAGGTTAGTTTGAGCAAAATGAGCTTGTGGACATTTAATGAATTTCATCACATATAAATTATTTTAAAAATAAAATTGTTAAATTTTTTGTTATCTTGATTGTGATAATAATCTTGAATATTTGACATGCAAAATATGAGGAACAATGAGATTTGATCTTAATTTTTTTTTTGATATCCTTTCCAAATATCGTAAATTTAAAAATTAATGAAATAGGGTCCAACTAATGATTTTCAAAACCTATTTTGAAAATTGAAACTAGCAATTTTTTTCTTAATGTGATGTCCACCCAACATTGTTTATATTTAGTGTTGGTTTGGTATCATGTATATTATATTATTATTGAAATATGTTGTCTTATGAGAATATAAAGCATTAGTTTCATGTATTTGATTTAATGAAAGTGGTGAATTTTTGTTGGAAATTTTTCAGTTCATAATGAAAAAATCAAAAATTTTAATTTTTCTCAAACTTTAACAAAGTAGTGAAGTTTTGCCACATAGTAATAAAATCATTGGTTAAATATAGATATGTGGGTGTCCATTAAAAACCAAAATGAAAAATGAAAACCCAATAATAATAGTAATAATAATAGTATTGGAAAACATCTAATATATCAATCGTTTAGATTATGTATTGTAACAATATAGGTACATTTAATCTTATAATATATATTTACATATTAGTAAATTGTGTACCTATATGAATATTGATATTACAATTAACATATCTTTCATGACCATAAGGAACTTGGGCCATTATATAATTCAAGATTTTAAAAAGTATTTTCAACGATTGCAAAATTGTTAAGGTTTTCTTGTCTAGGGTTAAAAAATGGTAAGTTGTCAAAACAATTAGTGAAGAATAATTTGAGGTCACCATTTTTGGGCAAAAATGTGGTTACTATGTGATTTTTGTGTTAAAAGTTTGTTGGTCAAAAGATTGTTGTTGTTGTTAATTTGGAGGCAACCATGTGTTCTTGTAATTTTCTTAAAAAAAGGAAACAATGCAAAACAAAATAGAAAATTGCCATTTAAAAACACAAGGAAGTGGAAATCTAAAAGACAAAAATAAAATCTCCTCAAAGAATTGAACCTCCATCCAAATGAATGTTATCCAATACAACAAAAGATGGGCATGTAGAAACAACAAAAGCTTATTAATAACCCAATAACAAAACAAACTAAATCACAAAACATAATTCAAAACATAATAAAAAAATGTGTACTGAAATAAAATAAGAAAATCAAATTGAAACAATAAAATTAAAATAAAAGGGTTCAAAAAATGGCAGTTAAAACATGGTTTTTACAATTGATTTTTTCTAACTATAAATGAATTGGACTTGTAATTTATATCATTTTTAATCATTATTTAAATCAATGATGCCATTGTAATTGTAAAGATTAGTCATGGATGCCATGTTTTGGTGTAATGTTAAACAACAAGTTTTATTACAAAAGACATGTATATTGTATCATTTTTCTAGACTTTGATCTTTCTTTTGTGTCCATAATTTGACAATTGTAACAAATGAAAAATGCTAAGTTGTGCAAAAACTTAACATGTTCAGCTTTTGGTTCAAGCCAAACTATGAATAAATAATGTTGACATGGCATTCAAAATCTCCTACAAAAGAAACCTTTGCTCCACCTCCTCAATGATGCCATGAACAACACTACTATATTATTATTTTTAACCTCTTGTACAACCATTAACCAATCCACCTTTGAAACCCAATTCAAACACCATATTAATGTGAAGCATTTATACTACATGTAAGTCTTCCCATAAAGCCAAAATGTTGCATATTCAATCTCAAAAATGGGTTCAATAACCTACCCATAATGTAAAGCATATTATAATGTCCAAAAATTGACCAAAATGATTGCACCCATACCTTATTTTTTCATCATAATACATCTAATAAAAACCCATTCACAATTATTAAAGCAACAACAAAATCACAAATAAAGGCATCACAACTCTAGGCAAGCTTGGAAAGACTAAACACATTTAGACATAAAGATGATACAAGACCCAAATAAACTTCAAAATCACACAACAAATCCATATTTGCCTTTTCAACCTCATGTGCCACTTTTATTTCAACATTTGAATCACCAAGGTCTTATACTTGATCAAAATCTACTTAGCAAGGGAGAGCATGGAAATCCATTGTGTTTTGACATTATAAAAGATCTTCAAAGCTTCATGCTCCAAAAAACTTGCCCAACTTGCAATTGTCCAAAACATGTTTAAAGGATGTATAAGAATAATTAAACACAACTTATAGTAAAGGTTCAACCTTGGTCACTAACAATAATTTGGAAAGAGTTTGATAGCAAGGTTAGTTTATTGTGCAACACAATACACATTCTTAGCATAAAAACAACTTGTTTTTCATTCAATTCATTGCTACACCAATTTTAGCCCCTTGGAAAATTGACATACCACTAACACCAAAACTTAACAAATTTGAAGTTAAATTAAATTTAGAAAGGCCTCCATATTGTAACAAACTTGTCGTTATCACCTTTGTAAAAATGTTTCTATTGTAACAAAATATGTATGTGCTTCCAAGCTTCAACCACACAAACACGAACATCATCAATTGATGTGTATACCAAATTGAAAATACATTATGATAATGATTAAAACAATAATCAAGATGATAGGTTTGGTTTCAAGTACACACACATGATGATAATCACAATCAAAACCAAAGGTTCAAACTTTAAATAATAATTAATGTTGGGTGGTTAGTTTCACATAGAAGGTTAATTTTTTATGCACCCTCAAAAACTTTGAAAGATTCAAATACAAGTTTGAAAATGAAAATAACAGAAAAAGAAGGAATTGAGGTACATTTCTTAGTTTGCAACACTTCAAGGATAAAAAGGGCGTGTTAAAGCTCCAAGATGGGGATTAGCACGAATGACAAGCAAATCAATTATTCATATGGACTTGCACAAACTAAATAACAAATTGGTTAATGCATAGTCACAACATTTTTGGTCCACGAACGAACCACATGCATACATAAACTCACAAGATTCACCACGGCCTGGATTTAAGGGAAGCACCACCTTTCCCCTTATAATATTCTCTATGACTGGCCATAATGGCTACACCCAATTGTCATTTTTCTCAAGACTCTCCCAAGTCGAAAGTTTCAAAATTCTCAAAATTGGGACTTTTGCCACTTTGGAAGCCCATAACTTTTTGTGTATACCTTCAATTGAGGTGAGGTCTAAAGAAAAGTTGTAGCCCTCATTGAGATCTTTCCAATGATATGTGACATGCCATCCGCACACACGTAAATTAAAAAGATTCCTGACTTTTAACTGTTGGAAATCAAATTTACACTTTGACTCCTGGCCATTCTTTCGGCCATAACTTGTGTTATAAATGCTCAAATGGATCATGCAAGCCCATTTTAGACATTTAAGTTTCAAGAGCTTTTCAATGGTATAAGGAAATCTTTAATCCAATGAATTTTGACCCTTGAAATTACTCTCTGAAAATTCAAGATTCCATAAGGACTTCAATTCCCAAAGTGAGAGTCCACTTGGGGGTGTGTGAGTTCATTCCTTCACACTCTTTCACACTTTGGGAATGTAAATGCGGTTCCTAGGTTACACTTTCGACCCGCACCTTTCCATGCCCTTACCTTCGTCATGAGCGCAAGGTTAAGGTCATGATAATTTTCATGTTAGTTTTCAAGTTAATTCTCACAATGAAAATCAATAACTATCAATTTAGATGAGAACTACCTCCTTGAAAACCATCATGATGGCATTATGTGGGCCCAAATTTGATACCTTGGGAAGTTATAAAAGAACCTTTGGGTCTAATTCTCAAACTAACAAAAGCTATAAAAAACCTATTAATAAATAGATATTAGGTGTAAAATTTGAATTCAAAACCTCTTTGAGATAAAAAAAAACTCATTACCATCAAGCCATAACATCTAGTGTGTACATGATCAATTTTTTAAATCGTTTTATTTAAAGTCTACACATGCCAATGGCTTCAATTTAAAAACCATTGGTATAAATAAACTTTAAACAAAAATAGTCAACACTATTATTTCACATGCAAAGTTGTGGCCTTGTGGTTAAAGCTTTATTTTCCTTTTGGGGAATCTTGGGTTTAAATATTTCAATAAGATGCAAATCAATCTTACTTGAAAACTTGTGGTCTTTTTAAAAACATTTTAAAAATTGGGACAAGTATTAAAATTTGAAAAAAATGTTCAAGACTTAGGCCAATTTTCTTAAAGATTTATAAGAATATGAGTTAATCATTTTGAAAAAAAATTGTAAATCACCCAACATTAGTAAGGACACACTTGAAACCAATCACAATCAAAACTAAAGGTTTAAATTTCATGCTTTGAAACACACACATATAATCACAATTGCAATCTGAATCAAAAATTCAACTTTTGAACTTTGGAGTACACACATAATGATAATCACAATGAAGACCAAAGGTTCAAATTCCAAACTATATGCAACAACAAAGATCATGGTCCAATTTAAACTTAGGTTATGATTCTAAATTAAGGCAATGTGCATATGGGTGCAATCACAATCCAATAAACCAAAAAGGGCCTCAAATCACAAAGAAAAATAATCAAAATTGGATAAATATTTATGTTTTGTCATTTAAAGCCATGCCAATCATGGCAAATTATTGATTTTTCATTCATATAAATGTGAAGGAATTCAAATCAAAAATTGATTTGATGAAATTTTTAATTTAAATTTTGATTTGAGACCTCTAAAAGTGAATAACAATGTGTTAGACAAAAGTCGATTTTGTGAAGGACTATTAAAAAAACTCATATAATAAAACACATTTGATGGGAAAAAACTAAAGAGGATAAAGACCTATTAACCATATTAAAAAAACACTCATACCCTAAAATATGTGGGATTCTAAAACCTAAAAAATTCAAAGAAAATTTCAAAACTAATCCAAAATTTTAAAATTCCAAAAGTCTTTTGCCACACATAAATGGGGTAAAATGTACATGATGCGTTAAAAAAAGTTGTAGTTTATTATATAAGAAAACATAAAAATGTAAAAAAAATAAAATTGTTATGATTTCAAATTATTATCACAAAGAAATCCCATTCCCAACTCATTCCTTCACACATTGATACAAAAAAAAAAAAACATATTCTACCATAATGGATTCAAAAAGCAATTAAGTGCATTCATGGTTGGGGTGTTCAAAAGGTGTACAACAAATAAATAAAGGAATGTTTCTAGTATTTCACTTAGTTACAGTAACATAGACAAATAACCACGCATTCATATTCTAAATTGTGTGTGTGTTGTTTGAACATGTTGATGAGATAATCATAAAGTAGTAGTTCATGTGGTTCCAATTAGAAGTACATTTTTATTTTTTATTTGTAAATATTGTGTAAAATATTTAATAAAAAATCTCTTACCACTCCCAGCTATTCTTTTTAATATATGCAACCATGTTGGTTGTCTAACTAAAAGTTCAAAAACTTGTAATTGTTCATTATTAAGTGTATGATCTTGTATTTCATCTTTGAAATCATGTTCAACATACTTGATACAATTCAATATATCCTTCATTCATGTTTTTTCACATGTAAACTTTGCATTTTCAATTTTTAATGTTGAGTGTAAATATGGATAATTCTCCCAAAATAATTCAAAAAGTTGTGTTTGTTTTTCATTTTCAAACAACTTTTAATTTGCATATTGTAATAAATATGTTTTAAAAGTTTCATCATGTTGTAAAATTCCTTTTAATTGACATTCTCATACATATGAAAATTCAAAGTTATTTTTAGATAACAATTTTTTTTTATCATGAAATGGTATTGTTTGTAATAAAATGTTTTTTAAAAATCCTTCATTATTGTGTACCTTATTAAACCTTATTAAACCTATAAACCTTATTAATTTTTTGTTTTCATAAATAATGAAACAAAGATTATTCTTTCCAAATTGTTGACATGTAGAGTAAATTTTATGATCATATGTATATATTTTTTAAATTGTATAAATGTTAACTATTCAAATTGGATTGGTCTAGAAACATAAACATCGATTGGATGAAACCCTAAAACTTTTGATTTAGGAATTAATTTTGTACAAAGTAATGGTGGTTTTAAATTGATGTATTTAATGGCTTAACTTTTATGTATAATTGGTATATTTAAACATATAAGTGTCCCTTCTGCAAGTGACATAGGTTTTGATATACTGAAAGAAGAAATTAATTGTAATTGTAATTTTGATTCATTTTGTAAACCTAATCGTTCACCATTTTTATAATTTAAATTTAATGTTCCAGGTGGTTCACACTTCATAGCGTATTTTAATAAATAAAATGACCAATAGGAAGATGTAATATGTAAAACATTGAAATGAACACCCCATAATAGTAACAATGTTGGATGATATGAAACAACATTTTGATCTTCATATCTTGGTTTATAGTATTCCCATTTATTTGTTTCCTTGTTAAAAAAAGAATTGGGTTCAACATGTGAAGCAAATGGAAATCCAAACCTAGAAGTTCCATTTCGATTTTTTCGAATGGATTGACTTTGACATTCATGTAATTGTTTTCGCAATACCATTTTGAACAATTTATTTTGTAAACTATCATTAGGAACAACAAACTTTGCAATTGTTTCATCAATTGTAACAAGAATAACAACAACTATTTCATTTGTTATTTTCATTAAATCTTCTTCTTGAACCCATAATATAATGTGAACATGAATAAATCCATGATGTTGTAATTCATAATGAATAACATATTCTTTTACTTTACCCAAAATACCATTCTCATTTAAAATATATGTTTATACATAAACATGTTAACATGAGAATGAAATGATATTGCACATTCTACAAGACAATATTTCCATGACATGTTTCAATGTATTTGTTTAACAATATATTCCATGTTGTTAAATTTATGCCACCTCAATGATGTCATTTCATCTACAGTTAAAGTTTTTAAAAAATGAATCATGCAAAATTCTTCTACCATAATCAATAAATCTTGTAATTGTGATTTATGCAATCTAGGAGAACTTTGCATTGATGATGGAAGTTTGTATTTTATTACATGTTGAAGAATTTGTGTTTTATATTTTAAAAATATTTTTCTAAACAAATATTTGATGTTTATTTAATCAATTGAAATGATTGTCAAAAGTCATACATAATTAACAAATATGGTTTATTCATTGTAAATGGTGAAAACAATGTACTCATGCAAAATTTTAAATATTCATGTGTTGATAATTTACCATCATAAGCACCATGTCCATGTGGAAATAAAAATAGAAATAAACTAAGTTCCAAAATTATACTTGTGACATTATCTTGTAATCCATTGTATCGATTTATAAGTTTCATGAATTTTATTTTTTTTTGGTAATCTTTTTTCCAAATTTCCCATGATAAAAAAATCTTTATTCATGAAAGATTGTGAATTAACACACATGTGAAATAAAAGTGACAGATTTTGCATTTCATTAGTAACATGCATATTTTCAAAACCATGATGTGAAACATTATTTTTATTGAGAATATCATCTACAATGTTTGATGATAAAACACACATACTCAAATAATCATTTGATTGTTAAAAAATAGTTGGATATTGTTTAAACCATGGATTAGTTTTCATATTTTGTAAATAAATAAGTTGAATGCTTTTTGAAACATCATTTTCACTTTTTTTAAAATCTGAAATCCCATTCCAACTTAATAATGGGCTATTTAATAAACTAATATTCATAATTTCTCTTGTGTTAAAACCCCAATTTCTATTTGTATATGCAATCTAATGTTTAAAAAAGATAATGATTGTATATAAAGTGGATGTTATGATAATAATGCTTTCATATAAATGGGTGATTAGAAAACAACATACTTTGCATGTGTTGGAGATTCACATTCAACATAACATTTCAAACATAAATAAATTTCTTGTCCAGGTCTAGTAGTATACCTAGACAATAAACAATTTGCAACATCATATGGAGTACGTCTAGGATCTACATCATTTTTTTTGTTATATAAATTTTTTATTTTTCTAAAATTCTTATGTTGATGATTTAATTTGACTATTCCACATATTGCACAACATTTCATTTTTTGAAATACATGTGTAGAATAATTAATCCATTTATCATATAATTCATTGCGAGCATTTCAATAAAAATCATAAGGTTGATAACATTCCATTTGTTGTTGTCGCACGTGATCATATACATCTTTCTTAAATCACTTCATCATAATTATGATTATTTACACATTTTGATTTCGTTCAAATTCATGAAAAACCCTATATCAAACATATCCACAAATACATATAATTAGAGTTCCATATTTGAAATCAAATACTTGAATATATAACATTTGTTAAAATGGAATGCTTAGAATTAATTGATTATTCAATAAACTTATGTTGAATTCATCAATGTAATAAAATAATCAACAAATCTACATAAATTCAACTAATTTTCTTATAAATTTTTATTTTGTCTATATATATATATATATAAAACAAAAGTAGAGTTTAGAAAATAATCAATCACCTTTTCATAATACTTTATTTACATTACATATTTTGAAAATGACAAAAAAATCCTCATACTAAAAGAACATTATGTATGAAAAATTCTTAACGAAAATACTATAATATCTTTTCAAAAGTACTTGAAATTTGAAACACATTAACCTTGTTATGTAGAATATTATTTGAAACTTCACATAATGTAACTTACAATAATGTGATATCCTACACACATCACAATTTCCACATAGACATATGATTAACATTAAAAAAAATTTAAAAAAACCAAATGGAAAATCAATCGGTTCAAAAGTACCCCACAAAATGGTGATATTGTAAATTAACAATTTTTGAACTCTAACTATAGGGGATAGACTAAACATCAACAAATAATTTGAAAATAAATTTGTAGTATTTAACAAAATGAAAAAAAAATTGTGAAGGAAAATCTCAACATATGACCCCTCTTGTTTTTCCTTTGTAACAACTATAGAAGTCCTTATAGCCCTTCTTTTTCCATTTACAAAGTCCTTTTGTCTTTGGACTCCTTTTTCTACAACACTCCACTTTGGTGGTTCTTTACCACACAGTCCACCAAAGTGGATTGTGTTCTTCCTTTACGAATCTACTCCCAAATTAAAAAAAGGGATTGTGATCATTATCACAAGGATTAGTGTTGAGATGCTGAAGTGTGACATAGTCAAACAAGGAAGCTCACATGTTGTCCTTAAGCATTGATATTCAAGAAATTTGATTTGCACCTTTGGCAACTGCAACTTCATGTACATGATCCTTCCATGTTGACCTTCATTAAAAAAATCTAGTCTAATTGCTTTCTCACCTCAAAATATTCATTTGATGTGAATATTTTAACACAATCCAAAGAACCATTTTATTTTCTCTAGTTATTATGTGTATTGATCTTGGTGTGGTTAGTCACATTGCAATGGTATTTTATGGGTCCCAATTTTTGGCAAAATCGTGTTGTTGTCTATAAGGTATGTCACCGATTTCTCAGTATATTGTGAATGATCCACAAAACCTCTGCAAATACTTAAAAGCCCAAGATGTGTTTTGTTATGGTCTCTATGCCGTGGGAATTTGCTTCAAATACATCTCAACTTTGAAGTGACTTCAAATCATTGTTGATTTACTTGTATAGTGCAAGATGTAAGACTGAGAGATTGTTACAAAAAATTCAGCCTACATGATATTGCAACACTTTCAAGATATGCAAGACATACCTTTTCTTTCTTCTTCTACTCCACCAATTGTTGTCACCTTGTTATTGTGCCATAGTGATGACAATATAGACAAGTATGCACTTCTTTCTTCTCCTCTTAACTAAAAAACAATTCTTCACTCTCTTTGTCTAATTGGCTTCACAATAAATCTACTTACACAAACCGCCAAAAACTTGAAAAACCCTTATTGCAAGAAAAAAACCTTTTGAAACAAACCACAAACCCACAACTCTTCAAACAGAATAAATTATCTTTAACAAAATTTATCCTCCTTCAATCTTTTACAAAACAACTCTTCAAATATGACAAATTATTTTTAACAAAATAAGCTACACAAAAGCAATGCTATACTAGAAAATAAGCCCAAAAAACTTCTCTGCACACATATTCCCCAGACAAACCAGAAAAGTGTAAAGCTAATTTGACATCTTGATTCATTTGTGCAATCGACAAAAAAATGAAAACCTAATTCAACATCTTAATATTTTTGACATCTCAAAAACAAGCGACATGGCTGCTTGTGCAGTCAGCATTCTTGGCCGCCCAAATAGGCTGTCTCCACAACAAATATTCTTAAACAACCCATCCACAAAATGGCCTGCATTGGTCAAATCCTCATGAGCCTTGAACAAGAACGGAAAAGCTTGAAATGAAATGCATGCATGAAAGTCGAATTCACATCTGCACCAAAGGGGCAATCACTGCTGTAAAGAAACCAACCTGTTGTGGTAAGCTAGTAGTAAAGTAGAGAAAAGGTTTGTAGTAAACTAGACTTTGAACTCTTACCCACACATGCTTCTAAAGAGGAACCTACCTTTGCAACTTAGAAATCCACAAACAGGTCAACAGAGAGGTTATCAACCTGTAAATTAGGGCCTGCACAGAATACAGCAGGCACAGCACCAGAGGGCACCTGAAGAGCTAGTGCACACATATCAGGTTAATGATTTTCTATACAACGCAAAACTATTCAGCAACATTACACCAATTGCATTTGTGCATCACAGGCCACTATTGCTACCCCTATCAATACCAGTCAGCACCGTTGCAAACATCTGCATGTGCTTATAGATAGACTATTGTCAGCTGATGGTTACTTTGGTTCTAACAAGCAGTCCATGCACAACTTTCAACGATCAGACTCCATAGCTTCAGCAAGAGCTAGGGTAATATTGAGAAGTTTGCTAAATTCTGGGTATCATGACATGGAGCTGAGAAGGATTCTAAATACCCATCTGAAGCTATTGACAGGCAAATGCAATGAGGATTTTTTCCAAGATAATTCTAGTGATATCACAAAGGTATCCTGTCATTGTTATGCACATATCCTACCACTAGCTATTGTAGCAATCACTGAACAACTTATAGTTTACATCCCTGATGAGATTGTGGTTGTCAGATGACAGGGCCATAAATTAGGTGTCCACATCCAAAAACTTGAGTAGGTAAGCAATAAAACCTCAAATCTGAAGCAAATTCTGCAGGTTTTGAGTGAAGTCTGGTTTCACAGATGCACAATGAGTTCTTTGAAGATGAAACCTTATCAACAGTGCATGTCTAGATATACCATGAATTTTCCAGATACTGTCTACTGAATTTGATGGAGGAAAATATACAGACACTTGCATATGCAATAGAAGCTCTGAGAAACCTAAAACAAAGTTGTGATCTTACGTGCTCTTAGAAGACATAGCATGCTTGTCTAATTGAACAGTCAGAGCCCCATATACCATAAACACCAGCCTCACATATCAATCCCAAGGCTAGAGATCATGGTTTAAGTATCACTTAACGACACAAATAGCAACTGAATCTGAGGTTTAGAAGTTGATCATGAACAGACTCAATAGCCAATTCATTATCTCGGTACAAAAATGAAGACTGGAACTCCACAACTGGATTTCAGGGTTAGCAAGAACTGCAAAAATAACAAGCTCAAACCTACATTTTAGTTCACTGGAGGGCAGATGATGATGTGAAGCCTATACACAGTATCTGTGAAATCAAGGTGAAGGGGATACGACTTTGTCAGATGAGTTATTTGTTTGCTTTTGTACTCCTTGATTACACTGGGAATCATCAAGAGCTTCTTTTTTGAGAGACAAATCAGCATGAACCTGCTCATGTGCTTTCGTCCCTACTACAATCTGCTGACTATTCATAGCTCCAGCCATCACTGTGCTTTCCTTTGTGCTCCAATCCTCCTGTAGCTGTGCTTCTGCTTCTCTGCCAATTCGGTCTACATGCTCCACTACAGCAGCTTCCTGATAATGAAAGAAACAAAGCATGTCTCATTTTGAGCACAGCTCAAAAACACATGAACACTTTCATGGCTTAAGAACAGATCAAAGTCACTGATGCTACTATTGACTGATTCATTCAGGGTATCAAGGTTATAGGTTTAGGATTAGTTCGTACCGCAGCAATCAGACTCTCTTTAAGCTGCTGCATCTCCTCCACCACAGACTGGAGCTTCAGAAGGGCTTCATCCTCAAGTCTCTTCTCTCTTGCTGCCCTGGCCACACGAAGCTTCACAACCCATTTCCACAAATGTGGTCAAGACAAAGAGAGAGACACAGTGAGAGGTACCATGACGAAAAGACAAATTAGGTTTCCACAATACTGTGAATCGATAGACCCAACGAGCTCTGTTTTATGTCCTGTCAACAGCGATCAAGAACAGCCTCCAAGACACTGTAAAAGAGGAAAAAAATAGGACCCAAGAATGTACTGTGTACCCGTGAAATCTGCTCTTGGATGGCCATGGTCTGGTGTCGGACAACCTCATCTGGAGCTCGTCCCCTCAATACTTGTATCACATCCCGCACCAAACGTCCAAATCTAATCATATTGTCCACAAGAATCTACTAAATCTGTTGCTTGCTTGCAAACAAAGAAAGAAGACGATTCTTCCCTCTTGAATCCACTACTTCCTAGGGAAAATGCTGCCGACCCATTTCTGATCCCATTTTTCCTAAAACCCTGTGGGCACCAAGAACTGAAATGGGATCATAGTTTTGGACATATGCTTATTCCTGGATGCCTGATAACAAGCATGTGTCCAGAATCCATCACTCTGTGATTCCCTTTGTGCTTACCTTTACTTACAGAACCCTAAGAATGAAGTTGCAGCATGTGGAGCTCCATTGAAACGAACAAACTTGAAGCCACCTACCCAATGATGAGGCTTGTTCTAACCTAATACAATAAGAAATTTAACCTAAAATCATAACCACTAGTGTATAGCCTGTGACCTTGGCCCAAGTGTGAACTGGGTTACCCCACTAAATTTTTCTTTCCAAAACCATATTTTGTTATTTAATTAAATTTCCAATGATAAAAAAGTATGTACTCAAAATTCAATTTCTTGCACATCTCAGGTCTAAGATTTGAATTGGACTTTTCTTTTTGCATTAATTTGCAATGAAAAATTTGTTTTGGTGGTGAAAAAAATTGGGTGAATTTTGGCCAATTTTTACTTTTGAAAAGAGAATTTGTGACAATTTTTTTTTAAAAAAATAAATTTGGTGTCATTTTTGACAAATTGTTGCCCAAAAAAATGTTGTCAATCCCTCTTAAGAGCATCTCCACTGACACCCCTTAATTGGTTTTTACCAATGTTTACCACATCTAACATAAAATGTTAATTGAATCCCCATATGCACACATAAAGATGAAAAATTGAAAATTATAAAATGAAAGACCATTTGAAATTGGTAAACATCTAACATAAAATGTTAATTGAGTCCCCCATATGCACATAAAGATGAAAAATTGAAAATTATAAAATGAGAGACCATTTGAAATCCATCATCTAGGCGAATCATTATGTTCACCATTTAAAACTCATCATTTTCTTTTTGTGATGCTTTTGGAGATTAGGGTAATGATATATCTTGTGCACATGATCCAATTTTACTTTCACACTATTAATAAGTTGTATTTTGTCCAAAATAATTGCGCAAAGAGAGTTTTTTGAAGCTTCATTTTCAAACTTGTCAAGAGCAAGGCATGATATTATCTAGTAATTGCATAATAAAAAACAAGGAGTTGATTTGTCAACCTTGGTTTTTATTGGATTTTGGCACTCCCTTTCTTTTTTAAGGGATGTTGAATGGAGAAAAGTTCACTTGTCATTCAATCGTTATTATTATTGGAAAAGATATAATCTTTCTTATCAAATCAAACAACAATTAATATTAAAAAAAATAGGCCAATCAATATAGTTTTGGTTTTTCAAAGTGCTTCTCTAATTATTCAAGAAATATCTTGAAAACTAAAAAACAAAATATCATTTCAACAAATTTGTAAACCTACATTTCAACAAATTGAAAAATGCCAATATGTGAGGGGGATATGTATTTGTTGTCCAAGTTGATTAAATGGTGCAAGGGTATGTGTCATTTTATAACTTATGGTGATGTTATAGGGCTTAACTCTATAACATCATGCAAGATCAATTTGGTTTGCCTCTTCCCAATATTTTTAGAAGGGAATAATGGTTTCAAATATTTAACACACTTGTTGTAGTTGATGTGATGTGTCGTTGAGTAGGTTAGGTTATTTTTATGAGAGTTTTTTTGTCTTTGGCTATTCATTATAATAATTTTTGTGAGTTACCCAACATGATAAGTTTTAGGTAAAGCTATGTGTAACACTAATGTGAAAATCAATGAAATGTTTTACTACCCAATGTTTTCAACATTTTCAAAAAGAATGTTAAATCAAATGATGGATCATTCTTGATCATAATTTTAAATCATCCAAGACTTGTATTTGCCTAAACAAGGATGAAAATAATATAATTTTTTCCCTAGACTTCTTTTGGATGGCCATCTTTGACCATCCATTATTTATTCATTCCAAATTTTTTTGGACAATTTTTTTCCGAAATGACTCATATGCATGCCTTTTATCCACCACCAAAATTGTATGGTAAATGGAACACAACATCTTAATGCAAGTCTTCAAAAACTTGCAAATTTGAAGTTTTCTTGAAACTAGAAAGTCTAAACTTACACCAATGGACAAATCTCCTTTTTTTTTATTAAAAACTTCAACTTAAAATCCTTTACAACTTTACCAAGTTGGATTTTCAAAATTTTGCATGACATTTCAAGATGTTTGTGAAGCCTAGTTTGTTTTTTGGATTGAGATTTTTTGGTCAAAAGTTAATTAAGGATTAATGAAAGCACTTCTTTCCATTAGGCAATGTGATCACATATTTTGCTCTAGGAGTAACTTCCCATCACATTTGTTCCATCTATCTATGTTCATAATCACATGCCACCTTACAACTTTTCAAATCAAACATTGACCAAATGCAAAATTATGTGAGGAGTGAATGAAAATCTATCATAATATATGTTCTTTTAAGATATTTAAGAAGTTCTCTTCATATGAAAATTTCTTTACATTCTTAACGTACATATTTCCAACCAAGTTGCAAATCTCCAGTACAAAGTGCCTATCCACATAACAAGAAATAGGGCTCCATTTTAGTAACTTTCCATTAGGCTATTGTTGTTATAACATATTGTGTAACTATGATCATAGTAGGCTAATGAAAAAAGACCTTAAAAACATTTTCACAATAATAGTATATTAATTTACAGTCAAAATTTGGATGAAATCAACGTCATAATGGTGTGAAAATGGGCTCAAATCCTACAAATTCCGACAAAATACTATGATTGTCAAAAGACTTTAATTTTTTAAAAAAACTTATGGTTCATCAACCACATTGATTAGCCCATGTGTGGCATTTAAATGTTCATGTATGTATGATGTCCAATATTTATAATTTATTGATGGGATTTCATAAACATTTAACACTAAATTTAAATGTGGTAAACAATGATATTGTCCCAAATGCAATGCATCCCTAAAGTTACTTTAAATTCATGAAATTTTGATATTCAATACTAATGCATTCTTATTTTCAAACCTTCCTTTGAAAATTTCATAGAATTTTCAATTGTTATTAAAGTACCATGTCACCATGTTATCTATGCAACCCATGGACTTACAACCATCAAACTACAACAATCTTACTTTTAACAAAATTGTAAAAGTCCTTTTAACCACTTTTGTATGTTGGGCTTTGACTAATCAAATATGAACTAAGTAATTAGCACCTTCGAATTAATTATAAGACATACTTGATCATTGTTTAGGAACACTAAGCTTGTTAGTTATGGGTCACACCAAAAGGTATGTTATACAAGGTTTAACAAATATGGAGCAACAATGCATGTAAGAAAAGCTATTTGGGAAATATGAGAATGATGAAAGAAACAAAATATGTGATATAATTGGGGAATGAATATCTAATGGCACATTGCCACATAATTGAGACATTTCACATTTGCTCCCTATAGTCAAGTATGGTCCCAATTTGAACTAAATGGGTTGTTAGAATAGGATGTATGTTCTAGCAAAATGGCCAAAATTCTATGTACCAAATTAGCCATTATGACTACTCCAAATGGTTTTGTTGAAATTAATCCAATCATGAAAACTTGGTTCTCCAAAAGGCACACATATTGTGTTTCTATTGGTTTAGATTCTTGAACAATGTTGGTTGATGATTCTTGGTTGAATTGATTTTGGTAACTAAACTATGTTATTATCTATATTTCAAGAAGTTTTAATTTTTTAATTTCATTGTTTAACTTTCTTCAACAATGCAACAGGTGCAAGTTGTACTTTCAATCATATGACCATTTTAAATTGGCCATATGACATCATTTACATCAACTTGATCTTGGACTATGTATAATATTATAAGGTTGAACTAGATTTAGATTCTAAATCATACTTGGTAATAGGTATCAAACTTTTTTGAAAAAAATGGAATGGGGTGACTAAAACGAAGGTGTGAGATTTTTATTGAAAACCTTCTAAAATAAACAAACGATTTCATTCACAAAGATTTAGTTCAAAAATGCATACAATTTTGTTGTTACAAGGTTCTTCTCCTCAAAAATCATTCCAACACAACATTTTAAATCCAAAATTGGCACAATGTTAAGGCTTCATCCACTATAGGACATCACAACTTTTCAAATTGTCTAACTTGATTAGGTTGTCCTTTTTACTAAAGATTTAGTATTTTAATTTTTTTGAAGTGACATGGAGTTTTGAGTAGGTTATTTGACTAAAACAACATTTTGATTACTAATCAAATGTGACACTTAGTCAACAAAGACAACAAAAGGACATCTTTACTAAAAAAGGACAATTCATTAGACCTTTAGTGAAATGGAATGTATGTATTTTTTCATGGTACAAAGAATCGAGCCAAATGAGATATATGTTTGTTTAATAATATTAAAAATCTAATCAAATGAGACATATATCCATGCACTATTACAAAATGTGGGTGCAATTCATTAGTCCCTATTGAGTGGATTAGTGAATTCATTACATCCCCACTAGGATTTGTTTAGTGGGACTAGTGAATTCACTCAAAATCTAGTGAAATCACTTGGTGTACATGGATGCATTTTGTTGTAGTGATGTCAAAAAGTGATGGTAATAATACAACTTTAGTACATGGTAGGGATTTTCATGGTTTTTCATATACTTGTAAATTATTTTAGACTTGTTTAATTGCATACATGACCACTTCATGCTTGTGTATGCAAATAATATGTAAGTGGTGGTTTATAATAGTACTTGGGTTGGGCTACCTACCTACCTACTTAAGCTAGGCTATACTAGTTAAATACCTAAATAAGTTAAACCAAGCTACAAGTTAGTTAAGTTACATTAGGTTATGTTGAGTTATTTAACTACTTGACCAACTAAGTTACGTTATAAGCTACCTATTTAAGTAAATATCTATGCTAGGCTACATTACTTAGGTAAATAGGTAAGGTAATTAATTAAAAACCTACATGCATAGGTAGCTAGCTCATTGGCTAAAATATTGACCAAGTTAAACTTAGATACATACCTATTTAAGTTAGGTTAAGATATATTTACCTAAGCAGGTAGCTAAGGTAGCCTAGCCACCTAAGTTAAGTTACCTAAGCACTTGCTTAGTTTTTACCTTTTCATCTATCTATTTACTTAAGCTAAGTTATTTACGTACATAGGTTTTTTACTTAGGTTAACCTAGATTGTTTAAATACTTACGTTAAACTACTTACATACCTAAGTTAAATCACATACCTGTCTAAACTAGGTTACCTAAATATGGTATGTATAGGTGGTATAAGTAACTTAAGGCGTACATAGACTAGGGTAGGCTACCTCTATACCAAGTTAAGTTATTTAGTTATTAGTATATAATTACTAGTATAAGTAATAACTATTATAATTAACATTTATTATATATTGACCTAATTATAAAGTTATCAAACTATACCTACATTAAATTATCTATGTATCTAGTTTAAAAGTAAATGGTTTAAATAACCTAAGTATAGGTAACCTATAAGATATGTATGTTAAGTATGGTATGGAGGTTGTCCAAGTAGCCTATGGGTAGCTTTGGACCTCAAGTGAATAGGAAATGCATATCATGTTCAACAATGCCATGAATACTATTGGTGAATTTTGTGTTCAAAAACTATCCTTCAATTGTTTCCAACCAAACCTTAAACCTTAGCCCTAGTGTGAATGAAGTTAATTGTTAATCAACAAATGTAACTTTAAAATTATCTACCAAAAATCTATTGAGAGAAGTTATTACAATGTAACCAAAATAAGTTAAACGCCTATTATAAATTCCCAAAATGTCACAACTTGATCTTTTCACAAACTTTCAAGGGTCAAATTGTGGGATCTCCATTCTTTCAATCAATTTAGTTTATGCTTCCGATAATCTGATAACCACCATTGTTGAAACCTTTTTTCCTTTATTCATGCAACCATCCAAATCAAATAAAAAACTTCATAATTAGATTATAACTTGGTTAAAACCCTTTTCACAGTCCTAAATACGATTTTCAATTTTTTTCAAAAACGCACTTTATTGATTGTGGTTGCATTAACCATACCCATGTTATTTCTTGTTTGGTTTATTTTTAAGATAAAAAAATAGGTGTGAAAATTTTGGTGAAGATCAATGAAATGAAAAAAAAATCCTTTAATAAAGATATAATTCAAAAATATATACCATTCAATCATTGCAATGTCTCTTTTCTCATAAATCACTTCAACACACACACATCTTAACTAAAAATTAGCACTATGCCAAGGTTTCATCAATCTTAGGAAAATTCACAAACATGTTATATTTTCATTTAGAACATTGTTATACTTTTGCACTTATACATATTTAGAACACCAAAAATTGTTAAACAATTGGATTTTAATCGATCATAGAGTTTGTGTAGTGCAAAACAAAGATCAAACTAGCAAAATCAAGTATTCCTTTGTGTCTACAATAATATTTTACTCTAGTTCAACATCTAAACTATTCAAGCTTCAAGTCCCAAAAACTTTTGTATCATGTTCTCCTATTGTGCCACCAAAAATTGTAGCCCTTTCATATTTTTAACCTTCTCCCACAAACTAAAATGATAAGTATCGTTCCCCAAATTTCAAACAAATATTCAACATGTTTTTTTCATGATTCCCCAACTTTAGTTAATCAAACCTTCTTTCTCCTTCCTTCTATAGCGATAGAGATGCTTCCCGCCCCCCTTCCCTCAAGCTTCCTCAACCAAAGCTTGCATGATGAAATAGTTGCCCATTGCCAAACATGAGTTTTGATTCACAAAGAACACATGTAGAAGGTCCCAAATGGTAATAGACTAAATTGCACTATGTAGTAGAAAATAAAAGCTATATTGTATTGAAAAGGCACTTACCCTAACCCTAGCCAATAAATGGCAGCCTATTTTGATGTTACAATGAAAGTTTAAGGAGGTAAAGTCCTTTTTCAAAAACAATATGAAAAATTATATCACACTTTAAAAAATAAATAAAATAAAAGGCTATTATCAATTTTGAAAACAATCTTGAATTGAACCCAAAAGGTCTTCTCAAAAGGGTCATTTCAAAACCCAAAACTCAACCTAGGATAATTGATTTGTGTTCGGATACATGGATTATTGTGATTGGGGACAAATTTAGATAGGATTTATTTTGTTAGAATGAGAACACTTATGGGGGGGCCCCTTTAGTTGATTTTTTGCTTGGTTATTAAAATTTCTTTGTCATCAAAATGTGTTTGTAATTTGCATGTTGTTTGCATTGGCCACATGCAAAACAAGTGCAACATTTAAATACTAGTCCATTAAGGCAACTCTTAAAAGCAATTAACAAAAAGCCTATGTGTGTGTATCTTGTACACTAATACAATGGGTTAGAAAGGATGAATGCCATTAATTATACAAACAACTGACCCATTGGCTTCTTATTTTTTTGGCAAGGATATTGTGTTTAGATTCATTATAAAAATTGTAGTAGCTTAAGGGATTTTGGCCCCCCTAGGTAATATGTCTATTTTTATTTGAGGATTTCTGAAAGATGATATTTTGGCTTGTGTTGAAACTTGAGATTAGTTATTATAGAGTTTTAATATCTTGAAGGATTTTGGTTTCTTTCAGAAGGATTTTTTTGGCAAGATGCTATGGTGAAATATTTGAGTATCCATAAATTCTTCTTTTGCCTTAAGATACTTTTGCCTTACACTCACAGTTAACTTTTAATTATTTAATTTTAATTTTACCTCTCCCAGAAGGAGCCATTTGATTGGGCCCATCACCAATATTTTTGGATTATGAGGTACTATCCAGCCATTTAGGCCTAGATATGCTTTCCTGTCCCCAAATTAAGAGATGCTTTGTCATGCTTCCCCTTGGGCCCCCAGTTTATAAGCTATATATACAAGGGAAGTTGAACCACAACCCAAACAATATGGGATGAAAAATGAGGTGCTATTGGGAATGTCTTAGGGAATATATTGGGAACTTGAGGAACATTTTGAGAACACCTTGAGAACTTGATGGCAATACAGTGAGAACCCATTGGGAACACACCAAAGAAAAATAAAATTCCCCCCTAATTAGACTAAATAAAACTCTAAAACAGGGAAGTAAAATCTCATTAACCAAAAGTATAAAATTGAGCCCATTTGGCGTTGTAATTAAACACCACTCTTTTAGAGCTAAAGTTATTAAAAGTACTCGTTACGAACGCGAACATAAATTGCTTCTGCGCACAAAAACCGACTTTCTTGCGAATTTGAAAATTCCACTTATATTTACCATAGTAAGAGCTTTAAGAAAAAGAACTGCTCTAATGACCGTCGGATGAGCGCGATCGACGCTTCCATTTTCCTCACTAGGACTTGAATATTTAGGCAAGAAATTTCTGCCCAGACGAATTTTTTGATCCTCCGAAGGATCGGAACCGTTCGATAGCGCAGTACAAGTCCCATTGACAAACCCTTAGATATGCAGATCGGACGGAGAGGATGGAGGGAGGCGAGAGGACCGGGGGGGGGGAGGAGGGGTGCTCAAGACGCCGGATTTGCGATCAAAAGCGATGGTGGTTGCAAAGCGCATCTATCATTCTTTTGCATTCCGTTGTTATGGAGCGTCGTCCTCTCCCAAATTGCATTCTCTTCTTTTCTCTCGTTCTTTTGATGTATAATTTGTCGGTTTCCGTCAACATTTGATGCTATTGTGGGACTCGGGAAGATGCGGTGGTTGTGCAGCGAGGATCATCATTGATGCACGACGTGTTGTAAGTTCTGATCCGCGATTCGAATTTCCTGCTCTCATATGTGACCAAATGTTTCAATTCAATGCCAGGAGTTTCAATCATTTCATTCTCCGCTCGCGGCTCCTTTGGATGCGTGCTTTTCTTTGTTGTGCTTTGAGCGCTGAAAAATGTTTTCTTGTTAGTGAAGCGGTGAAAGATGGATGCTCCGTGCAGAATGCCGGTTCCACATCCGTTTAGTTGCTTTGTGAGATCGTCTATGCGTAGCCATGATAGTGCGTCGGAATGCAAAGAAAGGGAGATGTGTACGTATCTTGTGATCAATTGCATTGTAGGGTTTTATAAACTGTGGTTTTGCAGGTTTAGGTCGTTTGCATTGGAGGCTTACGGTAGAAGGAAGCATGGACGATGGAGCTTCCTCGTCGAGAGACATAGCAATTGTTTTATCTGATTCAGAAGGCGAATATTATAAGGGGAAGAGGCACAGGAGATACCTCGCTAGCAGGTATTCACAGGAGGTTCTCGACGATGCGGTGGCAAAGCTTATGATCGTCTTCCCCGATTTGCGCCCTGAGGCAGCCGCTGAACGTCTTTCATCTCAACTGAAGCGCACGTCTCCTAAGATGGCATTGCGCAGGGTTACAATGCAATTTTTAGAGCACGGTATTCCATCTAATTCCACGCAGACATGGTGCCGTAGCGGGAGCCCCGTGACGCAGAAGCCAATTTCGCAGCCAGTACCGGCAGCCGCAGCAGCAGCAGCTGCGTATGTGCAGAAGGACACCATCATCTTAGGTCAAGCCGCTGGTAAGCGGAAACCTCTACGATCTGGCCCCGTTGTCTCTCGCCCACTGTCACGCTCCTTTTTGCCTTCCTCACCAAGGCCGCAAAAGAAGCGACTTCGGAAGGATCGAAAAGAGCAGGAAGAGGTGAAAGCTAAAGAGGAGGCCAGTCATGAAGGATCTGCAATAGATTTGAATCAACCGGAGTATGAAGACCCGCCCCAGGAGACAGAGTGTGGATGTTGCTGCTCTGACTTCCCGTTTGATGAGATGGTACAGGTAAAATCTTGATTTCATTTCTGTGTGGCAGAGCATTTTCCTGGGGAGAATTCTGCTACCAGTCATTCTAAAATGCTGTATCGTTCTGTATTGGTTGGTGTCTTCTTATCAATCCTGCTTTGGTTTCTGTCATCTTCTTGCATTCAAAGCCCAAGTCTTTTATTCTGTGTCTTTCAAGCCAAGGGCCCTTGATGACATCCTTAGCTTGGTGAAATCATATGGTATTTTTGTCAGGCAAGGCTTCAAATGCAGCTTATTGTGCCTGTATGAAATCAAGCTGATGGCAGTGTGCAGAAGGTCATTTATTTTGTTTCAACTGCTTGCGGAGAAGAGTGGAGGAGTTCACATTTGGAGGGTTGCAAACTATTGGCCCACTTGTATGTATGGACACTGAAGGGTGCACAGAGTCATTTCCAGCCTCTGAGGTGAAGCTTCCTCTGCACATTGCAGTTTCCAGCTTTTTTCTTGAACTTTTTCTCTACTGGAGGTGATGCCTCTCAAGAGGAGTGAGTCTAGCCACTCTCAGGTGCAGTTTGATTGAATTTTTTTGCAGAAGAATGTTGGTTGTGAAGGTCTGAATTTTGGGATGACAGGTCAGAAGAGCATTGCCAGCTGAGATTCTATCAAAGTATGAACAGCGTCAAGCTGAGGATGCTGTTGCTCGAGCAGAGCTTCCTGGGCTGGTCAGACATCTATATCAAATGCATCATTTATAGTGTGTGGTTGATTGAAGTCATGGATTTTGCTCTTTTTGGTTTTGGTGTGTAAGATAGTGGACTACTTCACCAGCCTCAGGTTTGATTGGTTCCAGCAACATCCTTCTTTTATGGGGTGTCTTGCAGGTCTATTGTCCATTCTGTAATACACCATGGCAGGTGGATCCAGAGCTGCGTGTCCTGAAGTGTGGTGCTTGTGAGAAGGTTTGACCGGACCTCTTTCTGCTTGTATGTTTGATGTATTGTCAAGCCATGTTTGATAGTGACTTACAAGTATGCTCCTGATTTTCTGTAGTTACCAGGATGTGAATAGTGACACATGGATTTGATCCATGTCATGTTGCAACAGGCATCTTGTATTCTTTGTAGGGATCCTGATCATTTGCCATTGAGGTGTGAAGAAGTTGAAAAGGTATGTGGCATTTTGCTTACATGCTCCCTGCATTTTCAAAACATGTTATTGTTTGTTTATGTGTGTTTGTTTGCATTTAGAGGCATCAGTCTTTGGTCACTTAACTGTATCACTATGCTCAAATGTTATTACTATTCTCTAACATGCAAATCTTACCTTGGTCTCTGACATTTGTCCATGTGGAGGTTTCTCAGAAAACAGAGACATCTCATAGAAGGCGTGTTGAAGAGGTGAGATAACAATTGACCATGGTGCTGGATAGCACACTGTACAGCCTCAAGTGTTGCTGCTATTCTCAGTGTCTCTAAAGCCAAAGCTGAGATTGCTGATGTAGTTTTGCAGCTCATGACAAAGGCACTTATACGAGAGTGCACCAAGTGCAGAACTGAGCTGGTCAAAAGTGATGGCTGCAACAAGGTAAGAATTTGTGGTTACCATTGCATATGTTCTACCTCTGTCTCAAATTCTGGGTTTTTATCTAACTTGTATTGACCTTGTAAAGTTGTCATATTCAGGTGAGGTGCAGATGTGGTCAGTATATGTGCTATGTTTGCCGGAAGCCAATAGAAGGAAATTACAAGCACTTTTGCCAGGTAATCCTTATTTTATATTTACCTTTGTCCCTTGCAGTTGATCTTTTTCATACTTTGTTCTTTTCTTGCAGATTTTCCATCTTCTTGTTCATATTTTTCAGTTGTATTGCAAACTTAAATATTAGGGATCATTCTTTGTGGGCTGTTGACAGCATGCACGCAACCCAGGGTCAGCTTGCTCCCAGTGCAACCTCTGCAATCTTTGGGAACAGGTGAGTTCCATCAATTCGCAGGTCATGTGAATCCTACTTTATGAGTAGGACTGGGCAATTGGATGCTGACCTCACTGGTGATTATTTCTCATCTTTGAGACTTCATTGTTCCATAGAGTATGTGACACAGTAGCATTGGGTACTAGTCATACATCCTACTGTTAATACTGTTTCACATACAGACTTCAGAGAGCATCCATAGAGCGTGTGACTGTTGTCATTCTTTTTGTGTTTGTTTTGTTTTTGCCAGAACATGACAAAGTGTTTGTTTTGTTACTTTTTTTTGTGAACTTTTGTTGCTATGAAATGATACTTAAATAATTGTTGATGGTGCTTCTATAGAATTATCATTTGCATTGCTGGGACAGGAAGAAGAACATGTTGTAGTCAAAGCTGCGAAAGAGGCTGCTATGAAGGAAATTGCAGAGAAGGAACCCAGTTTGTTGACACGTTCAATTGGGCCTACTTTGGAGCCACAAGGGTCCAAAAAACGTCACAAAGGGAGGGCATTGCATCGCCCTGTATTTCCTCCTATTCTTCCTGAGAATCTGGCACGTTTTGCACAAGCCATGGCCAATCCTGCCAACTTATTAGACTTGTTAGACATGTGAATCTAGGGGACACGTGCAGATGCAAGCCAATTTTGGCTTTTCTCTCTAAATGAACTGACACTCATGGAATCACAATGCAAAGCATGATCTCCTGGGGATGTAGGTCAACAGAGATTTTGACTTTGAATTTAGTTTGGCAGATGCCTTACCACAAAATGAACTCCTGCTGTTTGTTTTTTGCTCAAAGGTAACTGAAAAGCTATTTCTTTTCTTGGTCCAGGCCCGGTGAAGCATCTGTTAACAGGATGGGAGCATTGAGCAGAAAGAGTTTGCTAAGCAAGCAAGGTAGTGGTAGGTGCAGATAGGCCTTTTGGGAATGTCGTTTGTAGCTGAACTAGTCTGTGCTGATCAGTACATGGGGTGAATCTGCCTGGTGATTTTACAGAGCTGCTCTCCATGTCGTCAGGTACAGCTTAAAAGCATGTTTTCTAGACATGGTTCTCAGATGGTGAGTATGACCACTGTTGCTTCCCTACAAACAGGTACTACCAATGCTCATTTGTGTTGCTCAGTGAAGAAAGTGTTTCGGATGGAAATCTTTTGAGAAGTTTCTGTGTTCTCCCAGAAAAGTATCAGGGGAATTCCCCTGAACTCAAAATACAACTGTCAGTTTCCGATTTGGTACCAAAGGTGCACAGGACTTGTATTTTTGGTGCATTTTGGGTTCCTTGTTTTGTGGTGCTTGTTCTTTTAAACTGGGGTACTTTGTTAATTTGTGGTCTGGTGGTGTCTGAATAATGTTATACAAGAAAATAGTATGTCAATGCATCTGGGTGATATGTTATAATTATGCCTGCAAAGGGTATGTTGGAAAGATGCGAGGATGTGTTGATTGACAATGATGTGATGCTTTACAATGAGTGTTGTGGGGCTCGCTGGCTATTATACTAGTTCTTAAACCTGCTACTCTAACATTAAGTGCACCTAGTTGTGCAGAATTAGCAGGTAGAATCAGTTTGGCCTGCTGATTTTGCAACAGCAGTTATACCTGCCTATTGAGTTGCAAGATACGTTTCTAAATCAGCCTGAGTCTTAAAATGTTGAAAAGGATTATTGTGGAAGGTAAAATAATTTGTAAACCTTGCTATTTTTAAAGTGTCATAATTTATTGGAAATTCTTCACTAGGTGTTATAAGTTCATAGATATTATAAGCTTTTTGGTTCTTCCTAGGTTCTTTGCTTTATTTATTTATTATGCCTACTTTGAAACCCAAAGGTATGTAAATAAATAAATATATATATATATATATTCTTGTCAACATGCATTAGGATGTGCAAATGATGATGACATTTGTTCCTGCCATGTGACAATAAAGACCTTTATTAACAATTTTATGATAGGGTACTAAATGGAATTTCAATAAAACCCAATTCATTGATCAGTGATTAATTATTTTACTTGCTCGATGAATAAAAAGCTGTATATGATGATTCTATTTTCATCCTTGGAAATTGAAAGTTTTCATCCATAAATGCTTGATAATGGCATTGAAAACCATTTCTGCAACCACACCACCTCAGGATTGCTTGTGGGAAAACGGAACATGAAAATTAAAAACCCTAGTGGAATAGGGCAAGCCTTGGAAAGGACAACCATTCTTGCATGGGTTTGATTGATATGAAGCTCACAACTCAAGTAACTGAATCTCAATTTGAAATTTTCAAAAAAGCTTGTAGGGGGATTAAACTCTTTCGGTGCATCAGCCGGGAATCGAACCCGGGTCTGTACCGTGGCAGGGTACTATTCTACCACTAGACCACTGATGCTAGATGAAAATAATCGCTTCTCGTTTGATATATATATGTCTCATTCCAGGAAAGAATGTCAACTTAAATGGGCTCATTTATGTGAAAACAAGAAAAAGTCTCCAGGCCTTTCATGTGACCAAATGACACTTTCTTTCCTATTTGGATCAGTCATTTTGTTTAGTAAAATCAATATGCATACAGCAACATATTGTGTCAAAACTTCAAAAAGTATACAAATGGTGGCTGCAATTGATTAGGATAAGAATGAAATATTTCAGTGTCAATTTTTTGTTCCACAATTGCAGTGATTTTTTGGGGGTGAAAATTTTCCATTTTGTTAAAACTCTTCAGTCCGAAGCAAAATGGTCAAGGGAACTTCTTGGAAAACTTCTAAAAAATTGTTACATTTCAATTAAGAAAGTTATGAAGTCACCCAGATTTTGGAAGAATTTGGGCAGATTTCTAGCTTTCTTCTTTTGAAACTGCCATATTTATCTAACAATTTCTAGCAGTTCACCAATACAGAATAGGATTCCGAGATTTTCTACTTCTCTATTTGTCTTGTAACCAGATCTGGCTAAATCCTCTTATGGCCAATCACCACTTTTGGCACAACATGAGAAATTAGAAAAAAAACCACTGCATCTTTTGCCAAATGGAATCTTTTGTGCCTACTTCTTGACATGGCTTCTAGGGAGCTGTCAAAGGGACAACTAGTGCAACTAGTTTCTCCTTGAAGATTTCACATCATTTTGGGTTGTAAAAACACTCTATTTGGTGTCATAATTAACCACTATTTTTTTTTTTGGGGAGGTTAGAGTTGCCACAACTTAATTTTTAAATTTTTTTGAGGTTACATTGACATAATGTTAAAGCACACTCTAGAGAAAATCTGTAGTGTATTTAAAGGGCACCTTATATCCATCAATTTCCCTACTAGAAAATGGGAGGGATATTATGCCTACTCCTCAATAGTTGGAGGGTCCTAGGCCCCTTATTTTGAGAATGGCCTCACCCTAGGGCTTTACCCCACACTTAATTATAGTGGGACGTGTTCCCTAATTCTCCTCATTGGAACTATAAATGATCCATACATATTGAACAGGAACAAATCACATGAAAAATGTCTTAGCCATCATCACCAGTGATATTTGTTGGAATGGGGAATTCCATGGCAACACGCTAATCCGACATTAGTTAACTGGAAGAGGAAGTAATCTTCATGGCTATGTTCACCAATGAAATTGTTGGACCATGGAGGGGAGCTTTCATCCTACATAGTCATACACCATCAAACCCTAGAAGCTCCAAGAGATTGCAAAGTTTTAAGTGCACATGCAATTCTACATCAACTTAAAGTATACAGTTCATGTAATTTCAACCCTTTTCGATGATTTCACATGATAGCCTGGTAGTAATATTTGTATTAAAGGATGACTAGGAAAAAAGAAACCTTCCATTTTGAAGATTCCTTGAAATTTGCCTTTCACTCAAAGCCTTTTAGAACTGAAACAAAAGTGAAAACAATATATATTTCCATGCTATGAACTGCAGAAACAACATTTGGGCTAGGGAAAATCATGGGCAATAATTTTGAGATCATTGTTTGGTGTCAAATGATAGCACAAATGGACACAGATGCAGGCACCATCTGTAATAACATTGGAATTAGGTACATCCAAGAACTTGCAAGTCCTATAATCATCAAAGTGTTGAGGCGGTTTAATGAATGATTCATGACTTTTACTTCTGATTCAAGTTTACTTATAGAACAACAATTTTTATCTTGTACTTAGAACCTCAATTATCATCTCTTGCAGAAGAGAAAAGAAACACAAGCAAAGATGTTGTTCACTTGTTCCTGCCCCAAAGATTCAATTGATCAAATTGCCTGATGGACTTCATCACGAACAATAAAGTTTACAATGTACATTGGATAACATTTTTTTTTCAAAAATTCCTTACAAAATAATAATATGATGAGCCAGTGTTTTTTTTTTTTTTTTTTTTTTTTTTTTTT
>Ga0116227_10004464_pt1 | contig 30379 bp, 22 predicted proteins | sample S1TSphgellanicum_FD_89693 | JGI IMG/M metagenome (GOLD analysis project Ga0116227, IMG submission 89693) | Host-associated microbial communities from peat moss isolated from Minnesota, USA - S1T2_Fb - Sphagnum magellanicum MG | ecosystem: Host-associated > Plants > Peat moss > Unclassified... | reverse complement strand
TTAATGGAGCCATATTGATTGGCCCACCTGCAATTGTTTTGGAACTTTGGGGCATGCCCCCAATAGAAGTACCTCTTTGGACCCCCAGTTGCAAAATAGAAACAAATGTGCACCCTTGGATTACAGTTTATTTATAGGGGAGTTTGAACTTTGGGCAAAGCATATGGGTTAAACACCTAGGTGCTATTGGCTAACTTGCAACATTTCTGCAACAACAACAACATCATCATCTTAAATTATTATTATTTCATTCCTGGTTTATTTCCTTCCCATTCTTGGTGGGCAGAAAGTTGCAGTGTCAGACTCAGCAGAGGGATGGTGTGCAGCTGGCAACCTCGGAGCTTCCAGGGTATCCATCCGCATGGACAACCGGACGGATGGACAGAGGGAGGATGATGGGACGCACGGATTCAGGGGAGGCTTCATTTCTCATCCCGACGTCCTTTACTATATGTAATATGCAAGCCAAATCTTAAGTTTTCAAATTTTCACCCTCACATAACCAGACCCATCCTAGGAGAATTAACAATGTAAGATGTCTCTCAAAAACCCATATCAAAAACCTTTTCATATTCGGATTGTGCTATCTTCATATTGCAAAGAAAAAAAAATTCCTCAGATTCCCTTAGCTGTTGCAAATAATCAATAAGCATTCTCAATTATGATTCAAGGAACATAATTTGTGTTCAAAATTACAAAACTTCAGTGTCATAGTAGACTGTCCGTAGCTTGCTTTGTAACCTTGAAAGATTTAAGACTTTTTGTCAAAGCCTTAATGACTCAGCAAAGATCCAACATGTGTTTTGAAGGGGGTCTTTGGAAACCCTATAATAACAATTCATGAATTTTGCACCAGAGTGGGCACTGGGGGCATTCCCAAAATAATAGCCTAGACCCACATTGGGGGAACGGCCTTATTTGCAGTTGGGAATATGTCTAAAGCAAAACACCAAAATCTGGAACCAAAATTTCATAAATCATGAGCCCCGATGATGATCGATGTGTTTCTCCTAGGTGCTGGGGCACCCCTCCAGGTAAGGAGCCTCCTCATGGCTTACTATGTATGTTTAGAGACACATTATTCAAAAATAAAAATGCTTGCTCTCCTCTAAGAGGAAGAGGATTCCTGAATTAGTTTATGAAATTATAAGAGGACGACGGGGGCTCATTTGGGCCATTGAACACCTAGGGTGAACAACCTACACTGGTGCTGTAGACAGGGTGAAGACAGGGTGACTTTATGGATAACTCTATTACCCTTGTGCAGTAAATCAGGGTCTGTGAGTCAAATTTCATCATTGAGTCATTTTCACGGACATTGGTACTGTCACCTTCTCATTTTCACAAAGAATTGAGAGCCGAATCTATTTAAGACAAGGTCCAATTTCATTTTCATTACACAACTTTCTTTTTTTTTAAATAATGATTTTGTTCAACTAGTGCACATGATTTAAGACAAAGATTATATAATATTAATTTTATATGTATATATACAACCAATCAAATGTAATAACTTGTTTAAAATATAGGGCACAAAGTTTATATTTTTTCAATAAAATTGTACTTATGTACTTAAAAAAACTGAAACCTTTTCAAAATGGGGCAGCACCCCAGTTTAGGTTCTATTGAAAATATTCTGATTCTCTGGTTAGGTTCCAAAGGCAAGTTTCAAGAAAATATGAAACCTCTAGTGGAAACTAGAGTTTGTTGGTATTTTTTTGGATGTTTTCACATTTATGTACTTGCTCTTTTTTTTTTAAAAAGTTGTAAGTAATTGAATTTGAATCTTATCTGAAGAAATGGTGGTTCCAACTATGAACCTGCTGATGCCATAAGATTTTGGAAACCAAACGGTGGAATGGGTGCAGTATGATTTTGAATTCTGATGTTTCAATTGAAACCCTAAAAGCTTGTGCATTTGATTCATGAAGTTCTGTGCTCATATTGAAGAAGCACCTGGAGTAGTACAAATTAGTGCTCAGGAAGGTCAAGTGCTAGACCCACCAAAAAAAAAAAAAACCACTAATGAATTGATCGAATGTGAAGCCAGAGTATGCACCAGTGTTGGCCAATTATTGTTTTTTTTTTAATAACTGTCATGTAGGTTTTTTTTTTTAAAAAAAAATTGGCGTTCACACAGGTTATCAATATCAAAAGAATTTGAGTGCAGAATACATTATTCAAAAAAAATGCAATAATAATGTTCGGTTATGCATAAGAGTAGATTATCAAACAATCAATTATTAGGCTCTTCAAATCATCTTTGAAATGCAAAGCCAAAGAAGCAGCCAAAAATAGCAGTAAAGAAAATACATTTTTTCAATTGCAAAACATCTTTTTTTTAAAATTTCTCTTCATATTGACCCCTCCTACTCCTACTTCATCGTTGCATAACTTTCTCATTGTTGGTTCAAATTGAGCAATTTAAACTGCTCTGAAATCACCATCTTAAGCTCTACAAATCATCTTGTAACTCCAAAGGCAACAAAATAATATTTAAGGACTTTTTTGAGATGTTTAGAAATAAGCTATAAGTTGTTCGATTGAGAATTTTGGGAGGTTGTAATTTTCTAGTCTTTAATCTGTTTTTGTTGATTTTTAGTGCAACAAAATGTGTCAAGAAGAGGGCTCCATCTATTCTTTGAACACCATAAACAAGGGTCTCACCTCAAAAAACGAGAAACCCTACCTTAATCGTTCAAACATCAGCCTGCCTACCCTAGTTTATAGCTTCTTGTTTTATAACTGACCATCTAGGCATCACCTATGTTGAAAATTTAAATATGTCAAATTTCATTTGTTTTCTCTCAAAAATGATGATTTTTTTTTAATCCAAAAAAATCCTTTTCGCAAATCATAGAGCTTTCCTTTTTGCACTTTCATCAAATTTCTTAAAACTTTAGGTTTTAAAATATCCCCTAACTTGGGATGCAAAAAAGAAAAAAAAATGAAAATTCAATAATTGATTTATGAGAATCGAATGTGAAAACCAATTGTTATTACATTTGTGAAAACTAACATGTCTGAGAACCAACTAACCTAAAAAAAATTTAAAAATTGATACTCAGGTTCTCAACGAAAAAAAAAAGAAAAAAAAAGGAAGAACCAAACCAGTTCTCACGAACCCATGTGAAAACTGGACCGGGCTTTTAGGTTTAGGGTTCATAAATGAAAATGACCTGGATCTTTTAATTGTCATTCATTGCCAACAAGCAAGGGCCACATTGAGTTTTCATATTCCCTTTCAAGCATCATCAAATCAAATGTGGAAGATAAAAACTTGAAGAAAAGTTTTTGTTTTTGGTTATTTGTTTACTGTTTACAATTTTACGTCCATTTGGGACCAGAGAGTCCATTAGACGAAAGATAGATCATGGAGGACAGATTGTCATCTGATACTGACAGCATGCCACAAACTTGGCCAGAACGACTGTGTTCATAGTCTGCATGAGCTCAGCAAGAGTGCTCGTCATTATCATCATCATCCACACAACATGGAGATGAGATATATTTACAATGATGAAACATTTGGACCACATCAAATGGGTCAGTTTCATCATTTAAATAATCTTTTAAAATAGTGAAGTGAAAATCTGAAGTTGCGGTGTTCAAAACCATCCATAAATATTGCATGCTAGCTACAATCTGAATAATTATTCACTTTTCATACGACAATATCATAGCAGATCATGTTACATTTTTTAACAATTTTTAAATTTATAAAAAGTGTTTAAATAGTATGTAGTATTGCAATGGAATATATCCACTGGAGTAGTAGACCTGACTTTTTATATCTCTGTGTTACTTTGAGGGATCTTCCCCCAGCAGAAGAAACCCTACTAGGGTGTTTATGCCATGGTGGAGATCCCCCTTAACTTTAAAATGTTCCCATGTTCCCATAAAAAGATCGTCATTTATGTGCATGAAAGGTTTCTGTACTCGTGGGTTCTTCGGAGGTTCAAGAACATGCTCAGGTGGTCCTCCTTCGCAAAGAACCCACTTGTACAAGTACCTTAAAATGATGTAACGTGAGAAACAATCCAGGTATTTTTTTTAAGAATAAATTTGGTGATGGGGTTCAGGGCAGGGAGAAGCGGGCTGGCATTAGGAATAGAGTTTTTTCTTTTTCTTTTCTTTTTAAAAAAAATTTTAATAAATTTTTAGTGGTTTAGGCATGTAGTTGATATAGATTGTCACTTTTATTAGTTCCTAGTACTGAAAAAAAAAAAAAAAATAAGGTTTTGGCCATGTTTAAGTCAGTAGAACCAGATCTGGTTTGGAACTGACCTGCTGAAGATTTGTTTTCAAAAACTAGGAACTTAAGAGTCTTGAAATGTGAAGAACCACATCGCAACCGTACTGGAAGTTCTACTGACGAAAAAAATAAATTAGAATTGTTATGGTTCCAATTCCATACATTAATGGGATTGGGAATCCGGTTTTAGGTTTGATTCTAAGAATTACACCCAATTTTGAGTAACCCAAACTAAAACTAACAATTAATTGCTAAATTACACTCCAATTAATTCTCTATTTTTTTTTTTCTTTCAAAAATGTTGATTTGGTTCTGTTTCCCATATACATACATGAAATTGGGAACCCAATTCTAAGTCCAGTTCTTAAAAGTTGTCAGTTTTGGTCCTAGATCAATTCCATAAATCAGGCCTGATTTCAGTTCAATTTTTACTAATCAGAATAGGAAGCATAAATAGAATAACTAAATAGAATAATGATTCTAACCCACCAAACTGGGTTTGGGTAACTGCCCAACACCGGTTACAATGTCTGTGTCACGATGGAATCACATCAAATTTGTGTTGAATTGCAAACCTTATAGTTTGTACTTTTTAATTTGAGAATGAAACTAAATAAATATCCTCAATGTTATCGAGCATATCCAAGGGTTTGATATAACTATTGTTATTTCAGCCAACACACAAGATGAGACTTTCATTTTGTGGAGTGTCTTTTTGAAAAAAGAGGTTTAGTCGTATGTCAAATCAAATTGTACGAGATCACACACGGTTCAATTTGGTAACAAAAAAGAAAATTTTTAATTTCATGTTGTAACACAATCTTGCACTTAGCATGAGTGTTTATTTGTGTGTATTGCAATGTAAAAATGGATTTCCAGTTACCCCAAAATCATAAATCAATATTAGAGTGGTCATTTCACAAATCAATACACATTGTTCTCATTATCAACTGAGACCAAAAAAAAAACACTGGTCCTTTTAGATTGCAACAAATCTTTCCCAAAGGTCATAGCCCAAGTGTGTGGCATCAGGTTGTGAGAATATTGAGCATTTAAGGTTCCGTAATTGAATGATAAACGAGTCTCTTTGGATCATCAACTTCTTGAAGTCTTTTTCCATATTTCAACTTAACATACCATCGTACATTGTAGAGTATAGTCCACAATCCTGGCCTATCATAAATTTCCACTATAAAATTTCTGCTTGAATTAAGGCACAATCGGTCCCAACTCCCCCGAACTCTTTTGGGACTTCCATTTCTCAGCTTACAAACAAATAATTTGTTTTTGGTGATGGAACTGTCCTTTGAATCTGCTTTGTTGTAAAGAATTTGTTTATTCATGCTGAACTGGGAAGACTCCAAATAGTAGGTGCAAATCAGTGTTTTACAAGTTCCAGATTTTGGGTCGGTTTTGGTTCTGTGTAATCAGATCACAAAGTTCACATTTCCTTGTTGAACTAGAAATGGGACCATACATACACCCAACCAGATCACCAGTTCATCTTCAACTTGAAATGTGAATTTTTGAATTCTTGGGGGGGTGAAACGGCTACACAAATGTAGTCACCAGATTCTTTTATGTGGTTTTCATTGTGTAGCCAAATATATAGAAGGATGACTAAAGATTTTCACTTTATTTCTGGCTTATAGCCAAATTTGTCTAAACCTTCATAGCATGGATGATTGCCACTTTTTCTAATGAAATTTGCCACTTAAGCAACAAACAGAAATTCCTAAAAAAAACCACTGTGTTGGATATGATAAAAAAAACTGCTACAAGCTCTCTCAAATAGGGGATATGGGTGGAGCAACTCTAAGACAACTATAAACTCCAAGGTGCATTTTAAGACTTTGATCATCTTCAAGTATCTTGTGGTAAGCAAATGTGAAGTTGATATCACTTTTCCAAAGTATAGAAAAGACATTTCTTCTTTTCATGTAGGTAGTTCCAAAAGGTTGTAGAACATAAAATGCTGGAAACTTACTAGAAGTTTAAGTTTACCAATCTCTCCTTGATCATAGACCACCACCACCACAAATGATTGCCCCACTGACAAGTCTTGCATTGTTCAGAGGTCCCCACAATGAATAGAAGAAGAGAAGTGCGAGATTGCATTGCATTGCATTTTGTCAGGGGTACAAGACAGAGAGGCTAGGGACACAAGATGAAGTGGTGCAAGGTGACAAGGGAGTACTAAAGAGGACTTCCCTACTGAAGGGGGTTAAGCCTGACATCCGAACTAGTTAGTTAGTTAGAGAAGATGGAAGTGGTCTCAAACCTCTCATGTACTGTATATAAATGATATGGTGCGACACCCACCCACCCGGTTTGATAACTACTACAGAATCAAAAGTTTTCAACAACAATTGTTTTGATGATCTTCTGAAATTTGTTGCCAGAACATGTACCATTGCAAAGTCAGCAATTTCCTTTCCAGGTTATGAAATTTTGGTTGTACCTCTCTAATTGCTTACTGACATGTTTATTTACATTGTCACATGAATCATTGGGACAACTTGCTAGGAAAAAAGCTTGAAAGAAATACCATCAAATCATATCAAAAAAGATCTGAGTAATCAATCAATCAGCTTATGAATTTCTTTTTTTATTATAATTAAGTTTTTTTTTCTCAACTTTGTATTTGAGGTTTGTGGATGATTAAAAGACCCATTTCTAAATAGCCAAAATCCATCATTTTAAAACAAAGCACATTGAGATGCATGAACACTTTTTTTTGGTGAAAAAGAGCATTCCAGTTATATTGATGCAAAATGCTTTTAATGGCAAAAATCATCAAAATCATCAAAAATCAAAAATTGTCTACTTATGTCAGAAATGGTGTGTGCTCTAGTAAACCACAGTATTTGAGTTTTGGAGAACCACACTGGTTAGTGAACAGGAGACCTTAGAACCGACCTGATATCCGGCGGGGGCGGAGTGCAGCTCTGTGATGTATGCTCACCAGCCCAACAGTGGGTGTGGAACCGGATATCAATCAACGCAGTTGAGGTTCAATCCCACAAAGCAAGCAGTCCGGAAGTGGGCACCACGGAAGATGTCGCGGATCATGCCACAGAGTTTCTCAATTCGTTTGGAATAATAAACAAATGAGTGAGTGGGTATTGTAATCAGGAGACTCAGCGACGAATTCATAATTGTTGAAGCTAGTGGATCATCGAGACACACACCCAAAAATCCCCCAAAAAAAAGTCGCTGAGATCGATGGGAAAAGCTTGCTCTAAAGTTCTAGTAATTGCACGAAAAAGGTTTGGTTGAAACTCGAGACAAGCCAGTAGCAGCAGCTTGTGCTAGATGTCGCTGCTTGGAGTCCTTCAATTAGGCCCCGCTGCTCCATGGGTCCCCCTTTTGTCGCCAAAGTTGCAAAAAACTTAAGTGAGCAATAAGAGCTGGGCTCGGCTCGATCCTAGCTATATAGTTAATTCCACTCTTCATGATATGTGTGTGTAGATCTAGTCTCTGACATTAATTCATCCGTTTGTTCCTCATGTAGGAACTGACTCGCAATCATTGCAATTCTTGTTGAATTCTTGGGTGGTCTGGAATCAGTTCGCGTGAAGCTGGTGGTCTTTCCCAGCTCGATCGATCGACTAATTAGCAGTAGACTTTCTTAAGAATATCGATCCGCCTTCATCTAGCTTATAGCTAGCTAGAAGATCGTGCAGGAACTGACAGATTCTCTGGATACCTCTGACAATTCGAGGGTCAGCGTTTTGTTTCTGATTTTTTAATTTTGTGGCCACGTTTGAATATACAAGTTCCTGTCATTTGTTGAGGAACTGGCTTGAATGATTGAAGGTGCGCGCTGCAACCAAGAATATCAATATGGCAGCTAGCTAGCTAGCTAGCTACTTGGGTGATGAATATGTTCACGAAAAGCAACAAGTCTTGTTTCTTTGCACAACAATCAAGAAGCACAATTCCAGTTACAAGCAGATATTATTCATATTCGCAAGCTGGTTCAGAACTTACTTCAGCAGTATGTGAATCTTAAGTCCGATGCTACTAACGACGACATCGCAGTCCAGTCCTGCAGATGTACTATTCAGACCTGTGATCCCTGTCCTGCATAGTACAGCTGCTCGCTGTATATATGCTAAATGTCGCATCCTACTTACTATGCAGGACTGGGATATCAGTCTTCGATCACAAGGACCATGATTTTCCCCTGCAAAATTGGTCGCATCAAATCTGCAATTTCATCTTACATTTTGCAAAAATTATCCTCCCACAGGAATATAGGGTAGAAGAAGTAACTCTAGCCATAGCTCAAGAAAAGGATTTCGCACCACATGAGGGCCGCAAGCTTACGACTCTCGTTCATAGAGTCGATCGAGAAACCACCCAAACGTTGTTATTATATATAAAACGGTCGCCTGCATCAGCTAATTGAACTGTATAGTAGATTAATGTCGCAAATCATTCTTGCTAGCTATTAGAAGCACAAAATTCTTGTCGCTGTTCTTTGAGCTAGCTACACGGAGATTATACGCATCTATTTAGTCAAAATATCTCTGGACACAACATTGGTTGTTGTACGGGTCGGTTTCTTTCTTCCTTCCTTTCTTTCTGTGAGATCAGCAACAACCGAATGGAAAGCCACTGACATAAGGTCTTGTTTCTTTCTTTCTTTCTTTCTTTTTGTTAGATCAGCAGCAACCGAATGGAAAGCCACTGACATAGGGTCTTGTTTGTTGCTGCAAGGTTAAAAGTACTGGTAGAATGTCAACATATTGACTGTAGTAGATCATCATTCTAGATCATTCTAGATAGCTAGTTGACCTACACACACTCTGCATATAATATACCAACAATGTTCCTGACATCATCTGACACAAAAGTTGTAGCGCGGGGGGGTCTTAATCATTTCGCACGCATCAGTAGTGATCATGATTGTTGAGGTACTTACCGAGTCCCCATCGATGATCAATCAGGTGCAAGAAAGACTGTTTGTGTCCCGCGGTTCATTTGTGGAGTATTCTTGGTTTCCGTGGCCGTAGTAGCGCACTTTCACGTACTAGCTAGCTAAGTACTAGTACTAATAAGTACACCTACAACAAGACAATTGGGTATGACATGCTTTAATGCTGCCTATTACTAACAAACAGAAGCAAGAAGCCAATCTAGATAAATGAAAATCTACAACATGCGTCCACAAGAGAAACTTAGGCGGGCTTTAGATTTAGGAGTCAGGGTTGGAAAAAAACTTGGGGCCAATTTTGAGCATTTTGTTTGCTTGTTGTCAGGATATTAGTAAATGATGGTAACATGTGGCGGGCCCAATGGTTTGCAAATTGGCTTCCCAAATTCGTTGGTATCTTTTTTTCAAGCCTTTGGGCCAAATACAAGGCCATAAAGTTCAGCATTTGTTTGTTAGTAACTTGAGAGGCAGATTGAAAAGATTGTTTTTTTTGTTCGCCCCAGCCTTGACTCCTAGTGTAAAGCCCCATGATTTGATTTCAACTTTTGCACCTAATGTTGAACCTTGGCCTTGAGTCCTAGTGTAAAGTGGGCCTTAGAAAACTGCATTTGACGAAGTACTTAATCTCTTGAGAAGAAGTTCTCTTACTAGAGTCTCATAAATGCTCTTCAATCTTAGTTACACTTTACCTGACCCATACCATAGCAAGTATTGCCAAATTTCGATGTGAAAAACATGATTTCAACCTACACAAAAGATTTTTCATGAAAAAAATTGGCCCAAATCCGCTAGATCTATAAGAAAAAAAAAGTCCAAATCTCTCCAGATTTTTATGATAAGTTCCAGCAGGTAGCCAAGAACATAGAAGGATTTCTGGCATTATTTAGGCCCTGAATACTCCATAAGGAGCTCTGTCTGTGTCAGAACAATGTGAGAAAAGTAAAAGACATACGTGGTAGAGCCTCTTGATTCTGTCACACGGTTTGACTAGGGTAGAACTGCCCATCATTGATCACTACCATGACCGATCACTTCTTTTAGATCTTCATCATCTGTGCTTCATTTTGAGTTATTTAAAACGTTATGGGAGTGCTACCTCAAGGTCTAGAAATCATCTTTGAAATGCAAATGGAAAGGAGTAGTGAAAAAATAGCAAGAAGAAAAATAAGCTTTTGAACTCACAAAACCTCGGTTTTTTTTTTTTTTGGGGACCTCTCCTACTTTCAAAGCTTCTAACTTTTTTTATTTCTTGTTCATTTTAAACGATTTAAAGTGCTGTAGGAGTGCCACTTTCAGTTCTACAAATCATCTTTGGACCCTAATAACACCAGAGCAACATACATACAAGGAATTTTTTGGGTGATCAGGAACTGGCTTTGTGATGTTTGGTGGTTTGTTTTTTTTGAGTTTTTGACCTTGTCTATATTTTAGGAGGGGGCCCTAACTTTCTCAATTCTAATCTGTTTTTTATTATTTTTAGTGTACAAGATGTGCAATAGGAAGAAGGGTTCAAGTTTTGTTTGGACACCAGAAACAACAGAGCCCTCCCCTTGGATCCGGCTTGCCCTGACCACTTAAGTGATCGTTCATGGGCTGTTCTACCCTAGTTATAGCTTGATCTCCTTGCAGAACTTGCTATTGGTGATGGGTTTAGGTCTTAGGTTTATAGATTACTCCTCTTAGGGCTTCTCATTGTGTGTTCTGGGCGTTCGGGCGTGGTTTTTTTGTTTGGACTTCTATCCTTTCCCTTTTTGTTTCTCATGGTAAGTCTGTTGAGAAAAAACCTAAGTGATAACCTACCTCCTTTCAAACAAGACTTGAATCCCTTTCTATCTGTCTCTCATGTGCAATTCCATGGCAAGGGTGAATGAGCACCCACCAATGCCCCACCATGGATGGATGGATGGATGGATGGTGCAATAAGAGGATTTTGTTTTTCATTGGGTTCTCCTCCCCATAGCTGAGGGTTCCAAAAGTGCTCTAGTGGTTCTAAAGTTGTCAAGGAGGTTCTTGTACAAGTGTGTGTACTCCTAAGGGAGGGGGAACTCCCCCTGCATAACACCCTAGGGTTCTTGTGCTGGGGTAGATCCCTCAAAATACACATAGAAATAAAAAGGGAGTTGCTTACATCACCCCAAAATCAGGCATTTACCGATCTAGAAGTTTTCTAGAATCAATAAATGGAAAGAAAAAGGGGTTGCATATTGGATGAAAATTAGCACGGTGGATGAAATTTGAAAAAAAGAAGATTACATAATGGATGAGATGAGATGAGATGAGATGTTCAAGAAAAAAAGATGTATAATGGATGAGAAATTGATGAGCATTCCCAAAATAAGTCCCAAAAAAAGGGCCTCAGATAGGGCAATAAAACTTTGGGTCCTGGTAACAAGAAAATGTGCCATAAAATGTGCATAACAGGACCCAAAGTCTCTAACGGGCAGCACCAAAATTAGACTTGCACTCAACTCTCACCTTGCACACCCATTGGGCTTGTTAACCCTTCACATAATTTGCCCTCCAAATACACTAGGAAATTTATGAGTACTTTACATCGGGGTGATGGGAGATTCAAATGCCAGATTTTCATTGTATGCTTGACAAGCATTGCCGAGTACACACTCATGTTCATATCCAAATATTAAGTCTCCAATCTGAGTAGGGTCTTGCATTTTATTTTCATTTGCAAATAAATAAAATGAAAAATCAAACTAATACTAGGTAGTGTCCACAAAACACCAATTTTTGAAATTTTGAAAAATAAAAATTGAAAATAAACAAGAATTTTTAAAATAAAAGTGGGAAAATTGCCAGTTGGATTATGGAAGATAATAGTGCCCTGAAAATGTCAAAAAAGCAGATTACTTTTAGGCTAAAGTTCTCATCCTGAACACAGGTTTTGATTTATTGGCTAAGCAGCATCTAATGGCAAACACCCCAGGAATTTTAGGTTTAAAACCACTGATGGTTATAATAAGAGAACTAAAATAAATCTTATTCAATGTAACATCCAACCTATAATGATTTAAATTTTTATCTTTCTCTCTTTGGCTTCATATATTCAGCTGAAATATTATTATTGCTCATGTAAAGATGTTTAATTATGAGAAATATCATAATATGACACTTTTTTTAATGCATTGAGATCATATTTTTGTTAAATGCAGTACAATTTTTTTCTTTTCAATGAAGAGCTTCAAATTACTTCATATATATATATATATATATATATATAGAAACTAATGGTATATATATCTTCAAAAAACCATTAGTCAGATTTGATAATTTTAAATTTTCAAAAATCATGGAACTTGTCCTTAGTTTCCAATGGGGCATCATTCAGTCTTCTTGGCATGTCCAGATTTAACTTTTGTAAATATTGAAAGGTAAATTTCATAAGAATTGTATGTCTACTCTGACTCTATTGTAATGGGTTTTGCGCAAGTTAAAATAAGTCCATACATGACCTTTTTCAAAAATTAAGTTTTTCAAAAAACAAGTCATTTTTATAAAAAGTAAGTCCAACTAGCAACCACAAAAGAAACCAATGAATGTGGCTACATTGCTCGTAAGAAAGGAGTAAGTAATATGGTGAAAGTGAAACACATGAAATAACATTTGTAACAACCTCTTAATAAATTCTCTCAATGAGAAAAAAGAACTCATGTGTGAAATTGTGGGCAATTGTGTCCAAATGCTACCCCAACCAATTGTACAATTTATCCTTCATGAATGCAAGGATGAAAAAATGTGTTTGTCTTCCATAGATCCAAGCATTAAAACAACTACTACTTCATCTAGCTTGATATACTCACTTAGTTAGTGAGTCAACAAGCCATTGTTGTCACCCACAACTTTGTGACTAAATTACTATCAAAAGGTTCAACCATAGCCTTAAATATTTGTGCCAAAAAAACTACATTTTTTTATATCATATGATCTTATGTTAGAATCTATTTGTGCCAAAAATATATATGGCACATCGTACTAAAAATGCAAATATATTCAAACAATCATTAAAATTATTTTTCATCTTTCTAAAATTTGTAGCACCTACTAAACATTGTGATTTCATACGATTGGAATAAGTTTGGGAACCATGTGAAAAGTTTGATAATTATCATATCACAAATGTGTTTTTTAAAGGCAATGATCATAAGTATGTGATAAATTAAAATTTTGACAAATAACCACTTTAAAATGGAAGATGGTAAGATATGTGAAGTGGGCCATTTTTTAAATTTTCATTTCAAACGTTTTTTGGTTAACTAATTCAAACCAAAACCTAGTGCAATCCAAAAAAGGAAACATGCTCTAGTATACTACATATACCATAAATATACCCATTATTCCTTGAATTTAATCTTTAAAAAAAATTCAAATAATATTAAATAGTATTAACTTTGTGAAAATAAAAATATAAAGCCCAAACACCAAATTTGAAACCAAAAATTAAATGCAACACATTTTGCAAGTGTATACTTTACTCACATGTCATGAAACTACCCAAATTGGCCCCTTTGTAATGTGCTTTCACCCAAACGAATTTATTGTTTACTTTATCATGTATTTGCCTTGCAACCTTTAAAAAAAAAGGTTCCATTTGCACCAAAACAATTGGGCCTTTCACCTAGCTCCTTTCTAATTAGCCTCCTTGCTACATAAGTAATTGTGTAGTTGGATTACTCAACAAAAAGGATGCCCATGGGAATTGCATTATAAAAAGCAACAACATAAGCAACATCCATGGGAACAATTACACTAGGAAAAGCAATATTAAATAAGACATTATGTCCCCAAAATAGAAATTTAAATTTAAAATTCTTAAAGGGCTAAAGTTAACTTGGCATGATCCTAAAAGTCCAAGGACTACAACTTGACACTAGTTGGTGGTCACAAAAATATGAACAAACAAAATAATAATAATTGAATATGAAAGCTTCAAAGAAAATGGATTTGATTTAAAGAACAAACTTATTGGCCCATCATGATGCAATTTCTATGGTCACAAAAACACGTACACAATTTGAAAAAAGGCTAGGGATTTGAAAATGATAAATATCATTTTGTGTGATGATTGACCTTGGTTGTAGTAACAAGCCCATTGCAAATTGCTTGCAATGATGAAACTATGAACATTGTTTGTAGATGTTTCAACTCATCAAAATCCAACATATAATCATAATCGAACTTAATGAAATGATCACAAAAACACTTGTGATGAAGTCTCAAATAATCAATGGTCATATAAACACAAGTGATAAACAAGAAATTTGAACTCCTCAAATGAGAGCTCAATGTTCATAAAATCACAAAAACAAATTACTACCATTGTCAATAACTATTTACAAGTGCCTTATAATAGAGTTTTAATGCTCACAAGTTACAACACCACAAACACAAAATTAAATCAATTTGTTCCTTGGATTGGGTCCTTCGATTGTCACAAAATCCAAATTCAAAAAATTGTGAACATCTAGATTTTAAACATGATCAAAATCTAAGAGTTAGGACTATTAATGATCAATCACAATATTGAACTTGAGATTGTCAATCAATTGACACAATTTTTAACATCGACCTATAACCCAATTGCCTTTCCACAAACCTAATCACAAAACTAATCAATCATCACAAAACCCAACCCCAAAATTCAATCACATTACATCGAAACCTAATCAATGTTGAAAAACAAAATTCAAAAGAAATTGGTTTCAACTTTTAAACATGATGGCACAATCACAACCACAATTTGAATTCCCAATACTATCAACATTCATTGTCAATCATAATCATAATTGATCCTAGGATTATCAATCAATCAATCAAGGAACATGATTCAATTGATGATCCTTCAACTTTCAACCCCAAGACTTGAAGTTGATAGTTGTTCAATCAGTGACTAAATCCTAGGATTGTTGTTTAGTGGATGATCAATCACAATCACAATTGAAATTTTGGAAAATGGTCTAGTGTTGATTAATCCATCACAATAATCAATCATCAATCCCAAGGGCCAAGTCCCAACCCAAGACCATTGATGTGATGTTGTTGATCAATCTTAGAATATTACTCCAAAATCCACACACAAGAACTTGACACTTTGAACACAAAAGAAAATAAATTCAATAGGAAGTTGAAAGCTTGTAGCCTTGAATTTGGAGGGTTTAGCTTCAAATGCATGGCATGAAGAAAACCAATTCAAATTCCAAAGCAAAATGCACAAGGACATGGAGATCCAACAAACGTTTGGGTTTGAACTGGTTTATTTCACCATTTACAATTTGGAATCAACAATTGCACAACAAATTATCAATATTCATATTGCACACAACTCAACATCACCATCACAAAGGTCAAACTTTCAAAATTCAAGGCTCCAAGCTCATTGTTCATGCTTTGTAGCTCCAAAGTGTACATTGCACAATGGCAATAAAACTCTAGCTCTATGACCTATTTGTTGAGTGATTTGCAAAATCTTGATACTTGATCTTTAATGAACATTGAACAATGTAATACATTATGCACTCCATGATAATCTTGGCAAACCTTACAACCATTGAAGCAATGGAGGTGGTGAAGATGGATTGCAATTCAATAAAACACAGGGCAATTTTTTTTTCAGAAAACAAAATGACAATGCAAATGGAGGAGGCAAGAGTGCGCCTAAATACAAAACCCTAAGTCTTTGAATATAAGATATGTCTTATCCATCCTTAGACATCTACAATTGAGATGGCATGGCCAAGAAATCTATAATGGAACATTAGTGACAATCATGCATCAACAATTCAAATGGATTTGACAAATGACCCCTTCTTTTTTTAATTGTTTCCTTGTTTAACGTTCATAACCCGAATTTTTTATGAACCTTTTGGCAAAAAATTTGCATAAAAAATAAACATTGCTTGTATTTGTGTTTATTATATCCATAATAGGTACTAATTATTTTTCAACTTTCACCATAAATATGAAAATGAGATAGTTATAAAGTTGAGAGACAAAGTTAAGCTTAACACTTAGGCTAATCATTATAGCTAACCAATGGACAATGATCATTTTATTGTGCAAATGCATTAGTGTCAATAGATCTTCTGCAATTTGTTCAACTCAAACCACATTTTTTTAATCCCAAATTGACATTAACATGTTGTACTTCATTCAAAATGTAATGTGGAAAGCATCAATGGAAGGCCCCTCACGTAGGCTTGTATCAATGTTTACCACAACCAACATAATGCCCATTACTCGCTCATCCCCATCCCCACACAAGTGCTTAATAACACCCCCATCGAACATCCCAACTCCCTACCCATAAACATGAAGAACTAGGCCAAGGAAAACAAAAGACTATTTAAATATCACCACCTAGGCCAATCATTTTGGTTGGTCAATCAAAAATGGTCATTTCCTTTTACTGGCTATTGGAGGGCATTGTATCATCATGTGCATTTTTACATGCCAAAAATGGCTTTTTTATATTGTTTAATTGCCATAGTTCATCCATCCTCATGCAATGTAGAGGCCATTTTACTAATCTCAGGGTTTAGAAGTTTTCCATTGGTAGAAGTACAATGGCTTGTAAAGACTATTTTTACATACCATAATACCTTTACCATTTCAGCAATTAACTGTTGGATAATTATTTTGAAACCTTAATTTTGGCACCTCGTTTTTTTAATTCTGAAATTTTCGACAAGGTAATGATTATATACAAAATAATAATTAAGATTTTTTATCAATGTTATGGATGAGTCTAGTGTGTCGAGACTGCTTTCGTTTTAAGTCATTGTCGTGGAAGGGTCTACAATTCAAATCTTGAAAAAAATCAACTTTTAAATTTATTAAATTTTTTTGGCACAAATAATGAATAATTTTTCAATTTTTTTGGCAAAAAAACGAAAAATAATTTAATTCATGCCAAAATGGTAAAGGTACTACAATACAATAAAGTAAACCCTTTGATGAATAGGATGAAACCGAGTTTGCACTTGTAGTAAAGATGCTGAAGACACAATTGCAAATGACTTCCAAAAAAGGTTGCGAGTGAGATTTTCGCACACTTCCTATGAGGGAAAGTTTTGTGATTCATCATCACGTCGGATTTGACAATCGCTTTGTACTCTCTAAATCAAGATTTGAATAGTAGTGGGTGGTCATTATATACAAATGCAATTGTTGTAACAATAGTACCACAAAATGTAGTGAATGATTGTCGAGTTTGCCCAAGTCCACAACCCGTTTGCTGCATCAACCACAATCAGGTCGTGGACTTTTTCCCCACAAGTATGTATATTCATGCATGTCAAGTTCAGCTGATCTCACTCGTGTGCTTTCAACAAAACTTTTAAAGCGATTACAACCTAAAGTCCAAACGGAGTCCAAATGGCACTTTTTTTAAAGTATTGAGTGTTGGGTGAAGCGGGAGAGTGATCATTGCATGCCTGAGTGCTAAGCTCCATAAAACAAGAGAAATTTTAGGGAGGAATTTAAAATTTAAAAAATTTTAAAATTATTAAAAATAAAAAAATAAAAAAATAAAAAACCCCATCATATGGGTTGTTGGCCCTACTCTTGACAAAAAGACCAACAATTGTGTTTCCAGCCTACTACACCACCACCTGCATCATTGCAGATCTTGAGGACCCCACCTACTACTTACCTAGGAGATTACCCATTTACATAGGTAATTTACCTAGATAGTAAAGTTATTTGTAAAGTCAGGCGATTAGGGGGGCTACAACAGCCAGTTTCAGCATAATCAAACGTGTAACTGGGAATGAAAATTTCACAAAATGAAATAACTGGGACCCAAACTAGTAGTCTTTCCCACCAATTTTTTTGGTGTGAAACTGAGTTTCATCCTGTCTTTCCTTTTTGCCTGAGCGCCTCTGCTGCTGTTGCTACATATATGTTTTCACTACCTATACAACTATTAAAATTACTCTGGAACCTTGTGCATGAAATAATACTGAGTTTCAGCATTTCATACTGAGATTTAATAAAAGTTCCTTACTTTCCAGATACCACGAAAACAGGGGGGAGAGAGGGTGAGACTGTACAGATAACTCTAGTGTTAGGTGAAATTTAGAGGTTTTCCAACATACGTTACCAAGGTAACACAATAATGGTTTATTCAGAACTCTGTCATCATTAACCGAATGAGAATCTTGACACTTTGATTGACTATCCGGTCACAAGTTACAAGCCATAACCTTCAAAACCTTCATTTCATTAGCAAATTACTAGTTAGCACAAGGTACCAACATTGTCTCTCATTGGCCCAATGATTTTGTAACCCTTCACTTCTTGGATGAAAACAGCCACTCTCTTCATGGATGAAAAGAGGGCATTTTTTATTCTCACTTCAGTTGATTATGCCCAGTAAAGGCTATTTCCAGGCCACTGGTGACCTCAAACTGATAATGGCATGGATGACACGAAGGTGAAACCCTATAAACATAATTATATTTTTATATAGAAATGGATGAAATTGCAAACTTTACCAAAAACAAATATATGTTGTGAACCTTCTAGTGTTATTATGTATATTGAATTTTTTGGCGAATAATCATCAAAAGGCAACACTTTTATTTATTTTTTTTAAATTATTCATAATATTTTTGTCACAATTTCTCTTTCTTTTCAAAACAATCCCCAGATTTCACCCCCCAAAAAAATACTAGAAAAAGAAGCCTAGTCATGTAGCAATGAGTCTTTGTGTCGGCATTTACTTCTTAGTCCTGACAAAATTGCCTTGGAGGTGAGATTTTCATCCCTTCAAAACTTGTGTCATGAGCCAAGGTCTCATACTTTTGTAGAACAAACAATACAAATTAATTGCCATGCAAATGCATTCTAGATTACCCAAGTGTGAGTTGTTGCATTTTTGTAAAATTTATTTGCAACAAGTTATTAATAAATTTCATTTGGTTGTACATAAATTAATATCATATAACATTTATTTTCAACCGTGTGCACTAAATGAATGAACTAATATTACACACCAAAAAAAAATTGTTTAGTTATGTGTAATGAAAATAAAATCGAACCAACTCTAAATAAATTGCTTCTAAAAAATAATCAAAACCAAAGGGTATAAATTTATTTTTTTAAATGATGCTCTTTCCTTAGGTATTGCCCATACCTAGCTTGGAAGCCATTAGTAAAGGGTTTGTCATTTTAGGGTTAACACCATTTGTGACAATCCATAAAAGTATGGTATCATAAAGAAAAGTGACAAATCAAAAACATCAACCCAAAATTTGGCCTCACAAAACTTGAAAGAGCGGTTTCATACATTATTTAGTTACATATGTTTCATATTTTTCCCCTTTCAAAATCAAAGATAGACGTTCATCAACCTAGCCTTAGATGGTGCATGAATTGTTTGATTGAAGATTATATGGTATATATAGTTTTTTTCAAATGATGTAATTAAAAGTAGTGAAAAGAAAAACTTAATTTAAATTCATCCTAATAATATAGGTATGCAACTCACAAAACAAAAGATGGAAAATTTTCATTATTGATCCATATTTATTGCATATTGTTAAAGTCCACACAACTCACACATGATTTTGTTTGAATATTTGCAACCATCATCAAAGATTTAGTATTTAATCAAATTTGGTTCAAATTCCTAATGATCTAACAACCTGCTATTTGATTTTGTAATTATGTATAAATGCAAGACTCTATCTATTGCAATAAGTTTTTATCGCCACTCTAACTAATATTCAAGAAAAATTTGTTTAAATTAAAAACAATGGAAGAAACCTTAAACTATGTAATCAATTAAAATTACTACCAATCTTGGTCTATTGTTTTGGTACATGTTTAAGGGGATAGGTTAATACATAGTGCATGTTAATGCATCAATATCAATGAATCTACCATCCTTTTAGGACTTGAAGCAACAATACCAACACTCATACCAAGATTTATTTTTTTTTCAATTTTGTGATGTAGTTGAGGTGGTGATCATCCATAAGATGATTTAACCAAATTTGGCTACATACCACTAGACATGAAAGTAGAAAAAAAACTATCATCCTTCTATATTTTGAGCTACCTATTAAAAGTTATCATAAAATATGGTGATTTGGATTTTTTTTCTTCAAAATGTAGCAAATTTGGACCATTTGTTTTTCCATGACCTTTGTATAAATTGATACCATATTTTTTAGGTCAAAATTTAGCAAAATTTCACCCAAAAGGGAAAAAAAAAATCGATTCATACCTATATTGCCTTCAATATGATTGAAACAACACCAAGCTCATATCAATTTTGTGTTACATGAAAAACTATAATCATCAAATTATTATCTTCACACTTTCCTTGTTCATTTCCATGCTATGAAGTTTTTTCTTTTTTCTTTTTTTTTTTTGCAGATTTTTGTAACCTAGAAAATTATTTTCTAAAAAAGATTTGGACAAATCTGTCTTTCCAATGCAATTTTGACTAAATTTGTTGTTTTTCAGCCAATTTTGCCAAACTTTTACCTCACAAAATTGAAGAAAAAAAAAAAGAAAACTTGACTTCCACCCAACATTTGCACTTGCATGGATGAATGGAAACCACATCCTCTGCATTTATAAAATTCATAAATTCTCATATTTGGATGTAAGCAGGATAAAATGAGCATTTGATATATCTTATCAAAACCACATGCAAGTAAATGTAAAGTAACAAAAAAACCCATCATCAAATTGTGGAACATGAATTTTTTTAATTAAATGATGCAAGATAAAAAGAATAATAGCAACAAAAAAGCAACAATTAACAATTAATATCAAATTCCAAACATTTTGTTCCTAATCTATTTGTACAATTAGGTTGCTAATATTGATGAATGTTTTATTCTGTACATAATATGTAGATTAGCCAATAGTGCATCATATTAACATTAATCACAATTCCTATGTAAGTCAAGTGAAATTGGTATCATTTAATGAATTGATATACAATACTTGATACCTATTAGTATTGTTCATTTAATAAATCATACAAATGGAAGAAAAAAAATCCTTGGATAATTTATTCATACCAAATTGAGATTAAGTTTCACAAGATTATCAATTTCAATACCCACCTAGTATGCAAGTTTCATGAAGGCTTTCTAATTAAAAACTTGTTGAGATGTTCAAAACTTGATACTAAACCATTGTTAACAACAACATTGTCTATATTTTTTTCTAGGCAAGTTTTTTTGACATTTTTTAGCTAAAAATTATGATTTTTACACATTCAAAGGGTTTTTGGGGGAAAAATGTCCCTAACTAACCAAATTCTCATTTTATTTTATTATATTTTATAAAAACCATTGGACTTTTTAAACATATAGCTAAAATATAAATGGATTCTTAAAATTGTCTACCTTAATATTTGTTTTATAGCCAAATTTAGCTACATCGTCCTCTGAATGATGTCTAGTTTAACTACATCACAAAATTGAAAGAAAAATTATAATTATATGTGTATGTGTGTGTGTTCAATTTCTAGTTTCTCATATTTCAATTCACCTAGCATAGTTTGCATAAGCTTTACAATCAACAAAAATGGAAACACATAATTTCTTTTCATTTGGAACGAAGTAGCACTCATCAAACATTGACAAGAATAATTCAATAAAAGAAGCATACATTGTGCCATTGATCAAAGATTGATGTTGCAATTGACATTGAATAATCATGTCAATAGTATTGATCAAAGGAAAAATGATTGAATAAAAAAAAACATTGTGATTGATTGAGAACCAACATTGGTCAATCATTCAAATTGATCAAAGCATTACCAAGGACAAAATTGGATAAGTAACCATGGCCATTGATCAAAACATTGACAAGAGCAATTGAATAAAGAAGCACATTGGACATTAATCAAACATCGATGTTGTCATTGTTATTGTTCAATCAATCATATTGAGCAAAGCCTGAACAAGGAAGGTGATGAAAAAGGAGCCATTGAATTACTATAAAACATGGGTTTTTATATGTTTCCAAAGAACTATGACATAGAAAAAGCTCCAAGGTTAGCAAATTATAGGCTCATGTTAAAAATGGAAGCTCATATGTTTATATCGTGCTTTAGAGGGATTTGCCAATTCTTACAATTATAAAAAGGATTCATTTAAGGCCTTTCTTGAAGAAACAAAAGCTTAAGAATTAGATTAATTTCATGTACTATAAAGCACATACACAAATTTAGGAGCTATAATGATGACAAACTTTTTTATGAATTTCATATTTAAAAAGCTTCTTAAACCACTACAAATTACTAAAAGCTATTCAAATTTTAACATTTTTTTTTATAAATTCATAGCCTTGAGAAGGACTTATTGGAAAGCATAGTTGAGGAAGGCATGCTATAGTCAAAAGACAACAAGGTGAATGTATGAACACTATGGTGTATACAAAAAGCTATCATAAAATGTCATTTTTTAATACGTTCTTAAATTCATGGTGGACATTTGGAATATATTTTGTGATGAAAATTTGCAATAGACGATGGTTTATATTTCAATTTATCATTATGTTATGGAATTGCTACACATAACAAATAATCCAATTATTAATTGTGGTACATTTTTAGTTTGGAACAACATTAACACAACATTATAATTGCAATATATATATATATATATAAGTTTTAATGAAAATTTGTCCATGAAATTTTGCACATACAAAATATTACCTATAAAAAAAAAATCTCCCCCATCAAAACTTTCAGTTTTTTTTTGAAGTCATGAAGTTTAGATCAAATGTTATTAGAATATTCATTAGTATATTTTGCTATGATAATGTTGACAATTTAAAAAATTGGATTTAAAAATGTTCTTCCATTGAAAATATATTTGGGGTTAAGTGTTGTTTTTACCATTATACAAAAATGTAATGGAGTTTTTAAATGAATAATAAGTGATAAATTGATGTCAAATTTTGGTTTTTAAATAACCTACACTATAAAATTGTTGGTTTACAATTACACAAAGATAACATTATGAATCAATTGAATATTCATACCTCAATGATATAGAGCAAACCCATCCTTGGGTTGTACCATTAGAAACCACGGTCAAGGAACTCGTTGAGTAATAAAACTAACCAAATAATATTTCTTGCCCCTTTCCTTCAATTTTTTAATTGTAAATGTTTTTTTTAATCATGTTTATCCATTGCATTCAAAAATATGTGGCCTAAAATATTCATTGGAATCAAAAAAGTTGGGAGTTATCACAAATGGTGTTTTCCTAATTACAATGGCCCTTTTCATTAATCATTCTCCTAAATTTTGAAAATTCGTAACTAAATTATACATAATCAATTAGTTTCATTAAAAAAATAATCAAATATAATACCATCAAAGGTATGGTAAAAATATATATTTCTCAAGAGAGAAAAAATTAAACTGTTTTAAACTTGTGTTCCTAACTTAAAAAAATTCAAGGAAATAAAACATCGTTACAATCTTGATTTTTTTTTGGGTAAATGCAGTCATTAAGAATATCAAAATAAAATATATTCTTGATATTATTAAAGTTCCAAAGTCTATACAACCTAGTAAATTGTACTCATCAAAAATGATGAAAATATTTTATTTAAATGTTTCTTTAAAAAATTAAATTAAATTCAAGGGGTCCAATAAAATGAAAGTGTGACATTCCCAAATGGTACCACCACTTGAGGATAGGGTTTTCCCTATACCTACATAAGAATGTTGAAATGCAATTTGAATTCTTTTCTATGAATTTCTTTCTTCATGAGGAAAAATACTTATTTTGCGACATTAACAATAGAATTTAGTCTCTTGCTTCCCAAAAAAAAACAGATTAAAAATTCAAAGAAAATTTGCACCATTCTTGAGTGTAATCAATTGAGAGATCAAAAGTTGAGCTTTCTAGTTATGGGTGGGTGAAAAAAACATGATATGGTTTTCATGCTCTCTTGTACAAATCGAAGATTCTCTCTATCTTCAATTGGAGAGAGAGAGCGAGAGAGAGAGAGAGAGAGAGAGAGAGAACCTAGTTTTGTGAGCAGCTTGTTTTCATGAGGATTACATAACACTCCAATTGAATAACAATTTATAGCTTTTAAGATAAATCAATCACTAATCACTCAAACCTTGACTAGAGGATCCATGAGTGTGAAACCCATGTGAAAGAAAATCCAGTAGTTGCAATCTGACCCTAAACTACCTACATATCACAAAATCTTGACAGTCGGTGATCTATACAACCTTGAGAGTGCGCCGCTAGAGTAAATAGCATGCACACAAATCTTAAGAGCAAATCTTAAGCCCATCATCTCTTCTAATGTTCTAGAAATTTCACAAGCAGCTTTACATTCTCATTGAGTCATGCTCTGGCTACAGAATAATCCTATCTATTTAAAGCAATCTCCTCGTCATCTTCTAATGTTTACAACTTTCACCCTATCCATTTAAAGCAATCTCCTCTTCATCTTCTAATGTTTACAACTTTCACCCTATCCATTTAAAGCAATCTCCTCTTCATCGTCTAATGTTTACAACCTTCAAAGGAAGGAAGGAAGGAAACATACCTCCTCCATGAGTCATGCTCCATCTATAGCCTGATCATATCCATGAAAGATTCTGAAGACAAGTCATGCTGCCTCAGGTACAGAACTCCCATGCATCATGCTCCAAATATAGTCTGACCATATCCATGAAAGATTCCGAAGATGAGTCATGCTTCAGCAATGGTCTGTTCATACCCCACAACAGATTCTAACTAATCAGGAGGTCAATGCTCCACCTACAGTGTCTTCATATCCCCAACAGATTCCAAAGACCCTTGTGTCATCGGCCACCACTTGGATTACCACTCTGCTTGCCACCATGAGTGAACACTTGTCGGTACATCCATCCTTTGCTAAATTTACAAACTTGATGACTCAACTAGTCAGAGTGGAATCCTTTCTTTTATCAGAAAGAGGATGTGGTTCATCATCAGAATACCACATTTCTATCACATAAGTCAGGAAAATCACCTTCAATAAACCACCATATTATTTCACAAATCTGCTGTGCTGCAAATTTGTCATATATTCTTGGACCTAAAATGGAGTCAATTGGACGCTTCACTTTTAAGAAAGAAATTTAGAAACAATCAATAAGAGCTAGCCATGTGACCACAGTCCTTGTTTTAGAAATGTACAGAGATAACTCTTGAAGCTCCCAATGCATTTGCACTCTTTGCTTTTCTGGTAATAACTTTGTCTATTGACAAGAAGGATCATCATCACAGCTGCCTCCTATGTGACTCTCAATCTATGCACATCCAGAGCATGTCTCCAAACACACCTAGTGTTTGTATCAACATTGAGAAAAAGCTCTGTGATATCTAAAGGCAGAAAAAACATGGCTTGCTGCAGGCAGGTGCATGGAGTGTGATAAATGCTCCCACATGGATTTCATGGCAACCCATTCTCACAACATACATTTTGCAAATAGGTCCTCCTTCAGCTTCTCATGAATTTTGTCAGGACATTCACGTTTTGAACATCTTCAGCTTGCAGATCACCTGGGCTTCTTGCAACATACTGCTCCCCCCAGTCCACCAGCTCAGTTTGTGCAGGTGGCTGGGATTAGGTTTCAATAATTGATTTGAGGTTAGCCTCCGCTCAAATATAGTACAGCCTGATAGCTCTTCACTTAGGTCTGTTTGGACTGGTGCAAGTTGGATGCCTTTGTTTTCTCCAGACCTGTGGATTGTAATCATGCACCACCCACATAGTCAAATTCACATCTATGGATTGTAGAACTGAAAATTGCATCATCACATCCCAGCTTGGTCTGCTATTGTTACAACAACTTGACACATGTTTTCCCACTGCTGCATACAGATCCAACAATGGCAAGCCATAACCTTTATACCAAACAAACAGCAAAAGGTACATGGAATTCAGCTAGCATGATTGGAGTCTAAAACATCTAAAGGAGAGTAGACATGGGGAACAGACTCATCAACAAACTAGTAGAATAAGATGATGGTGCCAAGCACATACCAGATAGGGAGGCAAGAAGGCTGCGTGCCTCCATATCTGACTCAGCTGCTTTTTGTAGCCACAATTTACCCTGTCATCACCACACACTTCCTCTTAGCCCTTCTGCTGATGAAAGAGAGAGTCTGGTACAAAATGTGATTTTACAACACAAAACAGGGGACATCCAGTTTGCTGAAAATATTCTGAAGAAAGGACCAGCAAAGCTCACTGATGACAACACTAGGTGATATATATGTAATATTATGCCATGTACATTTCTGCTAAAGAAAGACACACCGGCCACAGTTGTCACCTTTTTCAAGTTGGCAGTTACACCATAGCCAGAACAGAACATCTGGCCAACAAGGGACTGCATTGCTACATCACCATTTTTGGCTGCTTTCAGGGTTTGCTCAAACCAGCGTTTCTCGCAGTCTGCCACTACCTCCCTCAAAGGCATGGCCTTCACAAACTGAGGTTCAACCGCACTTTCAGTTCGGTCTGACCTTATCCTCGGTGGAGTTCGCTCTGGCATCCTGTTACACCACCACTCATGCAGCACATGAATCCCTTTTCTTCAATAAAAACCTAAATTCTCCTCTTCTTCTTCTTCTTCTTGATTTTCTTCTCCCTGCATCTCTCCATCCATGAACTCACAACAATACTCTCTTTGCTGTTGCTCATGAGAATTGATCATCATCAACAACAATAGCTTACAAACTGAAAACATAAACCCTAAACAATCTGTTTGAACATTCTCCTAGATAATATACATTTGTTGAAAATCTTGCCACACACACACACACACACACATATATATATATATATATTCTTGTATTGTAGTTCTTGAACAGAGTTGTTGGCAATGACAACAATGCTCATGAGCATTGATCATCATCGACAAACAACCATAGCTTACAGACTGAAAACATGAAACCCTAGACAATCTGTTTGAAGAACCCTGGACATTTGAAGATGCTGAAAATTATGAAGATGTAAAAGCACGAACGAACCCTACTTGCTTCCTTCAGCTGCAAAGATGAGAGAGAGAGAGAGAGAAAGCTATGCGACAACAGCCTCAGCAATGAAGAAAGACAAGGAAAAAAAAACAACACAAAACAATATGTCTCCACAAAAGAGCCAAAAAAGAAGAAGAAAGAGTTTCATAAAAAAGAGCTATGAGGATAAGAAGAAGACCTGATGGGATAAGCCTCAAGGCAAGGCGTCCACCAGTGCGGCATGATCTCTCTCTCTCTCTCTCGTTCTCTTCTCTCTCTTTCTTTGTATGCCGTTGTCGTGGTCCAGAACCTCAGCAGTTTTGCTCTTGAGGTTATTTTCTTCTTCCTGCTTGCCTTCCTTCCCCCGCTGAAGTCGAAACCGAAAGTCTTCTCCAACCGAATAAAATAAAGAAAAAATAAAAAACCTTGATTCTGGCACTACAATTTCCTGTCCCTAGTAATACGGGCCACCAGCAGCAGCAACATATCATCGGGAAAACAAAACAAAAAAAAAAGCCAAAAACAAAAACACTTCAACTTCCTTTCACTAAAAGAGCTTTTCAGAGAGCGTCAAATCGCGAACATCCGGAATTCTCGAAAACAGTACAAGATAAGAAGCTGTTCCTGCTGCTACAAGAAGTATTGTTTTTTCTGGTTTTTTTCTTCTTTTTGGTTGTCGTTTAGCAGAATTGTGAAGTGCGGGAGTGCAAGTGATTCACGGGAGCGGCGACGGCGGCGGCGGCGGCAACGACAGCAACAAGAAGAAGAAGAAGAGGAGCGCAGACGAGACGAGACAAAGGGGACGAGGGACCCGACGGATTTCGTGACCAAATCTGGACATGAGAAAAAGGCCGAGCAAACCCCATTTCTTCTCCCCACTTGGGACAAAACACACGCACAAAACACGGCTCCAAACTGGGGACCACAATTCAACCCCGAATCCGACATAGACATTGATTATAGACTTCAGGGTTTTTTTTTTTTTTTTTTGGCTTTAAACTTATTTTCAATAAATCTTTTCTATTTCTTTTTCGATTTTGTTTATTTATCGAAATTTTGGCGAATTGGGAAAAAAAATTACATTTTTTTTGGCAAAAATCATTTCTTCTCACCAACCCTTGGGACAAAACAAAAAATGGATTCTCATAAATGGACTTGTAATATTTATAGATGGGTTTCTAGGAATAAAAAAGTTGTAAATAAATAATTAATTACTATGACCTAGTAGAGATAAAAACGATGAATATAAATATGAAAATAAAATAAATTCAAGTTATGAGCCTTCAAGATTATTTGAATAAAGGGGCATAAGTTTGGACTCATATGAATTATTATTTAGTTAATTATATATTGAATTATACATAATTTTTAAATGAATATTTTTGTTCATTAAAAAAAAAAATTGATAGTTCTAAAAAAAAATAACATATGAGACATAATAATAAAGACTTGTCATTGATGAATGGGAACGTTTAATATTATTTAAATGAATGGGGATAATAATCTAATGCATTTCTCTTTTCAAATATATATAAGGCTTGTGGGTGGAGCCTTGAACTTATATTTTCTTTTTTATTTTATTTTATTTTATTTTATTTTATTTAACCAAGAATAAAAGACCGACGTTGATTTTTATTTTAAATCATTTTACTTGTAATACCTAGAAAATACCCAAACAATACACCTATCAAGTATCAAGGGATTAAATAAGGATTTCAACCAAAAAAAAAAGATGAAACCTTTTGCTTAAGTGAGCACTACATGTTTTGAAATGCCCACCACCCCTCATGGAGGAAAAAAAAAGGCTATGGGGGGTTGTGTTCTTGAGGCCCTTTGCCTAATTCGAGAGGCATAGCCTTGAGGATTGTAGCCTAAGTGTGTTGAGCTAAAGATTAGGGGAGATCCGTGGTTGGTTTGACATGTGCAAGGTGTAAGCTCCCCTTGAATTGACAAAGGCTTCTTCTTCTTCTTCTTCTTCCATGAAATCCTTGAAGTGCTTTACATGCAAAGACTTCTTCTTCTTCTTCTTCCGTGAAATCCTTGAAGTGCTTTACATGCAAAAGCTTCTTCTTCTTCTTCTTCTTCTTCTTCTTCCGCCCTGAAATCCTTGAAGTGCTTCACATGCAAAGGCTTCTTCTTCTTCTTCCATGAAATCCTTGAAGTGCTTTACATGCAAAGGCTTCTTCTTCTTCTTCTTCCATGAAATCCTTGAAGTGCTTTACATGCAAAGGCCTCTTCTTCTTCTTCTTCTTCTTCTTCCATGAAATCCTTGAAGTGGTTTACATGCAAAGGCCTCTTCTTCTTCTTCTTCTTCCATGAAATCCTTGAAGTGCTTTACATGCAAGGGAAAGCCCAAGGGTGACGACATTCTCAAAACAAGAGGCCATGACAAAGTGACGATAGACTTTTAAACTCACATTTTGAAAATGTCCCTCACCCATGGACTTTAACCTAACATGTAAAGCACAAGGCAAAAGTTGTCATGAACATAAACATAAGTACATAGATCATGTGGCATAGGACAAGAGGGTTGTTCTTACACCTACTCCTCAAGAGTGAAAGAGATCTTACACCTATAACAAAATAGCCATCATTTTGGCTCTCACTCTTTAAGAGTAGCATAAAGAAGGAGGGATATTCATGAATATAAGGTACGCTTCAATTACACTTAGGAATTTCAAAAGAATTGCATTTTCTAAAGAGAGGAAAAATGACAAAAGAAAATTACAAAGTTTTTTTTTTTGGGTCAATTTTGTGATGTAGCTAAATGGGCAAATCATGCATAAGAAGATTTAGCCAAATTTTGGCTACAAGCTTAAAAAAATATGAAAGTAAAGAAAAGGTTTCACTTTCATATGTAGATCGTAGCAAGCTTTGGAACACACCAACCCACCCTTAAGACTAAAAAAAATGTCCTCCACAAGGGGCTTTACTATGAAGATATAGCTCCCGAATATTCAAGGATATAAGGTGCCCTCCAACTACACCAAGAAATTTCTTGGAGTGAGCTTCATGAGTAAGCTCAATACCTTTGGAGCTCAATTAAGAGCCCTTCCCCCCCCTTAATTTAAGGCCTTGCAATGTGTTTGCACTTTTGTAACCCCACCCCCCCCCCCCCCCCCCCCCCCCCCCCCCCCCCCCCCCCCCCCACCATTGGTGGGTAAAAAACCAACACAC
>Ga0116227_10004463_pt1 | contig 30380 bp, 19 predicted proteins | sample S1TSphgellanicum_FD_89693 | JGI IMG/M metagenome (GOLD analysis project Ga0116227, IMG submission 89693) | Host-associated microbial communities from peat moss isolated from Minnesota, USA - S1T2_Fb - Sphagnum magellanicum MG | ecosystem: Host-associated > Plants > Peat moss > Unclassified... | reverse complement strand
GGTATTTAACTAAAAGACCAAACCACAAATAACCAAACTAAAATAAGTAACGAAAGTAATTCAACCTTGTGAAAGTAACCTAGTTACTTTCCTACTCCAGTAACTAATGAAACCTAATTAGTTGAGCTTGAATTCTCAACACTCCCTCTCAAGCTCAAATCCACTTCTCGTACACAAAGCATTTTTCTAAACCTCCTTAGCTTGTATGTACCTAAAGCCTTTGTGAAAATGTCAGCAACTTGATTTTCGGTACTAACATGAATGAGGTCAATTTCTTTTACTATAACTTTTTCTCTAATAAAGTGGTAGCGCACTTCAATGTGCTTTGTCCTAGCATGATAGACCGGGTTGTTAACAAGTAGTATGCTACTAATGTTATCACAATAGATGACAACATGAGCATCCACTAATTGTCCCAAATATGAGAGTAGTTTTTGTAACCAAACTACTTCACATGCAGCAATTGCTGCATTTCTGTATTCTGCTTCCGTGCTTGATAATGCAACTGTTGGTTGTTTCCTACTGCTCCAACTAACAGCACCACTTCCAAAAGAAAACATGAAACCACTTGTTGATTTTCTATCTAAAACATTGTCAGCCCAATCAACATCCGTGTATCCATGTACTTGTAATTGGCTCTTGGTTTCATAAAAAATTCCACACTGCAAGGTATGTTTTATGTACCTCAGTATGCGCTTCACTGCATCCAAATGTGGCTTTCGTGTTGTTTGCATGAATTGACTCACCACTCCAACTGTAATACTCAAATTTGGCCTTGTGATGGTCATGTAAATCAAACTCCCCATTATGCGTCTATATATAGTGGTATCCTCCACAAGGTCTCCTTCATCTGCACTTAACTTCACATTTTGCTCCAATGGAATTGAAATGGGTTTGCAACCCGTCATCCCATATTCGGCCAATTTGTTCAAAACATATTGCCTTTGTAGTAACCATATCCCTTTAGGGGACTGGATAAGTTCAATGCCGAGGAAATAACGCAACTCTCCCAAATCTTTCATCTCAAACTTTTGCTTCAAAAGCTTTTTTAAATTAAAGATGTCTACATCATTATCTCCTGTGATAATCAAGTCATCAACATAGATGACTATGACTACAATCCCATGATTTGGTTTTTTCACATATAGTGAAAAATCTGCATCAAATGTTTGAAATCCACTTGTGACAAGATATTCACCTATCTTCTCTGACCAAGCTCTAGGTGCTTGCTTCAAGCCATACAAGTCTTTCTTCAACCTACAAACCAAAAAAAAACTAGCACGAACATAGTAGGGGTTTAAGGGTTTGGTTTGGGAATGATGCAAGTAGAATCAAGAAGAGGATGATGGCTAGAAGAAAATTATGGAGCATTTAGACCAATTAATCAAGTTGAAGGTTTGCATCTAACACCTAAACCAACAAAATAATAAATTTTTGGCCACCACCACCATCATTACCTAAAATGAAAACCACATGGACTAGCAAAGGCATCTGCTACTTGAGGTTAGGGACTAATAGTTCAAATGTAGTTCAAAAACATGATTAGAATGGAAGGGTTAGACCATTAGGACCACCATCTAGGGCTGGACATGGGGATCTCAAATTTTGATGCAACAAACTACAAATAGGTTTTGATCACCACATCATGAAAACCATAATGAACATAATGAGGTTTTATTAGAAGAAAATTCAAATGATGTCCCTTAGCCATTGAACTTGAAGTGATGATATCATATCTTATCCAACCCAATCAATGTGTTTCACAATTATATCATGAAAAAAAAAAACCAACAAGGCCACCAAGGGGGTTTTAGGGTTGGGAATGATGCAACCATATCAAGAAGATAATGATGGTCAAAAAAAGGATTTGGAGCATTCAGACCAATCACTTAAGCTAAAGGTTTGCATTTAGAACCTAAGCACCCAAAATCATAACAATTTTGACCCCCACCATCATTATATCCATAATCAAGACCACTAAGAATATTAATATCAACTAAAGGAGATATGGGCAATTGTAATGTTGAAAAGTCTAAAAATTTACATAATGAAAGGTCATATACAAATGTCAAGTTTCAGTATCATTTAGTGAATTTCATGTGTCATTGGCCATGATGTAATATTGTAGGCATTTTAATTTAAAATTCAATTGGGTTTTAATAGAAAGCCTTGGAAGACCTTGTATAGCAATTATGTGACAATAAGAGGCATTGTTAAATTTGACAATTTCTAAGGCTTGCCATGTCGAAGTTTTGCCATAACCTTGAACCAAGTTTTGTTTACTCAATGAAGATGCCACAACATGGACATGTCCATGGGCAACCAAGTGAATATATGTTTAGCAACAAAGTCATCCATCAAAGGGGGTAGTAAAAGGCCATGGCTTTCACATAAAATCTCTTGGACCTTAGGCTTCACAAGTTCTGGTGTTTTGGAGGTTTCAAGCCATGGTCAATGGGTTCTAGGGCGAAGAATGCTCATGAAATGCAAGTTTTGAAAGATCCAAATCTTGAAATTTCTTTAGTGATTGGGCAAGCCATGAAGAGGTTAAGGTTTGTAGAAGTTTTTAAAGTTTGAGAACAAACACACAAACCAAATGAGCAAACACCAAAAATGACCATAATGAGAACAAAAATGTCTACCATAGAATTGTCTTTTGGGCTATAATCGTAAAAAACTTCATCCTCATCATAACTACTCGATACAAGGATCATGGTTGCATCTAAAACTATGCCTCACTTGGAAAAAATGTTGAGGTCAAATTGTTGGTGTTCTTGTTACAAAGTCAAATGTAGGATGGACAATCAACGATGCAAACACATTTCTTCCACTATGCACTTATCTGTGGATGTTTACGATGCAACTTCCTTCCTTTGGCACCTATTTCCATAATATTAAACCCCTTCCCCCAAGCAATTTCCCTCCCTCGGTGCATGTTTCCGCAATGTGAAACCCTTTCTCCAAGCAGTTTCCCTCCTTTGGCACTTGTTTCCACAATGCTAAATGCCTTCTCCAAGCAGCTTCCCTCCCCAGGAACCTATTTTCACAATGCTCAACCCCTTTTCCAGCCGGTGTTCTTTCTCTACACTTGTTTGCGTAATGTTAAACCCTTCGACTTCAAAGAACCCTTAAGAAACATAAGCAAAAGAACGGGTTGAGAACTAGATGCACTAGGTAAAGCAACTTGACATGAAATTAATTTCATGCTGAGTTAATGACGAAAAACCAGTTTCACCCCCCCCTCAAGGCCCTTTGTAACGTTTTGGTGCCAAGTTGGACATTACAACCCATAAATCCGGCAAACACGAGCTTCTGGTGCTGAGTTTGCTGGACTTTACAAATAACTTTAATGACTCTGCCTTTTATTGCATGTTCAAACCAGTGTTGAATGGGTACTCAGTTTGGAGGGTTAGAATCATTGGTCTTGGTTCTAGAACCAAAAACTATCAATAGAGCATAACTGTACTTGTGATCATTGAATTATGTTCAGTCATGAAGCTAACCCTCATGTTCACCATACATATGAAACTTAATGACATGTAAAAAATTTGCATGAAATCAACCAAACATATGTAATTTTCCATGTGCATGAAAGGTGATAACATGGATGAAAATGAACCTTAATGATGAAATAGTAATATGTAAGTACGAAATAAACACATATTGATGACCTGGAACTTTTTTACCACATGGATGAGAGTGAAACTCATGATTGAATTGACCAAAAGATGAAAGTGATGTTCATCTACATGGACAAATTCCATCAACAATCAATTAGCATTTGGTCAGTTTCATCAATTAAAATAATCAAATTTTATCCATACATTAGGGTTTGATTTGTGTAATCCATATGGTCCTATTTCCTCCATGTCATTTATCTCATTTGTTGTCAATTTTTACTTCATACTTTCATCCATGTGTTCCAATTGAATACATGATAATGTCCCATGTGTCAATATCATTCATGTCATGAGATGTGACCATATAGTCAATTTCATTCATGTCATCAAGTGCACCTCTTGCACCCATATCACATATGTAATCAATATCATGAAGGTCATAAATTAAATCCATGTTGTTCAATAATCATCATTGGCCATGACATTCCATGTGGTGAATTTCATCCATGTCTATTTTGTCCCAAATACATTTGCATGTTTGCATTTCATTCGTGCCAATAAAATGGTTCAAGTTCATCCATGTTTTTAAATTGAATTGGTGAAATTAGATGCAGGAATTTTTAAAACTTCAATGGTGATCCATAAGTGCTCACCACCAAGGAGAGTGGGTAGGCTGGTCAACTGGGCGGGGGTCATCACTTGTGGTCATCGGTGAATATCATGTGCTATTATGGACTGATTTTGTGGGGGTTTTTTATTTTAATAGGTAAGGAGAGGCAAATGATTTGATATTCCACTCATTTCAAAAATCTACTCTACGGATATGCATCACATTTTATTTTGTTCAATTTTTGTTTTGTTGCATTTAAAATTTTGTGTTAATGAATACAAATTGTTATGTATAACATAAATGAGGTAATCTAAAATAAACTATGTTCAAAACTAAGTAGAATTAAATATGTAACATTATGGAATGGACATTGTGTATTCTCTACATGTATTCATAAAGATTTTATGTTATTTTATGAAAATTCAAATGTATGAATAGATTGCATGTTTGTATTCTTTCTAAGCATAAATTTCGATCAACAAAGACTTCAATTACCAATCAATATATATATTTAAAAATTAATGTGCATTGAATTTCACATTTTCAACCTGAAAAATATGACGACTTCAACACATAGAAAGGTTTTTTGTGAAAAACGTAGCCCTAATTTGCCAGATTTGGGATTTTAAAAAAAAGTTCCCAAATTTTTTAAATAGATTCCAAGCTTTCAATAGTTGATAGATTGTTATCAAGTTTTCCCACCTCCAAGTGGATGATCCATTAACGGGATGTCATTCATCATTAGCTTTTTGGCATTCCAAAAAGTTCATGTTTGTCAGTATCCCTCTTGTCTTCTTCAATAAGGCATCTTTGCCTTCTCAGATGGCATCTTGGCAATTTCTACCATAAATGGTAATTTTCTCATCATCTCAATCATGTGAGCCTCGGGTAGGCTTTTCCTTCTAAGATAGCATCTTGGCAATTTCTACCATAAATGGCAATTTTTTCATCATCTCCATCATGTGAGCCTCGGGTAGGCTTTTCCTTCTAATGTTTTTGAGCATTTATGGGCCTCCATTATAAAGTCTTTTTAAGACATATTTTTTGTACACTTCTCTTTTCAAACTACGCATAAATATTCAAATGTATTTTTATCTTTGTGAAAGCAACTTGGATGCAAAATCCAACCCAAAATATCTTATATTTTTAGGGTTATTTAGTTTTGTAGAATTGTCCCAACAAACTTATAAATGTTATTTCCTACTCTTCTATTATTATTGTGATTCATAATTAATTAATGATAGTATTATTAGTTATTCATGATAAAAACCATGTTTAATATTTTTTTCATTTCTGATGACCATCTTTTGTTTGGGAAACATAATAAAATATCGATACAAGCTTTGGACAATTGGAACATGGTTATGGTATCTATTCAAAGGGAATTGATTTCTTGTCACCAAATATCTCTTTATGTTTTATTCATACGAGTGAGGGCAACCCGTGGCTACGCCACTCCAGCCACCCGTGGCACCTCGCTCGGCCCCCCGCAGCGGCTGCCTTGGCCTATTTTTTCAAAGAACAAGAAGTAGGCGGTTCTTAGGGTCTGAAATATTTAAAGGACCTGAACCGGTGGTTCTTTAAAGACTCAAAAACACCACCCAACACTGAACCGGACCTGTGTTTGGCTGTCGGTTCTTCTTCAATATGTCCGAAACCGAGAACAGGAACAGACCCCCGTTGGTTATCAGGTCGGTTCTCAGGATTCATAACAGCCGTTCTCCCAAACAAATCAAAGACGGCTGTTATGAATCCCTAAAAAAATAAATTCAGTGTTGGTGAATAAAAGAGTGCACGTGTATAGGGTCTAGGTCAAGGCCCTAGAGAAATAATTTAATTTTTAAAATTAATTTTAAAAAAAACAAATTCAGTGTTGGTGAGTACAAGAGTGCATCCTCGTTTCAGGACCCTAACGACGGGTTTTCTCTCTGAGGACCTCGTTTCAAGTCCCCAACGATGGGTTTTCTTTCTGCGAACCTCATTTCAGGTCTGTTTCGAGGTCTGGACTGGGTACTGAGAATCTCGATTCAAGTCCTTTATCGAGGATTCTAGCCACCTCAGTTCACGTCCTCGAAGCTGTCAATTGGGTAATAACTGTCACAGAGATCGAAATTCCCAAATCAAGAAATTCCTCAACTTACCCGGGCCCCCCCCCCTTCTACAAAGCACACTGTGTCTGGACAGTGCCTGGAAAAAATTTCCAGGCACTGCCCGGACAGACAGACAAACAGACACCACTGTAGCTTTAATATATAAGATTACATGTTTTGGTCTTGCACCCAGCTTGTTTCGTAATCCTCCTCCATGATCCATATGTCCTTAACTCCAAAATTCCCATTTCTTAATATGTTTGGTTCTGAACTTTTGCTACGCACTACATTCTTAAGGTGTTAAACAACCAAAACCATCTCAGTATATGTTTACATGTGCATGTTTTAATACATAATAAAGTTATCAATAAAGTCAGGCAATTAGGAGGCGAGAATGGCCACTTTTGGCATAATAGTAAGGCATCAAATGTGTAACCGGGAATGAATTAACTGGGACCCAAACTAGTTTTTCCACCAATTTTGGTGGTAAACTGAGTTTCATCCCCTCTTTCTTTTTTCTTGAAGGCCTCCATCGTTGCTACATATATTTTTGCCACTCCTACCTGTACAACATTACTCTCGAACCTTGTGCATTAAATGCTGAGTTTCAACATTTCATCCAAAGATTTAATAAGATTTTCTTACTTTGGCGATACCACTGAAAGAGAGGATAGGGGGCCAAGGGTGAAAGAGAGTGACTTTATGGGTAAGTTTACTATCTTAAATCAGACCTTGGAATCAAATATTTGCAATCCTTATTAACTTTCATTAATTTCATTGTATTCTTTTTGGTCTTCATTATGACCAACCACTTGGCCATTAAAGATCCTTGCCCAAAATCCTCACAAATCTTTGAACTATGACAATTGGCATATTGTCTCTACATACTGAACTATAAATCAAATAAGATGTCCTTGCCTGCAAATTCCTGCTTTCATATTATATTTGCTATGGATTAAGTTCTTGCAGGCATTTTTGCTGGACCCTATTTCTGGAACCTTCTTGTTGTTTTTATTTTGTCAACGCTTTCCATTCAACTCCAGTGCAAAATCCACCTCAAGATTCTTAGATTTTCACATTGCCATCAACCTCATTTGCTGCAATTATGGGTGTTTGTAGACTATGTGTTTTAGAACAATATTCATCATTGGATGCTCATAGCTCCTTCACAAATGCCATTATGCTCGGATTTTTCAAATTATGTTTCATTTTTATCCATTGCCTTGTTTTCCAAAGCTCAAAGCAAATTTTCATGTAGAAGGAAAGTTTGAACTCACCATCTTAATTGATGATTTAAGAGTTTCTCATGTGACAAAAAAATGTTTTTGTGCCATGTTTGGGTTCTGACTTGGTTATGTGCATGTCTCCAAAGATGTTGCTTATGCTACAATTATGAATTCCATATATCAAGTTCCTTTCTCTAAAACACACAAATTGCATTAGATGGTCAATATTGGCAAGTATAGGATTATTGGCAAGAACTTCCAAAAACATTTCCATGATACCATCCTCACAATAGGGACTACTACATTTATTGCTAACAAAACCTCACATGGTATCAAGGTGAAGCAAAAATTGAATGATTAAACTAGAAAGGAGGAATCATCTTTGCCAAATTTAAAATCAACATTTATTGATTTGTGTGATTCTTTTGACAAACATGGGATGTTGCCTCCTTTGCATAATACATGTCAATCTTCCCCTATGCCTTGGCTTTCCACCTCTCAAAATGGGAATGAATTTTTCATTGAAATGTCAACTCCACATACTTCATCAAATTATTACATTAGTATAACATGTGTCTCAATAAACACCACATATTTTATATTGTAAAGGATGAAACCACAAAATTAACCTCACACACGTCATGGGCCATGGTCTATTATTGTAGAAAAAATCATATTTTGTTATTTAATGATGAATAATAGTAGACACAAGAACAACTACTAAGAATTGCATCCAAGTTCAACATACAAAATGTGGATGACAATTATTGTTGCAACAATTATCTTCTTCATATAGGTCATAAGTGCAAGTGGTAAATTGGACATAATGTAAAAGTTTAATCACTGATGTCTTTTTGGCAGTTATAACATCAAGTTCATTTATGTAAACCCCTCTCCTTCCAATTTCGTTGCCCTTTGAAAACACCTTTTTGTGCGTTGATTCAATCAAAACAAAAATTGGAAGTTGGGGCACTTTGTTTTTTGCATTATTAAATTGTGTGAAAAGTCGACATATTAACTTTGAATGGTTGTACAACAAGATTCGAAAGTAAAACTTTGAGATAGGATTTTATTTTGTCGATTTTTCTTGTAAAAAAAACCTACAAAACAATGTAGTTTTCATTTGGTTCCACATTTTGAGCAAATCCACCAAATGTTATTGTGATTCAACTATGCTTGTTCATCTTTTGGGAAATTCATAAAACATTTCCTATTGATGATGTTTGAACTTGTTGTAAGAGACATAACCATTTACACAATGAATTTCTTATTTTTTATTATCCTTTTGCTCAAATATCTAATATTTTGACATTTATTGTTGATGGTTACACAATGCAAAAATGAAAGAATTAAAACTTTGTGTTTGTGGGAGGTTTCATTGTAGCATATATTGTTTTGTCAATTTAAGAAAATTAAGAAGACTCAACAAGTGCAAAGTTTGTGTTCAAACATGAAACCAAATGAATGGCTAAAGGAGAATGTGAAAGAAGTAGGTATGCTAAAGGATAATGGGAAAGGGGAAGGGTTGTCGAACAAGCAAAATATCAATCAATGGTGCCCCTATTGTTAATACAAAACAAAATGTTGCACAAAAAGACTCAAGGAAGACAAGGTTGGATGAATTAAAAACAAGGGCTATGAAGTCTCACATGTTACGCTCTAACAAGATTCCAATTCCCCCCATATCCCTAACACCCGAACAACAATATTTTGAAAATAAGTAAGTGGGGTTCAATTCAACATGCAAGGTCCTCGTTGTAAAATTAATGTTTATTTTCATTTTTGTAAGAATATTGGTCCTCTAAGACATCATGTATTGAGTACCCATAAAAATCTCATAGTTCATTATACTATAATGTATGAATTTGGGTTTATATCCAAGCCTAGGGGTTAAATCTATCTATGATCAAACAATTGTTTGAAACAAAAGAGTAATTAACCTACTTTCATTTCTTCAAAGTAATTTTGAGCTCTTCAATTCCTATTAACAATCACTGCTAATAGTCAAATGTGTGTGAACGTATGTTCTCCTTTGAAAATTCAAAAGCTCTACCTAATACAATTATTTAGAGGGAACTTTTTAAAAGAATGAACACAAATAATATACTAAAACCTTGTACATTAGTATGAGGTTCATAAGTTGCAAGGTATAAAACTTATACATAAATGTCAGGGTTTACACATCCTTAAGTTGTTAGAATAAAAGGAACGTGTCAAAAGTTCCAAATTCCTATTAAAAATTCATTGTGTTTTATGCGTCTTTTGCATGGGCCACATATTAACAACATGCAAAATTTAAGTACTAGTTCATTAAGGCAATTCTTCAATACAATTCAAGGGACCAATTCAAATAATTACATTAGTCATGTTTTTCTCAAGTTAATACACCAAGGAACAAGACTATTATGCAAACCCAAGTGATATTTGGACATAACTATTTTAATCCTTGTCCATATACTAACATGGCTAAATATTAAACTTGAAAGTTCAATAATATGACAACAACATTCTCATAAAAGATATGGGGAACTAAACTCCATGGTTTTTCTTTATATGAACTTTTCATATTTTGTTGCATAACCTAACACATTTGTTCTTTTGCATGTATGTGATAGCAAAATTCCAAACCCAAAAAATCCAAAAGTGTTTTTTGATATCAACATAGGGGGCCAAGCTATAGGCAAGATTATTATGGAGTTATATAAGGATAGCACACCCAAGAGTGCAGAAAATTTTCGTGCACTTTACACAGGTGAAAAAGTAACAAAATCAGGAACACAACTCCACTACAAGAACACAAAATTTCATCGGATCATCCCAAAATTCATGTGCCAAGGAGGTGATCTCAATGTTGCAAAAGATAATAGTGATGGAATATCCATCTTTGGTCAATCATTTGAAGACGAAAACTTTATTAGGAAACACTTGGGGTCGGGCATCTTATCAATGGCAAACTCTGGCCCAAACATTAATGGGTCACAATTTTTCTTGTGTTTGGTGGCCACTCCATGGTTGGACAACAAGCATGTTGTGTTTGGGCAAGTGCATGAAGGATATAATGTGTTGAAAGCCATGGAGGCTGTTGGTTCCAAGAGTGGAGATGTCAAAAAATCTGTTATTATTATTGATTGTGGTCAAATTACTTGAAGGGTATAAAAAGAACATTTATTCAATATACATTAAATGTGATATGTGACATAACATGGAGGGAAATATATAGTTGCATGAAGTTAAAGATGAGGGATCTTGAGCGTTAACATATGATTTTCTTCACATCTTGGCCAAAATACCATGTTCTTGAGGTTTTATTTGTTCCATAATATGTGAAATAACATGGAAGGAAGTAGATGCATGGAATTGCACATGAAAGTTTGTTGAAATTCAAGATATGTTCTACTTTGCATGTTGGTTAAAATATCAAACCCAACAAGAAACCCTATCATAATGAATTCAAAAATTTGATATGAATTCATCACAACATATCTACAACCAAAAATTTGTGTGTGTAGATATAAGATTTACATGAAGGTATAATAAATTTAATCAAAAGTTAATAAAAGAATTTTGTTTTCAATTATTCTTTTGCATAAGGATATATATATATATATTCATTTTTAATTAAATAGTAAATTTGGAGCTTATTTTATTTAGAAATCAATGAAGGATACATTTTAACATTTGGATTAATTTATTGCTAGTCCTTGTGAAACCCACATGGTCATCAAGACTCCACTTATCCAATGTCTAATAGGTTACCCATTCCACAAATCATTTTGTTCGAAACATGCATCCATCTATAAGCAGTAGGCTATGTAATGCATGTATTATTGATCATAATCATGATCAATTGATGTAATAAATTAATTATAATATATTTAGGATGTTGTTGGGGGTACCACCTTATTAATATGGAATCAAATCTTGATTCATGCATATGAATTTAAGTGTTGGTTATGTAGAAATGTATGTCTAACTACTACTTCATTTATGTGACTAGGTCAAGTTTCAATATTTACTTTTGCATCAAGTAAAAAAATGTTCATGGTATATCATAATAGCTTCATGATCAATAGTTTTGATTAAATGTGAACTAAATTATGCTAATCAAATCTTTCATTTTTTTTTTGTGAAGTTTAAAATTATGGCACTTCAACCAAATAGTGATATGTTTGAAACTCAAAAATTGGTAGGAGCTTCAAACTACATTGTTTGGCAATTTAGAATTAAAAATATTTTGCAAATGGATTTTTTTTGAAATTGGTTGAGATTGATGCAATTATTTTTGTTAGACCAATCTAGAAGGTAGTCTTGTTATTCAAGTTAATCAAACAATAACATTTGACTCATTTAGGCAAAAAAATGGCATTAGCAATCATCAACTTATTTATAGGTGATTCATTGGTTGTTCACATCATTAATGTGATAGAACCATCAGTTTATTGGAAACTTCTATATAACATAACATGTTCAAGAAAACAACAACACGACAAGGAGAATTCTTTTGAAAAACAAATTAGTTTTCACCTAGAAGAAGACAAATTGATTAGTGACTACCTCAATTAGATACAAGGGCTATATATATATATATATCAATTAACCAACATTAGCATGATAATGGTAGGTGGTGAATTGATCACTCAAATTTTGTCCACATTTTTAGATAGCTGGGAAGTCCTTGCTAGTAGTCTAACATACATAATTCCAATTCTTTATTTTATTGAATTGATAACAATGATGTTTTAAGACAAGTTGCATCGTCAAATTAAAGACACTCACAAAGTCTAGCATGAAGGTCTAAATGTTAATCATTATAACAAATGAAACAATCAATGCTCATAAAAGCCCTATGGGCATTTCCATGGTAATTGTAGCAAAGGCCCAAAGCCAACACAATCCCAATGCAAATTTCTAGCTTGGTAGTTTGATGGAAATCAAAACACTCATCAAGATGGTCACATGGCAAATTAACAAAAAAATTGTGCAAGTAAATTATGTTGAAAAAGTAAGGTGGTTAATGAGGTGGTCAAAATGCATTGGACATAATAATTAAAAATGTAGCATCCAAGACAATCATCAAAGGGTAATTACAAGCTAGAGTGAACCAAAAACAACATGATAGGATTCCATAAAAGTACATTTTTGTAGTGTATTTTATTAATGACAAATGTGACATTGTTGTCCATGACTAAAACACATCTGATTTTGAAACATTGACCTAGGGCCACTATTTTGCTTATGTATATAATAATTTCATGAAAAAATAAAATAAAATCATTATCATGTCAAAACGAACTTTACAGAACTAGTGTTTATTGTGATTTTCAAAAGTCCATTAAACTACAGAAATCATGTTATGAAATTACTTGGAACCTTACATTTATGGTTCATCAAAATTTCATTGAATTTGGAGAAAAATATGAATTAATGTTGGGTCAAAACCTATAACTAAGAACCAAAATGATTACTTTGGAAAAGGATTGCATGTCTTTTTTCCTCAAATGTTTTTCTACATGCAAATGAATTTTTGAATGAAACTTTTTGTAACTTGTTTTTAAAAATATTTACATGTTCCCCAATGCATCATTTTTTTGGGTTAGCCATTATTGAATAAATATGAATGTTTTAAAGGTGTGTAGATTCCTTACAAATTCAATGTGTCATCTTGAAAAATGATCAAAATTTTAAATCATCACCAAAAATTAATTTTTCACATTTTTTAGTTTTATTATACTTTAAGCTATAATTTTTCTTCGTGCATCATGTACATTATAACCCATTTATATGTGGTAAAGGAATCTTGAAGCTTTAAAATTCTAAAGCAAATTTGAAACATTCTTTGAATTTTTGAAATCTTAGAATTCCACATTTTTAAAAGTATGAGTGCTTTTTGAGTGGATTAATATGTTCTTGTCATCTATATTTTTTTCAATGAAAGTCCTTCGATTATATGAGTCCTTTTGATCATCCTTTGCAAAATTGACTCCATTTGATGCAATAGGTGTACATTTTCAAACATCCTAAATTAAAACCAAAACTTAAAATTAGATCAAATGAACTTTTACTCTAAGTTCCTTAACATTCATATGAGGGAAAAACGTCTAACTTGCCATGATTATTATGATTTAAAATGGTAATAAAATAAATAAATGTTTGATTTTGACTGCTTATGTCTAACATCTGACATCTTTTTTGGCTCCTAGTTATGTGTTTTGACCTTATTGTTCATTTCTAGTTTTATAAATGACATCTCGGCATTTGAACTTGAAGGGGTGCAAAAAAAATTGCCCTTGTACATGATTTAATGGACACTCTAGTTTGCAATTACCCCAAAACAATTGGTGGGTAAACTCAAACTCTTGTTACAGAAGAACATGTGTTGTTCAACTTTGATGAGTCTATATATATATATATATATATGCATGGAGTTTGAAAAATAATTATATCAATTATGGGATTCTTGTTAATTGAGGTCTATTGATTTTTTTTAACAAATTTTTTTTTAAAAATTCAATAATTTTTTAGTCATTGGTCATGGTGTGAAAAAAAAATCAATTGGGTTATATACCTTCTCAAATAATTCATGTTTAAACTATGTTCATTTAATCACAACTCCAAGTTCAATGGATTTGAACAAACTTTGCATAAATGCCTTGGTCACACCCACCAAAAAATATGATTATAAAATCAAAACATCATAGTACTATTAGTTCATTGAAAATTGAACCTTTAAACTTAGTTTGTGAGGCATTTATCATTAGCAAACAAGTTGAAGAATGAGGCCCATGCCAAAGTTTTCATTGGTCCAACACTTCATTGGAAATCATCCACAATGACATATGTGGTCCTTTGTTTCAATCATCTATCATTGGAACACTTTTCATATTCATTAATGATTTTTTTCATTATGGGTGGGTTCATTTTTAAAAGAGAAAAATGATGTTTTCAACATGTTCCAAGTTTTTCAAATTCATGTTGAAAAACAACTTGGAAGCTCCATTCAATTTCTCTGTAGTGATGGAGGTGGTGAATACACTTTTGAAGCTTTTCACCATTGTTGCAAAAAAATGGCATCCATCAACAATTTACACAACCTAACATATATGTCACTCCAAAATGGTGTGGCATAATGAAAAATCCAAGCTCTTTTGAACATGAGTCACAATCTAATCACTTCTACCCACTTGCTAGGTTTTCTTTGGGATGAGTTTATAAATATTACCAAAATCTTAGTAAATGTTATTCCTTGTTCAAATATATGTTTTACTCCATACCATATTTTGACTAGTGATAAACCTAATGTCAACATGCTACATACATTTTTTATGTTCATGTAAATTTTCAAAAAGAATGTTGGACAATAGATTTATTGTTGGAACTTTTATAAGATATGCTCATCAATCCAAAGGTTTATTTGTTTACATCCCTACCAAACTAGAAAAATAATCATGTTCAAAGATGTCAAATTTAATGATTTTTTTTTCCAAAAATTAGATTCTATAAAATTTTCACTAATATCCATCATATTCAATAAAATTTTCCTTTTTTGGACTTTCTTCAAATCTTGCAACTCCTTTAAACACACCTTTGGATGCTCCACATATTGGTTCAACTATTTTTGTGGCTCCTCCCATGTGCCCTTCAACACATGATTTAAATCCAATAAAAAAAGTCCCACCACTTCATTGCAACGGAAGCATGATGCCCAACTTTTTGATCCAATCAACCTCTTCTCCCATTTGTTCATGTCGATGACTATTGTATTGGTTGAATCAAGCTTCAAGAACCCACATCAGACCAACAAACTATTTCCAGTGATGGTTTGAGAGCAACAATGGATGATGAAAACAAATCCATTTACAAGAATGATGTTTGACAACTTACAAATCTCCCACCTAACCAACATGTCATCATGACAAAATGGATATATTATACTCAAACCAAAACCCATGCAAATGGTACACCAACAAAGTTAAAGGCTTAATTTGTTACCAAAGGTTTTCAACAAATGACATGGTTAGAACTTTGAAGATATTTATGCCCTAATGGTTATGTACCACACTTTAAAAATGTTATCTACCTTTTCATATTACAAAAACTAGCCTTTCTTTCATCTAGATGTTAAAATATATTTTTTTAAATGGACATAATAAATATGTGTATACCTAGCAACCTTAAGCTACATTGTTCAAGACAAGAATATCAAGTTTGCAAGCTTAAGAAGGTCTTTATGGGCCCAAACATACAATCACCTAGAGCATGGTGTACCAACATTGATCATCAAATTTCTACATTAGGGCTTTAGTGGTCAATTGTCAACCTCTATTTTATTCATGCACCTACGGATGGGTAGCCATGTTTTTACACTATGTTGATGACATTTATCTCACTAGGGATCATGCAAATAATAATCTGCTCCATTCAAGCACAACTTCATATTACCTATGACATGGAAGATTTGGGGTTGTTGACCCATTCACTTACATAGGAATACAACCATTGACCTAATGGCTTCAACCTTACTCAATGAAGCTATGTTGCTCAATACCTAATTGAATTTTTTTTGGTAAATTGCAACCTTACATTTCTTTTGATGATAAAATAAAATAACATCTAAGTAAAGATATGGGAAAATATTTAATAGATACCCATCTCTACCAACAAATGGTTGGGAAGTTAATTTTCTCTTGTAATTATGTCTTAACATTGTTTTTATTATTTGCAATGTTAATCAATTTAGTACACAACCTCAAAAGTCATGGATGTTGTAAAACACATCTATATGTGTGCAAGGTACTATTGAAATGGGCTTGTTCTATTGTAGAGGGGAGGAATGTGTTTTGTCTAAGTTTTTGGATGTAGATTGGGTTAAGAAAAAAAGAATCAATAATTCAAGCTACATTTTCTTTATGGACTCAACACCCATCACATGGCGTAATCACAAACAACCGTGTGTTGTAGTTTCATCAATGAAAAGTGAATACATGGTGTTATCAAGTTGTACTAACTAAAAAAGTTGTTTGGGGTGAAAGTATGATCGGGTGGTACCACAAGTAACATCACACCTTAATTTTTCAAGACCCATCAAACTTTGGAAAAATATAGGAAACACATATAGAAAGGTTTTTCGTAATTTTTTTGTTGAATGCATTACTTAGGTTGTACAAATTTTGAAATTTCAACAATCCAATTTGTTTTGGAATTTTGTTGTTCTTATTCATTACATTCACACAAAGTTTTAGAAAAGTAACAATGATTGTGTTCCTTAAACTTTTTGGTTAGGAACATTTTTCAAACAAGGTTTGGGGTTTTTTTTGTGTGGATATAATTTCCTAAGGTATTTCAAATGGTATTTTATTTGATGTTTTTATTGGGTAATATTTTTAAAAGTGTAATTTAGTTATGAATTTCCAAAGTTTAAAAACTTGATTCCTAAAGGGGCCACATGTATAAGGAATACAAATTTGTAACAATTTCCACCTTTTTGTTGTAATGAAAAATTCAAGTCATATACTTTGGCATGTAATAAATAAACACGAGAAAAAATAAATTATAATTATGAAAACATTTAAAGAAAAGGGCCCAAGAACATTATTTGGCCAATTTTTGTTCCTTGATTGTCCTTTGAGGGTGTTCTTAGTGGGCCCACCCAATCATACTTTCACCCTTTGGTTATAAACGTTGTTGGTGGAATTGAATATTTTCAAAAGAATAGAGCCCACTATCATCTTTTGCAATAATCAAAATGCCATCAACTTGATGAAAATCTTGTTTTCCATGCAAAAATTAAGTGCATATAAGTCCATCATCATTCTATTAAAAAAGAATTATGAATGGTGTTTTGCAAATACTTTGCATATTATGCATGTACCTTTAAAAACTTAAGTTGCTAACATTAGCCATTTGGCCATACATTATTTCACGAGTCTCAAAATGGGCTTGGACTCATATGCATAAATGATTTCAACAACAAAGTCTAGGTTACAAACCACAAACAACCTACCAATGTTTGAGCAATGTCTATAATTTTGATTTCACAAAAAGACTTTTCATGCAACAATTTATAAATTTGGATTTCCTTTCTAGGAGTTATTGTTTTGTTTTCCATGCAACAACCATTAATACTACACCTTGGCAACTTGCCGCATGTTGGGGTGAAAGCACATTACACGGGGGCCAACTTTGGCACTTTCATGACATGTATCAAAAGTATACACCTCCAAAATGTGTTGCATTTAATTTTGGGTTTCATTTTTTGTGTTTGGGGTTTATATTTTCATTTTCACAAAGTTAAAACTATTTAATACTTTTTGAAAAAATAAAATAAAATTAGAGATAAAATAAAATGAATGATAAGTATATTTATGGTACATGTTTGTAATAAAACTTGTTTATTATTTTAAACTACACTTGTTTTCTATTTGAATTAATCAACCAAAAAATGTTTGAAACAAAAATTTAAAAAATGGTCCACCTCACATTTTAACATGGTTTTTATTACTTATCGTAGTTACATGGGAATGGCCAAAAAGCCATTATTTCCATTGCTTTAACAAGTTTAGTTGAATTTGAACCTCCTCTATTTTAGGGAGTGTTTTAGAAGAATATCAAGTGGCTTGAAAGTAGGAGCTTGGCTGATTTGCCCAACTACCTTCCCTAATTTTAAAAGGTAGGTAGGAAAGTTAATGAAGTAGAAAATTTAGGGAACAAATTAGTGGATTAAACTTGCACAGAGGTTCCCATTTTTCTAGGTTGGAATTAGTTACTTAGATCAAGGATACATTGGACTATATTTTGGGGAGGGGAGGAGTGTTTTTCTATGTTTTTTGGTATGGAGATTTAGTTTAACATTTAAGTAACATTTAGTTTTGAAGGACTACAATATACTTAACTACTTTAAAATGTGTGTGATAAATTAGACTTGAATAAAGTTGAAATAGTGGTATTCAACTATTATAACATCTTTCTAATAGCTTTACAATTTATGTGTGTGTGTGTAAATAAAACCTAAATAAGGGCTATAGTAGTGGTAGCAAGTTATTGTAATGCTCCAATTGCTTTGTAAGATGTGATTATGATGAAACATGTGCAAAAATAGGATTATTTCTTGTGTATTATTTTTGCCATTGGAATGTTTATTACCTAGGGTCATATACATGTTATATTTGCTTTGTTAAGTAATGTTTAATCCTAGTAGAAAGGTCTTATACAATCATTATTAAAATAGGTATAATGTTGGAATTAATCGCCAAGGACTAGAATAACAACTTATTGAAGGTGTAAATCCATCATAGTAGTTTAAAATGGAATGTTATTTGTTCCAATAGTTTTTACATATATTAATTAATTATTGTTAGACTTACCCTTGAAGATTTAGGTAGAGTAGTCATATTTTTTCTATTTGTAAATCTAGTGGCTTTGTGATGACTAGAGTATTTTGGCACTTGAGAATCTTGGATAGTAGTTTTGAATTTGATGAAGTTTGTGGTGTTAGAATTTTAAATAGGCAACCTAGCTAAATTGTAATATGTAATTTGACAAGTCATATTTCCTAGTAGGACCAATTTGTTGTCTTTTGCGTAAGTATTATATCTTAATGGGTCTTTGAAAAAAATTAAAATTCCAACAATCTTTTTGTTAGTGGGAAAATTAACCTAAAACTAATAGATTTATATGATATCCTAGTAATTTTTTGTTGTCAGTGGTAGCTGATAGTCATTTATTGTTCCATAATGACCTTGGTAGTAAGACTACTCAATTTAATGGTTTTAGAAGGTGGGGAAGTGGTATTATGTCGCCACCTCACTTGAGTTAACATGATTTTCAATAATTTTGTTGTTATTGTAAATATAGGATTGTAAGCTTTGGGTAAACAACATTATGTTGGGTTGGAATTTGCAACAAGGTAAATGACCTTATGTAGCAATGGAAACATTGTTGCAACCATGTAAGGCAACAAGCGATACAAGATTGTCTTTTGCAAGGATAAGGTTTGAACCTTTACAAACATTATTATCATTAAACCCACATGTGTAGATTTTCTAGTTCATGCATCTTCTACATGTGGTTTTGCAACATCAAAGGTAGCCTGACAAAGGAACAAAATTACCAAGATTGCCACCTAGGCTTAATCATTTCCTCCCCCTAGCAATTAAAATCTTTAGTTATTACACAAGCAAATCAATGATTTCTTACAACTTTTTGCCAACAATGTGTGGGGAATGAAAGGCCTTTGAAGGTCCCCTACTCTTGGTTTTAACCATTTACTTTAAACAAAGGGTTTCAAGCCAACTTAAGATTGTCGAGGCTTGTAACTTTTGGATTCTATTTTATATAGAAAGTTAATTCATGTGAAAATCCCATATTTGATCACAATTGCATAGTCCATTATGACTTGCAATTAGTTTACCCACTACTACTTTGGCTCAAATAATTTGTGTAGTGAAGCGTTAATGATTGGTGAACCCAACAAAAGAATAACTAGTTTTGTATGTTTCATATTAATATACATATGATCCATATATACACATTTCAACATGATCATCAATGTTGTTGATTAATAAAAATCATGTACCAATACAAGCAATGTAGTATATGATGTAGTATACTCATCAGTGATGCAAGGAATGGCTACATTACTACATCTATACCTATGATCATTTGATTGTCAACTGTGATGGTAAACCAAACAACATATCAAAATTAAGAGGTGGAGGAAGCAATCCACCAAAAATTTCCACCACATAATTTTGGATTTTAATCAAATTGACAACTAAGTTGGCTATTGGGGATGGGGGCCATTTTTCCACCATGGTATCCACTTAAACCTAAACCACTAGACTTAGTTAGACCAATTAGGCCTCATATGCAAAAGCGATTGCCATTTCCAACATATGTCAAGGATACCAATCATGATGTTCTATGTGTTCAATAAACTAATTAATGTTAATGATGAAACAATTAATGAGGATATCATCATTTTTTTGGCTTTAATTTTTTTTAAATCTTTAAATGATGAAAGAATTTTGAACAAGATCATCATAATTACACATTTGCAAAATTGGAGCAAGTTTTTTGTAAATGTTACAAAACAAATAAATGATGAAAAAATTTACACATAAAGATGAGGAACATCAAACAAGATTATGAATGAGTGGAAGTCTACTATGAAAGGATTTTGAAGTTGGCAAATTGTTTACATATCAAGTCATATATGCCTACTAAATGACAATTTTTAGAACTTGTCTTCATCCTTATGTTTGCTTATTTATAATGAGGTTGGTTATTAAGGTTGCACATAATTTGGGGTGTAAAGGTGCAAGTGCAAGGTTTAAGGGTATGGGTGCAAGGGTGTGAAGCTTGCTTTGCACCCCAAAATTATCCCAATTTTGAGGCATAATTATAACAATTTGAACTTGATGCGGCCCCACATTTATGACACCCATGTTGATGAAGTGATGACATGGTGCTTACATGGTGCTTATGTGGCACCGACATATTGTTCAATAATGCATTGGGAATGTGTGTTCCCACTTGGGAACCCATGTCCTTTCATGGGAACACTCATCATTCCCACATGAGAACATGGATTGGATGTCTCCCATGGATCACCTACCAAATGCAACTTCTTATGTATATGTAATGTATTTGTTTGATTTCAAAGTTCTATTATTGATTTAGTGGTAGCATTAGAGGATTGGCCAAAAGATTTATGATCAATTGAATTTTGCTTAAGAAATAAATCAAGCATAAAAATGGAGTTGTAAATCCTAATATTATAACATTCTTTTAACTTTAGATTCTATTCTTACACATATTCAGTTTTAGTCGTGAAATTTGTGTTAAGATTTTACACATATTCTAGAATGTTGTTCAACAACACTTTCTTATAGCAAAGGTGTATGCATAGTTTTGAACATGTCATAATTCTTCAATAGTTTTACTTCTCATATTGATAGAAGGAGAAAACAACAGATTATGGAAAAGTACATGGAAAAAAAAAACATAGTTCAGTAACTCTACGTTCCTCATCAAAAACTACTTTCTAAACTCTAAAACAAAACTCATGTACTCTCTACTTTGTATGTCCCAAAAACACAATTAGAATTCAATCCCAAAACACTTTAAAAAAATCCTCATTTATCCTTCAATTCTCTTGCTTTAAACTAGTTTGAATTCCACCTCAACAATCCTAGTCTCACCTACTTGTCCTCCATTACTATGCACTTTGTTTCTACTAAATCTCCTCAATCCAGCATGTCCTAGAATAGACATCACACACCTACTCACTATCCTCATGCATCCTAATCTATTTGATTACTATAGTACAATCTTACCCTTAACATGGAAATTATTGAAGGCTTTTGCATGGATGTGGTTTTAGAATGTGATGGAATGGTCAAGTGATTCGCACAATTCCTTTTAAGGAGATGTGTGAAGTGGTAGTAGGAGCAGCATCTTAATGTATGGTGAAACTAAACTAATTAAACGTATAGTATCTTGGAAAACTTACCTTAAAATTCAATCTCAAGGTAATTTGCCCAACTAATGGCATCCAAGATTGGCCAAAAGATTCACATGTTTGTATTGTTCTTTTCAATAATGAATTCAACCATCAATAATGGAATTTTGTTTTTAAAATTACAAGGATGTAGGTTTAAAGCATGGTGGAATGGTCAACTGAGTCACACACAATTCCTTTCATCTCAATGTACATGCAAGTCACAATTTAGTAAAATGTCTATTTTTTGGAAATCTTGCCATGAAAATCAAATTCAATGTCATTTGCCTAATTGATGATATGAACATGAATGTCAATCTTGAGTTGTGACAAAAATCAAGTGAGATGTTACATTAAGAACCTTGATAATGTACATAATATTATAAATTTATATCTTGGCTTGTTGTGCTTTTGCATCAAGTGTGATCCATCATGATCCATTCAAATGCCTTACATGAACACTACCTATTTGCATATTCATCTAACAATGCCTACCTACCTCATTGATATACTTACTCAATCATATGCTAATAACACATGTAGCAAGTTGGATTGTATTGTTTAATGTTGTGAATCCCACCAACAATTTTTTGGGAGGACTAGGATCATTGGTCAACATCTTGACTATTTTTGTGATTGATAATGTGGCTTGGTGTATGCAATATGTACCATTATATAGTTTAGGCAAGTCTTGTAAACCTAATAGAGGTGCTTGCAAAGAGAAAATGTGTGATATTGTTTACTCAATTCCACCAACTTCCAATATTTTAAACAAATGCAACTTGGTTCTTGACAAATAAAAACCACATAATGACCTCCTTTCATTTGGGTGAAAGCACATTACATGAAGGCCAACTTGGGCAAATATTTCATGACATGTGCATAAAGTATACACCTACAAAATGTGTTGCATTTAATTTTAGGTTTCATTTTTAGTGTTTAGGCTTGATATTTTGATTTCACAAAGTTAATGTTACATAATATTATTTGAAAAAAAGAAAGAAAATTTTAAAAGTAAATTCAAGGAATAATGGGTATATTTATGGTATATGCAATATAACAAAGTTTGTTTTTGTTCTTAGATTGCATTATGTAATCTTGATTTGAATTAGTCAACCAAAAATTGTTTGAAATGAAATCTTAAAAATGGACCACCTCACATATCTTATCATCTTCCTTCCATTTGAAAGTGATTTTTTGTCAATATGTTAATTTACCACGTACTTATGGTCATTGCCTTTAAAAACATTCATTTGTGAATATGATAATTATCAAATTATTCACATGGCTCAAAAAAATTTCAATCATATAAAATTATAATTTTTAGTGGATATTATAAATTTAAAAAATATTAAAAATCATTTCAATCATTTTTTAGTATATTTTCTTTTTTTTAGTACATTAAAAACGTAAATATTTTTTACACAAATATATTTTAACATCACATTATATGAAATAAAAAGGTTGTTTCTTTAGCATTTAACTTATTTGGGTTTTGACCTACCATAATATGCAAAAACATTGTGAAAATCCTTCAAAATAATTATGACATGGTTGAAGTTCAAACATGGGACCCCTAAAAAAAAATACAATGTGACAACAATCTTGCCCCCCCTACCCCCCAAATAGTGTGTTTTCATGAACATTTGCACATGGTAAGTTTTCCCAACATAGGGGTCTTCTAATTCATCAAAAGTTAGCACTGTGACATTCAATGATTGTGCACTACGTTGTCATTTATTATTTTCATTATTCTTTGGATGTCATCTAACCTTAATTCTTTCACATTGCTTTATATGCTCCCCCAAGGCGAGAGTCTTCTTGGGTTTCATGCCCATTCATTGTTAAAAATTATGTGGGTGTCGAATTTGTGGTAAGTAAGTCAAAACCCACACAAATGAGATCCTTGACTTTTGATTGAGTAAGGAATATTCCTAGTTCAACTAGCCATAGCTTTGGATGAACATGTTTAAGGTGTTGCACATCTTTAAATACACATGATTTGAAACAATGTTTGACCTTGTTTGGGTAGAAGAAAACCAATTTCTTCCATGGATGAACCAATGTATGGTCTTATAAAGGGCATTAAAACATGGGATTAGGCAATCCCATGGGAAATCACAATTCCATATATGAGCCTTATAATGCCCATTTAAATTGACTTGTTCAGCAAAACAAGTATATTTCAATTCATCCACCAACCATTGAATATTGTACAAAAAACCTTCTATATTTAATTCCATGACTAAATGTTTGTGTTGGTATACAAATGTAACAACAACCATCAATGATGTTGGTATGTTAATCTTAGCTAATCTAGTTGGTTCAATAGTGGTTCAAGGACATTGCATGAAAGATAGGCTAAAAACAATAAGGTTTGTGGATTAATGATTAAACATTTGACCCTACATCTTTGGTAGCTACAATGTGCTTAGTGGATTCACTCACAAACTTCCAAGCTTGTAAAGATGGGCTAGTAGAAGTGAAATTTAAATTTTTGCAAAATATTTCACACTATTATAACAACATATTTGCATTTCACATGCATATGTTCATTATTTTTGTCTTAAGTCTCAATAAACTTAACACTACCATTCATTGCAATTTGATCCTATTGCTACAACTTTGACACAAATTCAATCTGACCCTACTAATTTTCCTGAATTACATGTTCTTCAAGTTACATTTTTCCCCTATTTTTGTGGCTATAGATGCATATTTCTGATAATTAATTTTGTGCAAAACAAAATTTTCTTGTTCTAAAGTTTGTTCATCAGCCTCCTTCTTAGGGCTATCCTTTCCTCCTCTGAGGTTTCTTAGCTCCTTTACTACTCTTCTATTTGATGGTCCTGCCCCATTTTTATTCCCTCTTTCTTCTTCCTCATTTGAAGTCTTTGGTTTTGGAGACAAAACAAAAGGTTCATACTCAAATGATGGCATAACTTTTTCCATCTGAAAAATCTTGTGTGTATGTAGAGCCTTTCATTCCTTTCACACTTTTTGTAGACCTTACCAATATCCTTCTGAACAATGTCCTGAACTACATCCCACCACAAGTCTGCATCTTTTTCTTCCATTGATAGTGCCTTGAACTTTACCTGAAGCAAAATATTTTGCTTCTTGAATTCACTATTTTCTCCAAAAACAATATCATAATTGAAGGGTTTTTTCTTTTGAATCTCCTCGAGAAGTTTGTTTAACTTTTCATTAAAGGCCATCTTCTACAAATTTTTGTCCACATGTGCATGCCTCTAATCAACTTGCCTTTGTATCTCATTCTTAACTTGATATGCATTGGCATTGTCCACTCTGAACTTGTCCACCTCCTTCTACTGCTTCAAGACAATTTCCTCCATGTTCTTGTAGTCTTTTTGAAGTTTGTTGTGCTCTATACTTAGAGTATCCTTCTTTGTTTTTAAACCCTAGTAATTGGCATATGTTTCCTTTGAAGTTGTTTACAAGGAATCCTTTTTTATTTTGATGTTCTCCAAATCCTTGTTCTATTTGTACATGTTATTGATGTTTTGTCTGACTACTTGGAGTTCAACCAATACCTAACTATTCTCATTGTTCCTATCCTACAACTTTATTTTGAGCTTCTATTCCTTCTCCAAAACTCCCTGCAGATTTTGAACAAATCTATCCTTCTCCTTTATAATTTGTTTGTTATTGATCTCCAAATTAGAAAGTTTAAGCAAAATATTTGTCATCTGTACACTTTATTTTGTTGCTTGTTGAAACATAGTAGTAGTTTTTTTGTGCTCATCCAATTCTAGTTCTATCCCTTGCACAAACCTTAGTGTATGAAACCTAGGAGTATGATCCCTAGAACTTGTACTTGATAAACCTAGACTCTTGTGTGTAATCTAGACTTCTCCAAATACATTCATGCTTGTTGTAGAAATTGGTTTTGAAGGCAACATACCTTCATTATTCTATGGTGATGGAACAAATTGTTGTACTTTTAGTGGATCCTAGTCAAAATCTTGTATTTGCTCTTCAATTAGCTACTGATATTGAGACTCTGGTTCCTTCTTAGGCCATCTCTAATATTCCTACCCATCTGACCTCTGTTCCTGCTTGGGAGAAATGGGTAGTCTAGGATTAGATTTAATAGATTTGCATTTCTTTTTCTGTTTTTGATCTTGCTGTTGTTGCTTCTTCAACAATTATGTTGTTTGTTGTGGATCAATATTGCCTCTCATTGCAATATCCTCCTATCTTCTCTACCTCTTTTATAGAGTTTCTCTCTCCTCATCATCATTAGATTTAGACATTAGAATTGCTCTTCTGGTTGTCCTAGTTTTTAGTTGTTTCTCCTTTTTAGGAAAGATGTGTGTAGGGTTCAAAGGTCTTTTTTTTTAATGAACCTCTCCCTCATATTGTCTCTTTTTATTTTGTCCTTTCGAGGCTGGTCTGCTTGTTTCTTCTTCTCTTTCTAATGGAAACCACTTTTAAAACAAAACTTCTAGGACTATGGCATAACGGCATACATCCTTTTTTTGGTTCTCTTTTGGTTGTTCCCTTAATCATATTTTTTTGACACTTCTCCCATCTAATCAATTCCTTGACCAATTAAGAATACATGATTGTAGCCCAATGAATAGACTCTCCATGATTTGCTCTAAAGATCATCATAGAAGAGTTATTGTTAAAACTTATCCTTTTGGTAAATAATTGGTAGAATGGCAGCAATTCTATTAGCATACTTTGACTTCATTTTTTTTACAACCCACCTTTCATTGGTGTTGTAAGTGTCAGGGACTCTATCTGCTATATTTGCCAATGCTACTTTGGCATTAGACATTTTTGCTTGGTTTATTTATGTCCCTCATGTATGGCAAATTTTACAAACTTCTGCCAAGACATGTTTATCTATTGCTCTTTGATCATCCCCTAACATAGCCTTGATTTTGTTATGTTCAAGATCCAACTTGCAATTGTTCAAAAATTCAACCAGAATGTTGTGGTGAGGTGTTTTCCACTCAATTTCAAATAGGCCTACTAATCTAGCTTTGTTTGCCCTGGCTCCTTCCTCTCCAAAGCTTGTCCAAAGAAAAATGTTCTTCAAATTGTTATTGTAACTATGCTCTGTTGGAGTAAAGACATACCTAATCTTATCATCCTGATAAGTATGCACTTTCTTCCCGTGCAAATTTGTAGCCATTGCTTGCCAACTTGTTCTTTTCGTGCGTTTCTTATTGGGAATATGAACTTTCTCTGGAATTTGCTCCTAAATATACTTTTTTGATGTAATGGTGATTGTTGTTGTTGTTGTAAATTGTCCTTTTGTTTATCTTCCTCAGAATCTGAAATAAAACTAGGACCAACTTATTCATTAGGACTTGCTTGTGTTTTGGGGTTTTTGAAGTTATATCTCCTCGATGTTTCTTTACAATCTTTTTTTTTTTGTTTATTACTTCAAAATCTCTTTCAAATTTGGATGTTGGAGAGGATTTTTGAAAAATAAATAAATAAACTGGAAAAAGAAAAGGTTCACCTTTTTTGGAAACCTAGATTGTAAAGGCAAAATGTTTGTAAATTTTTGCTACTATTTTAATGTTTCTTACTCCTCTTTCAACTTTTGCAATTTTTTTATAGACTATCTTTGTAATTTCTCCATAAGACTTTCTTCATCACTCATTTTGGAGACAAAAAACGATTGTACAAATTCCCTATGGCCTATGCTAAGTCATTAGATCAACAAAATCTTGTTCTAACATTAATGACTAGTCTACCCCATAATCTAATAATTGTGAAATTGTATAACCATGGTATGGGTATTTGTTCATAACCTGCTAACTTATCATATTTACTAGGAATTTTTCTAATATTATTGTTTGATTAGTCCCAATGGTCTATGTTTGTTTTTGATCTTTTGAATTTTCATCAGATATTTTTTCCATGTGGTCTTTATTTTTGGACTGTAAAGACTTTTGATCCTCTGAACTCTCAATCCCCTTCAACGTCTGATCCACATATGTGTATGGTTTCAACTTATTAACATTGACCAATACTAGGTTTGGTTCAAAATTGTTAATAGAAATAAGAAAAACAATATTATTGGGTAAACAATATTATACCCTGAATGGACCAAACCATCTTTTCTTGAATTTGCATAGATGTGTTGTTTTTCCTTTGGGGAACATAAGACATAATTTCCAAATTGAAACTTCTTCTTAGTATTTTTTAGTTGACTCCACAAAAATTTGCTCTACTAGTTGGTTCCCACATCGTTCTAAGCTTCCGATCTATTCTCTTGTAACTTTTCCAATTATGTAATTCTAGTTATTAACACTCTGGTTGGTTTTACATCTCTTTGGTCCCCACTAATAGTCAATAGAACATATTTTGTTAGCATTAGAGGATGCAAACCATACACTAACTAACATGGTGCATAATGTGTTGCCACCTTGTAAATAGTCTTATGTGAAAACAAAATTGTAGACATATGTTCATCCCACTTGTTCTTTTCTCATTAACTAACTTGGTCAATAGTCTATGAATGACTTTATTAGTAGATTTTGCTTGTCCATTTCCTTGTGGATAATATGTAGTAGAATTAACATGTTTTAACAAAATCTATTTTGTTAAATGTTTTATTGTGTCATTGATGAAATGTATTCCCTGATTTGTAACTATGGTCAATGGATATCCAAATTTGGTAAGAATATGTTCATATAGAAATTTGGCTTTAATTAATACAATATTAATTTTAAGTGCCTTTGCCTCTACCCACTTGGTTGCATAATTTGTAGCTACCAAAATGTATTTTTTTCTTGTTAGTCTTCTTGTTGGTTTAATTGGACCTATAAAATCTAGACCCCACTTCATAAAAGATTCCTTTGGAAATGTTGGTACCAACTTGGCCAAACTTTTTGTTTTGAATCCTTTAATTTTTTGATAATTATCACAACTTTTGCAAAACTCACGAGTATCCTTGAATAAAGTTGGCCACCAATATCTTGCATCCAAAATTTTCTTTGCAATAATATCCATAACAAAATGTCTTCCAGCCACTTTTTCATGTAACTCCTTTAGAATAATATATGCTTTTGAAGTGGTCAAACATATATGCATTCTATTGTCTTGTCCCACTTTGTACATAATTCTTTCTTTCAAAATGAAAGGTTCTGCCTTTTTGGTTAACTTTTGTTTCTAAGCTAGGTTCAAAGTTTCTAGCATTTAACCTGTTTTCAAATAGGTTTTTACTTCTTACATATGTATAGGTTCTACAAAAAATAATGATGCATCCACAATGGTTTTGAACTATCTAGCAATCTAAATAAAGCATCACAACTACATGTGTTCTACTAGGTTTGTAAACTACTGTGAATTCATACTCCAAGAATAACAACCATCTTGCTATCCTTTTTGACACCTATGGTTTGTTGACCAAGTACACCAAAGCCATATGGTCTACATAAAAAAAAAAATTTCCCAATAAAAAAAGTCTGAACTTATGCAAAGAATAAACCATTACTAAGGCTTCTCTTTCTATAACAGTGTAATTTTGTTATGCCTTATTAAGTTATCTAGAAGCATATACTATAGGCTGATCATACTTACCAATTAGGTTTTGTGCCAACAATGATGCATATGTGTGCACATGAAATTTTAATCACAAATTTGGAGGTATTAGAATTGGTGTTTCCATGTATTTCTATTTGATTTGATCCCAAGCTTCTTAACATTATGTGATCCAAATAAAAGGTTTTGTTTTCCTCATCAACTTTGTCGCGACCCTAACCTAGGTAGAAAACTAGTAGAAAATGGCCATTTTACAACTGGTCCATGCGACTAAGTTTTAGTTGCAAGCGACATTTGCAACTAAAATCTTAATAGTCACGTTGGACAAGTCGCATAGGACACCAGTCGCAAACGACAACGAATTTTGGATGAAGGAAAAAGTCAACAAAATACGCCTTCATCCTTTGACTTATCATATACGTATTGTCATTTACAATTAGGATGCGACTTTTTTGGTGAACAATGGGAACAATTTATGTGTTGCCACGTGTCCCAACTATTAATAATTTTAAATTTTTTTATTCTTTTGAAATAATCCAAGATGTTTAATTTTTATGTTTAGATGATTTAAATTGTGACACGTGGAATATTAATTGAATTTGTCCAAATTCAATTTAAATCAATATTTAGGTATGTAGGTTGAACTAGTTACCTACCTACCTATATACCTACCTACCCATATAAGCTAAACACCTATCTAGATAGGACCTATTTACCTACCTAGGCCAAATACCTACTTAGGTAGGTATGTAGGTAGAAAAGTAGGTAGGTAAGTTAGGGAAGTATGTAGTTAAGTGTAAATACATG
>Ga0116227_10004462_pt1 | contig 30396 bp, 16 predicted proteins | sample S1TSphgellanicum_FD_89693 | JGI IMG/M metagenome (GOLD analysis project Ga0116227, IMG submission 89693) | Host-associated microbial communities from peat moss isolated from Minnesota, USA - S1T2_Fb - Sphagnum magellanicum MG | ecosystem: Host-associated > Plants > Peat moss > Unclassified... | reverse complement strand
TTTTGGGGGTCAATTTTGTGATGTAGCTAAAGTGGCAATCATTGGTAAGCCAATTTTAGCCAATTTAGGCTATTAACAAAATATGAAAGGAAAAAAAAGACATCATTATCTATTTCTGGCTACCTACTTCAACTGGATGTAGAAATCTGGCCCCAAAAATCTAACAAACCTAGTCCCAAAAAACCCTTGCTTTTTTGGTGAAAATTTCATACAAAATAAAAAAGCCTTTGTAATAATGGGTTGCATAGTTTAATTTGCATATTGGCAAAATTTTGCACTGAGAAAACTCTGCTTCTTAAGGATTATTGCCACTTTGACTACAAACAAAAAATTCCTCAGAAAAACACTAACTGTGGGAGACAGTAGCAGTAAAAAAAACTGTGATTATGGAAACAATAATAAAAATAATAAAATAAATAAAATAAAAATAATGATGATGATGATGATGATGATGATGATGATTATATTGTTATTATTATTAATTATTGCATAGGTAATTAATTAATTAATTAGTTAATTAGGTATGATTAGTTTTAGAACGGTTCAGAAAACACTTGGGTTAAAATGGTGTTTCACTGGGCAGTTATGCATGAAAAGCAGGCACACACAGGACCTTGCCAAATTCCCAAGCGTCAGCAGCAGCCACCCAGCAACCCACTCTCTCACACACATACACACCCACTTCACAAAACTCTTACAAGTCTCTCTGCAAGCAAGCAAGCAAGCATAGAACAAGTAGGCAGTGTGATCAGAGATGCTGAACAGAAGAAAAAAGGAATAAAAAAGGTGTCTGTTTTCATGAGGCTTCAATTCATGACACTCTTGGGAATGGTTTTGGACATGGCAGTTTTGTTTGTTTGTTTGTTTGTTTTTTTTTGTGGATCCTTTTTGTGGGCCTGAGAGAGGGGAGTGGGTTTTTGATGTGTGTCTAGAAATTGAAAAAGATGGTGGGTTTGGTTGTTGAAAGTTTTGGAGGACTCAGGGACTGAATGTTTGTAGCTACTATGTGTGTTTGGGAGGAATGTTAAAGCGTTTGAGGAGGGGCACTCACTCTCTATATATGCAGCAATTTGCAGAGTCAGTATTTGTTTAGACTTGGGCTTTTTTTTTTTGGGTTGAGAACATCCATCCATCCATCCCCCCACTGTGCAAAATTGTCTGATTGATCAAGCACTAGAAAAATTCACTTGGGTGCACAGAAAAAATTGTTTTGGCACTAGAAAAATCAGTTGGGTGCCACAAAAAACACCCATACAAACATGGATTTGGCAACCTTAGAACCAACTCCGGCTGATTCTCAGTTACCTCCAAGACGTCCTGCTTATGATTCAACGCTGGACCATGCACCGTTCGAGACTTTGGAAAAATATTATCCATGCCCACCAGCATGTATCTCCAGGAATCTCATGACAGAGGATGTGGAGGGTGCACAAGTTTACACTGGCATACGTGATCCTTTGGATCCCATGGTAGGCAAAATCCTTCATTCCTGCTCACACCCACATGCTCTCAGTTCAATCTCCCATTTCTCTAAATTTCCATCATCGTGAGCAACATTCGAGTCCTTCATTCCTGCTCAGACCCACATGCTCAGAGAGTCATCTCCCATTTCTCTAAATTTCCATCATCTTGAGCAACATTTATCACATGCTCACTGGGTGTCCAAAAGATTCACACAACGTTTTGTTGGCTGAATTTCTGCAAGAATTGCTTTTTGCTCTCCAAGTCTTGAGGTTGATTTTCTTTGGTTCCAATTCAAGCTCAATTTCAATGAAGTTGCAAATCTCAGCTTCTATTGCAAAATTGTGCATTTGGTGATCAATGAGCAGCAGCTCCTTGTGCTCTATCCGATGCACGATCCAGCAGCTCAGTTGTAGCTCATGGCAGGACAAGGCAACTTCCAACCTTGAAAGTTGAAGTTGCCAGTAGGAATCTGGCAAAACATCTTTTGATTCAGATCTGCAAACAAAGATTGCATATGATGTTTTTGCTTGGAGTAGAAAAGAAGATGGTTCACCGCAAGAGATTCAGCAAAATTCTACACAATGAATCCATGAAGCATTGGAAATGAAGCTCATGAATCATTGCACATGAAAATCGGTTGGGAGATGGATTTTGCACACAAAGAAGAAGAAGCAGAAGAAGATCCTCCTCAAGCTTTTCAATAAGGGATCCACAAGCTGTAACTGTGATATGGGTCATGTGATCTGAAATTCTTTTGGGTGGTCTGGTCTGTGGCAGTGTTTGAACAAACCGTATCCAGAAATATGGCTGGTGGGATCAATCAACAAAAACCAGAAGCCATCCCGCACTTTGCAAACCAATCGTCACACTAATCCTTTGGACCCAATGTACACTCTACCAAGTGGTCCCAATCTCATTCCTTGTGGTGAGAAAGTAAGAACACCCCTCCTCCCTTCTTTGCTAATGCTTTTGATGGATAATTCAGTAGGTATAGCCTATGGGAGATTCTTTTTAAAGAAAATAAAATCTTGCTGCTCAAATGTAGGCTTCTAAGTGTTCTGCTGTGCTTATTTCTCTGTTTTCTTGCAAGCTGGGAAAGTGCAGACTTGCACTCTGAAGCTTTGAACTGTGATTTCCAGCTTTAGACAAGCTCAAACATCATTCATTGATTTGTAAGAAAAATTATGGTACACCCTGGTTTTGCCATTGAAATTCACTGAATTTTAAACCACTGCCAACAGAAATTTTCCAACAGAACATTCAGTATGATGTTGGCTACTGATGATATTTCTGGAGCACGAGCCGAACCGTTGTATGACAAGCCATGCAGATGCTTACAGCCAGGAGATCCTGTTGAGGAGATCAAAGGCAGTAAACCCAAGATTTGGACTTGGATGTATGTCCCACTCTTTCACAATGTAACAGTTGCAGTCTTCCACATAGTATGAAATTCTTCATGTTTCATGGTCCTACACTTTTTTGGTATCTCATGAATTGGGGTGATCATCCATCCATATGATCCACTCTTCAGACATGTCTCTGCACAATGCAAATCACTGAATTTGTTTTCCAGGACTTCCGCAATTTTTTACTCTAAATCTCAGTTGTTTGCACATTGCTCAGCAAGTTCTGGCTCAAGATTGAAGTCCTAGTTTCAAAAATGATTGCTGAATCTCCAGGAGGAAGCGGAGTTATTGGGGACACAACAATGACTTGTGGGATATTGATATCGGGAAGAAGCAGTTTGGGTTTGTTCGAGCAAGAGAGTCCAATCCACTGGAGCCTCTATACCCAACAGAACCTGTGGAGACTTATGACATGAGTATGTTCTTTCTGTTTCTTGGGGGTGCTTGATTGAACTAGAGAAATTATAGATCCCCCACGCAGGTGCTCCTCTGATGAGTCCCACACAATCTTTACTCGTCTGCTGTGGATGATGTCAACCTCTTGAAGGAAATTTGATTCTTGGGAATGGAATCTCCTTGAATGTCAAAAATGATATTGGGTGGTGTGAATCAGAGTACAAGAGATTGAAGTTTCGAAAACTGCCTCCAAGGAAGAAGAAAACTGATGTTGGCGAGAGGCTCTTAGACAATGTGAGTGCATGTGTCTGTGCTTTGTTATCAATCCTCCCTTCTCATCCAGTGCACTGTCTAATGTGCAAAATGTTGCCATTCTTATCACACACCTTGTGATCAAACACACAAAAATCAGAAATGGGTTGTTGAACAATTTTTCCCCCGTCTTTCACAGCTTCATGCATTAGAACTGTTTGGGTCAGACTTTTGAATTGTAATAAATTTGAACACATTGCACACATATTGACAGCATGCATACTGGAAGCTCATGTTGTCTGGATTTGCATCTCTTTTTTCTGTGCCAATGGAATGGCAATATTCACATGTCCTTTCCAGCATTTTGTTTATTGTCTGAAGATTTTTTATGTTATTACCTTGAATTATGGCAGATGTACTGGAGGGCAGAGCAACTCTATAACATGTGCAGGCACTGGGGTCAACCACAACCCACTGAGAATACTGTGAGTGCTTCAAAAAATCACTTAGAGTGGTCCTGCTCTCTTCATTGTCCTTGGCCTTCTTTGATTCAACTCAGAAAAAAAAACCTGTAACTGTTGAGGCTCTTGTAATATACTGAACTTTATGGACTAGTAATCACTGAAGCTCAAGATTCGTTCCTGCTCACAATCTCTGGTGGAATTGGGTGAATTACAAGTTGACCGATGGATTGCAACATTTGTGGCAGGTCACGTATGATGCTTTGCGCTACAGCTTGGAGAAATTTGGTTTCTATTGCTCAGACAAAGAATTTGAGAAAATCATTCATTATGCAGATCCTTTCAACATTGGCAGTGTTCGGTAGGTACACAAAAATTGCTGCACTAGTGGTTTTTGAGCTACAAGCATTGATTCTCTGACTATAAGCATACTGAATTCTACTTGATTTTTCTTTTACATTTAGTGTCATCTTGTACAGCTGCATACACTTCTGGGCATTCTAAGATCTGCACTTTCCACAGCTGAAAGCCCAAGTGTGTGAATGTAATAAATGCCTCATGGGAAGAAAGTAGCTCAGAGCATTTTTGGGACTAATTCAGATTACAATCTAATGGGGTGGATGTTTAGGTACTTGAACTTCTCAAGGGCCCTCAAGCACTGTGATGGGTACCACTCCTTGCCTGCATCTTCCTACCCATCATGGATTCATCAAGTCTCCGAATCTTTGCTGAAAATTGTAAAGAAGCAGTTAGTTGTAGAGAAATGAGATTTTCTTTGATTGTGTGGGTCAGTTGGGTGATGTTTTTTTGTTTTTTCTTCCCCAGGTTGGAATTGGATGTTCCACGGCCATTGGGATTTGATGTGGGATACTGGGGAGCACCTGCAGCTTTGGGTCAAGGCAGCTTAGTACTTGAACCAGCTGCAAGGAATGCGAGAAGCACTGTGCAGTGGTACAAATCCACATCCATTTTTTCCACTGTTTTTTTTCTCCTTGCAGTTTCAACCAGCAGACTTTAGTCATTGATTAGCCCAGTGATTAGTCAAGCGCAACAATATTAAAGTGCATGGAGTTTAACATCAATTGTGCTGGTGAGAGATGATCATTGTTGTGCATTCGTAATGTTTAATTTGCACATTGAGTTACAAAGTGTACATAATGCACAGGTCAGAGAATGAGCAAATCTATAGCCCGCTCACAGGGCTGCCAATTCTGCGTAGATCGAATCAAACTCTTCCCTTGCACAAAGGAACTAATGGCAAAGGACTTAGAGAGCGATACAGGTACTGCACTAATTACACTGGATCTCACTCTTCAAAAAATGAGGTGAAAGTCATGCTTGGCTTGTCCTGGAAATCATGATCTAGCAAGAATCTACATTGACAATATCTCACTGAAATCAGCGAAATCATGAAACAGATATATAATTGATGTGAAACACCCAAGAGATGGGTTTGAGGAGTTCATCATAAATTGAAATCATCACTGCAGTTATGCAGAAGTCAAGGCAATGCTTGATAAAGATGACCGGAGAAAAGGCCAGCAGCAATATGAGTACTTTCCCACATCTCAAGCACCGATGAAGAAACTAGATCTGATGCCTCCTTCTATGCCAATTCGACAAGTCTCGTTAGCTTCAGCAGACCAAGTCCTAAGGCCTTCAGCTTGTCAGGTAAATCTCTTGAGTGTTGAATTCTGTCTCCTTCAATGAGTTTTGTCTCACAAGACAGAAGACAAAAGAATTTGGTGTTGGGTGATGAATTCGTACTGGGTTTTTAAGCGGACATACTTTTGGTTGTTTGTTGCTGAGGAAAAATCAGCAAAATCATGAAACACACATATCAACGTGTTTTGGTTCATATTTGGCAGAATGGATTTTACTGAATGCACGTATGTGAGAGATGGGTATTTCGGTCAGTTTTTCAAAGGAACAAGTCAAGAAACAATCATCCTCACATTTTGGTGATTTATTCCCAGTCCATGAATTTCACTTACATTATTATTTGTTTTTTGCTTTTGTTTTGAACCGAATGCAGCAAATGGATTCACTCCCACTTTCAGCTCTTGAATCACATACATGTGAGGTGGGTATTGAATTTCTTCATCCCGAAATATCAACACCCATATGTCCTTCCTTGAATCAATTATGCATCTGGAAAAGAGGTACTAGTTAGGTAATTTAGGGTTTATACACGAGCTCTGTATGGTGTGCAGCATGTGGAAGCTTGATCAGTTGCTGGGTAAAAGATGATCCTAAACCCAAAACCTCCCAGCTGAGAGAGATTTAAGTAATTGAGATCAATATAATAGTCTGCTGAAAACTCCTTCAATTGCAACAACTACTACGATTCATAAGAGACATAAATTTTGTACAACATTTGATGCAAACATCTGATGCTAATATCTATTGCTTACATTGAAATTTTTCATGTGTGCAGAAACCTTCAGACCAAAGTGCAAAGCTAGCAGTTCTACAAACAGCCAAAGAAATGGGAGCTATAGTCAGAAATGCACCAGATTTTAGGGATCGGGCATATTCAAAGTACCCGCCATTGTACACGTATGTATAGATACTAATACTTCTATCTTTCTCCTTTGTCTCCATCAATTTGCAAACCTTGAACTTGTCTAGAAAACCCTAAACCCAAAACATGTCTACTAATCTTATTATTTGCATGGATTGGCAACGTCCAGGGATGAGGAAACAAAGTGCATCAAATTGAGATCTATTAATTGAGTGCAACAACGAATCGTAATGAATTGATTTCACTTTTGTCTCCAATTCCCTACATACAATTTTGTAGGAGAGAAAACTATGATTTCAGTCTCCTCCCTTTCTTATCAGCCTTAGTAGATACAAATCTGCCCTAATATTCGGTATGGTGAAATATTCCTCTCAAATTGCTAGAGTGGGTCCTTATGTTACATAGGCAAACGAGAATGTCAATGTTGGTTGTTTCATCCATTTAAGAGAACTTGAAAACCCGCTCCATTGATGGGTATAAAAACCAATGTTGACAAAACCATTCGATTCTCAAGCCAGTTTTCAGTTCTAGTTCTCATTGTGAGAATCAGTGGGTATCAAGTTGTATGATATCCAGAACAATAACTGGCCCATTGGTACTTAGCCAAGTGAGTACCAGGACCTTGAGAACCAGGCAAGGCATTTGCATCAGGTTTTTTTTGTTGTTGTTGATACCCGGGCAAGGTATTTGATGCCTACCTAGGTCTGATTCTCAAGGCTAGAGTCAAAAGGCCTAGTAGGGTAGGTCAAAAGGCCTAGTAGGGAAGGTCAAAAGGCCTAATAAGGTAGGTCAAAAGGCCTAGTAGGGTAGGTCAAAAGTTTATATTAAGGGACCCAGGATGGAGCCCAAGCCCTCCATGCTTGGCAAGATATCTAAAATGGCTTATGTCACTAGACCACATCATGCCCATACATGGGATGGCTTGTTGAAATATTTTAAATTTAAAGTTTACACATGCTAAGATCTCCTATCTCACTATGTGTAAACTTTCAAGTAAAAAGTTATGATCTCATTTTTCACATGAAGGCATGTGGTTTAATGGATAAGTTGTTACAACATGAATAAGTGATTTTGGGTTCAAATCAATGTTGAGTCCTTTTTTAGTAAAAGGAAAATGAAAATTGATAATTAAGTTGTGAGAATTGATGAAGATAATCAATTATTCTTACATTTGAGAAGACCAATTCCTTTCATAATCAAATAATTCTTTCAAATAAAATTTGATACCCTAATGAATTTTCACCCAAATAAAAATTGTTTTTGGCAAGAACTAGTTGGATTCTCACAACTCTATGTGAAAATTGGAACCAACAATTTTCACAAATATGGGAGAATTGTTCAACACCAATATAAACCTACATTAGGTCAAAGCATGATACAATAGATAACTCTTGATCTTTGTCAACATTATTGAAAGATACTTACAAAATGGACCTTAATGTTTTGAACTTAAAAGAAATATTACATATTTCAATGATCAATATGAACATGTTTTTAAACTTTACTCCAATGATATTCAAAAATCACATACATGTAATATGCATTTTAGTAAATTGCAAAAATTTCAAGAACATGCAACATCTCATTTACACACAATTAAATAATGCATGAGGAAGTGACAAGTTTGCTTTTGTTGTAGGGCAATGCTCCCATCCAACAACCAAAGAGGAAGCCAAGTGTTTTGGAAGCCACCAGTAGTCTTAAAACCATTTGTGCCATCAAAAATCCGAGAGCAACATTACCATCGTTCTCAAGACATTGAGGCAGTTAAAGGCCTAGTAAATCTTTAAATCCCTCAACTTATCAAATTTACATTTTCCATGAGACTAAAGTCTTGAATGGAAAAAAATGGGCATGCATACCAAAAATTATTGGAAATTGAAGAAATGAGTTGAATGCAAATGGCAAATGTATGTCCTTGTAAGTTCTCATAACACCACTTCTCTTTTGCAAGAAAAAAAAGGTTGGAGAAAAAGCTTTTAAGGATCCATTAGATTGACACCCATCATGTGATTTCCATGAATTGACTATAATTTCTTGAATTGTAAAGATAGGTGCATGGTGCATGTGGCATGTGGAGTTATAGTTTTGTTACAACCTAGGGATGATCAACTAGTAGCTATTAGTGGAACAACCTAATGTGTGAATTGCAAGCCATTTAGAGAAATTATGTATGTATTTGGGCTGAAGGGTTGGGGGATGTTATACTTGTGAAAATCCCTCTTACAAACTCGGAGGGATCTTATACATACTATTTAAGAGTTCATAGATCTTCTCATTATAAGTGTAAAGTCCCTTTCACTTCTACATAGTAGACATAAATACTAAAGTCCCTCCCACTCCTACCATGTTTAGGCTTACGATAAGGTTTGTGTCTTTCTTTATACTGGAATATAAGGCCCTTCAATGAAGGGTTGGAATCAACTACCCACTTGTCCTAGGACCCTTAATTTTAGAATGGCTTGGCATAGGACTTTGCTTGATACATTACCTTGTAGCTTGTCACATGTACATGCCAAGCCATGACATCTTAAGTGAAGTTTGGTGTGTGGTTGCATGTAGCCTTGCAATATGGTTTTTTGACCAATAGGAATTTTGATTATTGCATTTCTATATCTATTACTTACTTTCTAATCTGTCTTGTCATTTTTAAATTTTATTTTCACAATGTATTTTGAGGGGAATTATATGGTGTAGTATTGAGTTAAAATCCATTGCATTATAATTAGTGTCACAAGGGCAATTACACATAACCTCTTTTGTAGTTGGAGTAGTTGCAAACTACATTGCTTAAAATGGATTATCGCTGAGGTAAGATTTTCATCATTATTGCATACAATTTTTACTTACTATTGGATGTCATAAAAAGGGACTCATTTATACGAAGGTAATGTATGAAACATTTCAACAATGAAAAAATCACAACAAAATAATGAATGTCCATCCTAAAAGGACTTTATATGGACTATGCTAGTCCTCCTAAAATTGAATATGGATTTTTATTTCACAATGTGTTTATCCAATGTTTTTTGAAACTTTGGCACATAACACTTTGAAGGTTGATAACACTTAAGGTTAGAAAATCAAGTTTAAAAATGTTATATTTGAAAAAATATCAAATCATATTCAATTTAAAACTTTTGTAAATGGCAACATTTTAAAAATTATTTAAAATTTTAATTTTAATATCAATCTTTAATGAAAGTGTGTAAGAAATAATTTAAAATGGTGGCCCAATTTTAGATATGAAAAAATATTTAACGCTAACATCATTTGAATCAATTTGAAGGTTGAACCAGTTTATGGGACTTAAAATAAAATCAAAATACAAAGGTTAAGGACTTTTAAACGAGATTTTGGTCCACCCTAGAATGCTCATGCCACTTGGGGAACATGTAATCACACCCATTGGAAACCATGTTAAATTTTATTTTTTAACAAAGTGCACAAATTTTTAAGTTTTTATTCAAGAGGAACCTTATCCTTAAATCATTTTGGGTTTGAAGGCCTTGGAACCATTTAAGAAGACCAACTTGTGGTAGGGCTTGAAAATTTGAAAGGTCCACTAGATAAGGCCTATTCAAATACAAAATAAAAGAAAATCACAATGTTGCCCACCAAGGAGAACAAGAACTTTGAAAATGTAATTCATGTTCTAGTGGTTGTCTTCTACTTAATCAACTTGGTTCCTTGCATTTCATTAAATATTTGAGCTTGGAATAATTGGTACTATTGTTTGTGCAATTTTTTTTGTTGAACTTAGGGCCTTTGGTTGTAAATACCTCTACCTTATGAATTAAATAGTTTTAAATTATGAATTATTGTTGTTACAAAATTTGTCTTAATGTAAATTGATTGTGAGTTCAAATAATTTGAATGTATATGTGAACTTACATATTTGATCTAACACCAAAGAGAAGGAAACATTTGGGTTGACATAACACCCAAAGTATATATATAATGCTAACCATCTACAAAAATAGTTGAAACTTTGGAGAATAAGGAGAAGATTAGAAAAACACTTGAACTCCCATTTAGTTGTTTTTTTGTCTAGTATGTTGCATTCCAAGGCAATTCGCATTTTAAAAATTGGGCATTTCAAATTGGTGTGAACCCAAACACCTTGGGTAATAGGTTTTTGATAGTTGATACCATGAAAAGATCAGGGAAATGACCAAAAAAAGAAAACTTTGTGCTACCAAAAGAATACAAAAGTTCAACAACAATGTTAAAGCCTTCACTTGTACTTCACGCATGCACAATTGGATGTTCACTGCCTTCTTCTCTATAATTCTTACTTTAAAAATAGTCTAAATTATTTTTTGATGCTTGTTAACAATCATCTTAATTTTTTGAATTCTTTCTTTAAACAAAGATTCCTTAATAGCTTAAAAAAAACAAAAGCTAGTATATATTTAGCCAACAATCATTTCAATTTCTTGAATTTTTTCCCGCAATGTTTCCATGTTTCCATCTTGTGTTTCCAAGTGCATTTTATTGGCTCCGTGGTACCCCTTTTCAACTTTCTCCATCATGCACCTTTCAATTACACTCAAACACCTCCAACATAATATTCAAATGGTTAAAAAGCAACAATTTCTTGGTTAGCTTCTCTTCACCCCTAGCTAAGGAAACCCTAATACTTGTTGACCCTTAAGATTCACGTATAATGCCAAAACTAAAACTAATTATTGCAACAGTGTTTTAAAATTTTTTTGGCACATGAGATAAGGTACTATGCACCAATAAGGTGGTGTAACTGGACATGGGGTGACCGGACAACGTTTTCGTTGTGATCCAGCTCCTGATTTTGTTTGCACTAGCATTTGGTTGGCGGCGCATTACTGATCATCACTAAGGCGATGCGTGGCGGTTGCTTGGCTTTGATCATGGAAACTCACCTCTTGAGGAGGACGGCACGGGATCACGGCAACATAGGTACTGGCCTTTATGGTTTGAGGCGGCATGGCGACGCCGGAATGGGCATTGATGATGAAGGTGAGTGGCAATTGGAGAGGGATTTTTTCATGGAGGAGCTCGGAGCTTGGTGGCTAGTCTTTCTGATTTTCTTCCGCTGCGTTAAAAAACTAGGAAAAAAAACCTAGCTCTTGGTTTTTGGGAGAGGATCGGATCCAGCAAGAAATGAGGTTGTAGAACAGAGTAGTTTTGGGAGAGAAGTGCAGGAGATCAATAGTTTAGAGTGGTTTTGCTTCTGGAGGAGAGTGTGATAGTGGACAAATAGATCTCAGGCCTCTGTTTTGGTGTTCTAGGAGGTTGGACGCTTGTGTTGGCAGAGACTTTTTGTGCAAATCTGAATTGTGAAATTCTATCTTGGAAGTCCTGTGGAGGGACTGTGTCTGTAGGAGGCTCAGAGGAGTCTGGGTTGGTGGAAGTTGTTGTGAATGCTCTGTTGGTGTGTGTGTGTGCTGAATGCTAGGATAGCCACAAGCAATGCAGTAGAGTTTTGGAGGGGTCTGGTTGTTGTTTGGGTCCCTCTCTTTTAGGTGACAGTGGATCAAAAAGTGATAGGAATTTTCTAATTCGAAAGTTCATTTCCTTTGTAAATTTTTTGAGCTCTAAGATGTTTTTTGTAATAAAATAGTAATAATGCATCAATTCTTAACAATTTTTTTCCATTAAAATGTTTACCCTTGTAGAGTTCATGGCTTGACATGTTTGTAGAATCTTAATTCAATTATTTTTTTTTTCAAGATGAAATGAACTTTTGAAAAATATCCAGGTATAAAATTCATTATGTATGAATCCAAATCTTTCAATCTTATTTTCATTATTACATTTTCTACCTAAAACCAAGTCCCCAACAAGTTTTGAGGTCCATTCATTTAATGTTGACACCATTACAAATCTTGATTTTCAATTTCAAAAGTCCATAACTCTTATAATTTTATGAATTTTCCATACCAATCAATTGCATTATGTACATATTGAAGTCTATTACTTCAAAAGTAGTCTCTTTTAATAATTTCCTTTATACAAAACAATGTGGCAATTAGAATCACACCTAGGCAATAAAAAAATGGATTGGGTTACATGCATTTACCCAATAATGTTTTCATCATCAACAATTCTTTGTTCATGATATGAACAAGGTAAATTTTCAAGGAAAATGTTCCTTTCTCCATATTGTACTCATGCCAATGAAAATTACTCAATTCAATCTACTTAACTCCCCATGACTTGTACTAATTTGATAGCATTTTTCTTATTAAAAAAAAACTAAAGAATCCAATGAAAGACAACTATGTTTTTTAGATGAGTCTTTTTCAATAGTAGGTTAGCTAGTCAAACCATAGTCAATCCTATGCATGGTAAAACATGACTTGCTATTCAAGAAAAATATTCCCAAAATCATTAGTTCTAAACTTGATATTTGAATTTTTTTTTACTTATTATGATCTAATTTAAACCTATCACATTGTATTATTATCTAAATATATAATTACATTTTTTTCAAGAATATGTCATTTTCATAGTCACTAGTGTAGCATGTGTGTTGGCCCAAATGTGAATTGGTTACCAAACTAAATTTTTCCTTCCAAAACCATTTTTTGTAATTTAATTGAATTTTCAATGACAAATACTACTCAAAATTCAATATTTCGCACACATTAGGTCTAATGTTTTTCAAAACACCTTCATTAATTCCTTTTCATTAAGGGTTTTCCAATAATACCAAGAGCACACCCAAATTTCCCTATAATTTTTAGTTTTGATTTAAATGAATTTTGAATCTAAGCATTGTTCAATATTCAATAACTTCTCCACAATAGGAAAAAACATTATGAAATTAACTTCCTTCATGCCTACCCATTGAGGGATTTTCAATGGTACCAAGAGCATAGCAAGAGGCATTATGGTTTGGGAGATCTCAACATTTGAAAAACAATAGAAACAAACAAATAACTTTCCTTCATAGATGAATTTCAAGTCATTTTGGACAAGGATAGCCATAAAAAATGTTACTTGAAGAATGCTTTTGGGTATTTTATATTAATTAGTTTCATTTCAAATTTATCACAATTCTCTTATAATATATTAGGAGAATTGGTGGTAAAAAATTATCCAAAATTTTCAACATTGATTAGTTTACCATCTTAAACATTTTGAAATTAAGAATGGTGACACCAAAGGTGGCTCCTTTGAGCTTGGTTACACGATACACCTTAAAGTTATTACAATTAGCTACAAGAGTTGACATATGTCCTGATTACTTGGATATTGATATACCCATACACTTTACACATTTTTTTAAAATTGTGAAGCTATGTCATAACAAATTCCATTTCATTTTTTAAACATTTTTGAATCATAAATTCCATATTTTCTTAAAATTCTTTTGAATATTATTATTTACTCCATGGATTTTACAACATCCAATTTCAACCCACTTGATTAGAAGAGAATTTCAATGTGAAAGAGTTAGTTTATAATATCAATTGGTGTTCAACACTTTTAAAAACAATTCATGATAAAGAATACAATGAAAAATTACACTATAATTCTTAAACCAAGTTCAAGCATGGTTAAAGAAGGTTCATATTATCACATAACCCCCTACCCCCAACACATTGTTGACATTAGGTTAATCCAAATCATCCTTAGAATGTCATTAGACATATGCACAACTAATACTCACCAATGAATACAAGAAATAAAAAAGACTCCAAGTCCCATGTAGTCATTTGTTTTCAAGTGCTATCAATGCCAACACAAAACACCCAAACAAAAGTTTGTTCCACAACACTCCATCATTCAACAATCACCATCATAACTCAAGCTCATAATGCTCCACAATTGCATTTTACATGCTTCACAACCTTGTCACTTTTTTTTCTAACTCAAAACCTTCCATCCAAATTTCATTTGACAAGGTGATGCAACTAAAGCTTTTAAAAAAAACAAACCATGTCACATTTTCAACATTATACATAAATGAGATTTTTTCATGGGCCATCCAATTGCGATATATACATTATTATGAAAAAGTTTCAATATGTTGGTTAATGCATGACATTAAACTCCTTCCACCCACAATTGGGAATTGATGATGAAACATGTGGAGAAGTTTATAATAGTTCAGATTAACATAACTTTACATGATGTTTTGGAAGGCTAAACTAAATGTTCATGTCATATTGCTATTATTGAAATTGGTGATCAATTTTGTGGTGAAGCTTTGTAATGGATTGCTTGAATTTTTAAATTAAAACCCACAAATTATTTTTTAATGAAAAAAAAATTGCAAATTTGAAATACTTTTATTACAAAATATTTATAAACATATTCATAATCAATCATATCAATTTGTTTACTTTTCACTTTATATGTTTACTAGAAAATTCATAAATTTCATAAAAGGCCATATTTTGAGGGCATAAAGAGGGACTTATCACTAAAGGCTTCAAGATCACTTTCATTTTTTTGTAAAATGTTACTTTCCCGGTTGAAGAAGATACCTTAGAGCTTATGGGTGTTTGCACACTACAATGACATTATATGGACATCACAATGGAAATTTTTCATGTATTCCTTAGGTACAAGAAAATAAATAAAATAAGATCCATTGAAATAATAATAAAAAGGATTCACTTATCTAAAGTTATCATAATCAACCTTTCAAGAATGAAAAATTCAAATCAAAATCGTGAATAGCCAATAAGTAATGGACTTTTGAATTTTGGGGATGAATAATGTTTAAAAAACTAAAGATCCACTGAATGAATGGAATGTGATTTTAATTTATTATGTTATGGACTTTTTAAAATTCCAAAAATTGTAATTATTTTAAATTATTTTAAGCATTTAAAAATAATTATTTAAAAAAATTCTTTTGAGATATTTTTAATATGTTTTATAGCATCATGATTTGAAATTGGAAATGGAAAAAAATGTTATTTTCAATATTATCTAAATATTCATATTTTAAGCTAGTTTTCAACTACACTTGAAAAGGACTTTGGAAAGGGACTTTAATATGTTGAAATTGTCACACCCTAGTGTGCTTTCACCCTTATTCATTTTCCTCTTTATTGGTTAGAAGGTGGTCGCATGGCCACTTTTAATAAGCAAGTAATTGTGTTTTCAAGTTGAAAACTTGAACTAATATTTGACAACATTTGTAACTACATTTGATAGTAGACACCTTGCTTAGATGCATGACCTTCTTTGTTGAAATTTGCATCACTATTAGTTGCCATGAAAGGTTGGCATCATATTCATCCCTTGTTTTCCAATTTTTCAAGTAAAAGTCTAATGATTATAGAAATGTAAGCCTATGTTGATGAATTTGCTTGTTGCAAACTACAAGATTGGAGATGTGATTGTCCATGAATTCTGGTTTGGAACTCCACCAAAACTTGGATTAAATTTTTCTTGTGTTTTCTAAAAACATTTGTTTATCAAATTAAATTGTAGGTTAAACTTTAAGAGTCATGATGGTGCTGAATGAAAGTTGTTCATGTGCCATTTTCTATGCAGATATTTTAGGGGATTTAAGGCAAACCACCTTGGAACATTACTTGCAAAGCTTTGGTCAAAGTTTATTATTCACATGGACTTGCTCATATCATCATCCTTGTTTCTTATGTCTCATACGATGAGCCTAGAAATAAAATCCATGATCTCAATTTAAAAGGGTAATAAGCCATGAACATCATGATAGAAATGTGTATATTTAATGTTGTATTCTTGCAAGTTTAGTTATGGAGTTGACCCTATGTGTATACCTAATTCTTTAGGATTTTTGTGTGGGACAATGATGTATACACCAATTTAGGTGACTACAACATCAGTTGTTGACTATGAATCAAATTGTCACCCCTTGGCTCATTTTGCTATTTTACTACCCACATACAACTCCAACATAAGTTGGAGCACTTGGTTGTGGCATTTAAGGTTGATGTTGTTTTGGTTGGCCATGTGCATGAATATGAACACACTATGTGCATGTTACCAATTTTTCGAAGCATCTTATTTCTTGTAACTATTCATCCCTACAAATTTGTAAACCAAGTATTCTTGGCTTGTTTAATTTAGTTATCACCATAATCTTATCCTTGATCAAGTTATTTATGTTCCTTTCTACTAATTGTTTTCATGTGGGTGTGTTGGAGCCAATATCTTGTTTCCAATATTTTATACAATATTACAAATGGATTGTGTGTCCCTCAATGAAACCCAAATTTGCAACAACCTACATTGTGATAGGTGATGGTTGGAATATTGAAGCCTTTTTCAACTATAAGTTTTCTTGTTATATTGATGTTGAATTGTGAATTTTTCATCATCCTAAAGAAGTAAATATCTTACTAAATTATGTGAATGTAGCCAATTCTTGATATTAATATACCAACTTCCAAAAGGGGTGGGGAAGAAATGATTATGAAAATAATGCAATATAGCAAAAAATGTTGCTTTGGTTCACATGTGATATCTAATTTCTCAAAAGGAGTGTCCCGTGCACTTTGTGTAGGGTCAAGTTCCAATTTGGGGGCCTTATCAAAATAAGGGGCTAAAATGAAGTGATAGTCAAGTCTAGTTTCATATCTTGAGAATCTAACCTATAACTAAGACCATGGCACAACCTCATTAAAAAAACATGCTTCTAATGAACATCTTGAGGTGTATAAGAGGTGGGGGCCATTTTTGTTGTAGAAGATGGTGGAAATTGTTAATGAAAAATAATTTGTAAAAAAAAGGATAACTACCTTGCCTTTTCAAATTCCAATTTTTTTTGACAATCACAAACCTTATACCAAATTTAACCCAAAAAAACAAGATTTTTTAAAGGACCTAATGTTGTACATTGCTAAAGGATATCATCCTTTGTCATCCATTGAAATTCATGGTTGAGATGTTTAATTCTCCATCAATGAAGGCAAGTGCAATTTCCATTTTGATGGCAATTGGTGAGTTAAGTTTTTCTAGATATTGTGAGAAAAACCAATGAGAAACATGTTCTTCCAATTTTTGCTTCTCATATTACATGTATGGTTTCTTTTGATGTTAGGATGCCACATGTTGATTACGACACATTTGTTATGGTTGTTAACTTTATCAATAGTTCTTTGTAGCCCACCCATGTGACTTTGAGGTATTTGAAGTGCAAAACAGAGCTAGTGCAACAATGGAAAACCAAGTGAAAATTCTATTTGATTCATTTAGTTTGCTTGACAAAACCATTGCTTAAGCAAAAGATAATGTTCAAATATGAACATTGTATTGAAATTTGACTAGTGCTTTGAAGTTTGTAGGATTGTGTTTTGGTAATGCAATGTTAAAGGTAGTTCAATATGCCACTGATGAGGCCAAAGTCTATCATGGTCTTTCAAAAATTTGTTTGAAAGTTGTTCAAACATCATTGCAAAAAACTATTATTTGGACAAAAAATTTAGGGAAGGGGAGGTAAGAATGGAAAAACATTATATAATTGCAAGGTTGTTAACAAGGATCTCAAAGTTCTTATGAAACATGATTTGCCTCAAGAGTTATCTTGTTTCAATTTTTTTTTGAATACCAATGCAATCTCCATATGTTATGGATGGTAGCTACATTTGTTTTTTAGAATGCTAATGGGTCAAACTTGGGTCATGGCTTAAGCAATTGTTGATACATCATTTCTTATTGTCAAGAAGTGTTTTTAACTCAAACTTGAGGGTCTTGGTTATTGTTAGACATTCTTATTTTTGCTTTCACTTTATGCATTGCAATGAAAGTTGGTGTGGCCATCATTGAAGCTTTGAATCAACCATTAATCTATGGTGATTTTGATTTAGAATTGCAAGACTTTAAGTGAAGGATGATGGTGCAAGTTGTAAGGATATTGATGCATTTTTGTTCTTTTCAATGCCTTATAATCATTCAAAGGCCCACACTGTTCTAGCAATCATTCTTGACCCTCATTATAAGAACATGAAATGTATTTGGGACTCTGTGAGCAATTCAATTGTTGTTCAAATTGTTGTAGAATATGATGCTAAGGTTGTGTGTCTTCTTTTATTGTAGGTGTATAATCACTTAAACCTTGTTAGGGAATAATAGAGCTAGTAACAATTAAAGATATTGATATTTTTTTTGGGCAAGTTGTGTTGATTATTCATGTAATCATTTCAACTTTGAAGAATGATTTATAATTCTTTTGACAATTATTCAAGTGTGATCAATAGATCATGGAAACCCCTTGGTTTTGGTGGGCACAACATATAGTGCAATTTTTACATGTTTCCTTTTTGGCTTATTAGGTGTTTAACATTGTGGGTTCACAAATTGAGATATAACGAATCCTTAATGTTGTTGGTGTCATCACAAACCTTTGATAGCCACGATTGGGATTGAAAATTTCAATCACTTCATTTTGGTGATAAAACATTGGCTTGACAACATTTATGTTGATTGTGATGGGCTTTGTAAACTTTGAATATGACTAATTTTTTGACATTGGAGTCTATTATAATTGAAGAAAACAATAAGTTCAAGGAGTGAGGCCCTTTTGAAGAGGACTCTAATTTAAACTTTTGATTTTCTGTAGGTATTCTTATTCTTATTTTTTTTTTGGGGTCTTTTTATTTCATGTGCATTTTTTTTCTATAATTTTTTTTATGGTGCCTTTGTATTTGTAATTAGGGTAGAAGCACATGTGAAATGTTGATGGTGTGGATTCAACATTTAACCTTGCCAAGCTATTTGCATTTAAATCATTTTCTTGATTTTTTGCAATAATGCAATTATGACATGGGCATGATTATGAAAAACCTTGATGGTCTTTAGACATGGTTGGGCCATATTAGGTCATTTTTGTTGTGTTCTATTTTTTGCCATTTTTTTGTTCATGTGATGTCATTTTCAAGTTATTTGTTGATTTTGTTGCTTTTAATTTTATGAAGTCTAAGTTATTTAATGGCAACTATGTGTGTGTTGCTTGTGGGGGAACATTGGTCAAAGTAAGTGTGTGTGTTACTTTGTCACTTATTGAAGGGTCAAAATTGGACAAAATAGATAGAATTTTTTTTTAAATGAACAAAATTGTACAAAATTGACGATCAATACACCAAAAATGTCATTTTATGACTACCCCTATATGATTACAAGTGGATAAACAATTAAAAATGGCATAAATGACTAATATAGTTGATAAGGACCAATCACAGAATGACATTTTTGGCATAGTGAATTAACTTGTAAGAAGCAAAAATAAAATTTCAAACTTATGGGAAGTGGTTGAAGAAAAAAATTGAAACTTTCAAAAACTCAAACTTACATGTACCTATATGATCCTTGCACTACTAAAATAGTTACAATGCTAAAACTCTATCTTTCAAACCAATCATGTCTTTGCATCAATTCACCAAATCTAGAAAGACCTTGAAACCCTATGCCACCCATATCATACTTTCCTTAAAACCAAAAGAGAGATAGCTGAAAAATTTTGCCAAAATGCCTACCTATTTCCAACTTCACCACCTTTTGACCACCTACCTTGTGTACTCCATACCTAGTATTTTATCTTAGCAACCAGCTCCTTGTCCACCTATAATTATGTCTTGTACAATCTACCCTTTTTTTGGTCAAACTGTCCTTCATATATTTTGTGGGTGGTTCTTAGAGACAACTATTGTAAAATAAACCCCCTTTATAATCATGCCCTTGGTGACCACTTTTTTTTGTGACGCTAACGAATTGTGATTTAAACATGTATAGTCACATTCCATATAAACTCTTAAAAGATTGTGATTATAAGAAAAAAGTTTCTTACAAAATAACCATCTTTTACTTTGAATGTGAGCCACTAGCCTACTAAGTCTTTCCTCAACCCTGGTTGGCCTTTCAGCCCAGATATAACCCTAATCTCCACTTCCATTCTTGAAGATCAATTTCATAAGTTGTTTGGAATTCCATGGGGGAGACTAGTGTAGTTATACTTTGTTTTTTTCATTTCCCGACTACCCAATTTGGGGATTAGTAACCCTTAAACATTAGTGGCAGATACAGAGTAGTATGCTGGAAGAAGCATTAAAATTGCAAATGCCCACAACATGTTCCATTTTGCACCATTCTATAATCCAAGAAAAAAGAGTTCTTCCCAAAACACTTAGTTACTGATACATTTACTCGTACACTAACAAAACAATGCACACAAAACAATTTGTCTCAAGCTCCACAACAGTAGCAGCAGCAGATTGGCCTATGGCACAGGAGGTGAATTAGGTGCTCCAAAAGTTGAATTAGTCCATGGCAAGGTGCACTTAACACTTGCCGAATTAACAAACATTTCCTTAGCTGGAAAACAAAAGCATGATCAAACAAACCCTCCTCCTCGTGTTGGCTTACACAGTATCGTTTCTTTGATTTGTTTGGAAAAAATTGTTCTTTGTTTGAAAAGATTGTGAACCCAAAAACTCCAAATGCTCCTCTTGTCCATACTCCATATGTAACGTAAGTCTTTGTCCACTATGCACACATGATGGAGGTGTCAGACTGAGACCCAAACGGAGTGAGAGAGATATGTACATCTGGAGTCTCAAAGAAAAAGCATAAGTACCAAAACACTATTCAATCTACCTAAAAACTTGCTCCATTTGAGGGTACTCCACTCCAGCCATGCTATCAATTCCAGTACACTATGGTACCTCCCAGCTCCTCTATCTCTGTTGACACATGTGCCATCTCCAAGTCCTTGCCACTCAGATTTGCATCTGTACTATGTCTATATGGTATCAAGTTTCTCTAAGTCTTTTGACTCTGGCAATCAACACATGCTGGTTGTTGCCTTTTTCCTCAAAAGAAGCTAACTTAGGTTGTTGCTCGAGTAAATTTTTTGCTCTTCAATATTGGCAAAATTGAGGATAGTAAGTGGACCTTGATAGTCTAAGGATGTCTGGATCAAAGCTTCTTCATTCCTTTGTTTCCACATTGCTCATGTAAGGTGAATCAGAGCTTTTATTTCCTTTTCTCTCTTTTGTTTTTGGTCTTTAGCTTGCTTCTGAAGTATGTGAAATTTTTTGCATATAACTTTCTCCTCCTCAAATGTCTCTTCAACCATGAATAAATTGTCATGTTGCTGAGACCTGTTCGTCACCTGACAATGTACCAGGTCAATGATCCTGCTGCATACCCACTTTGTGGGAATTTCACATTTTGTGGGCTGTTTGCTGAAGAAGAGACTTTAGAGCTGCAACTTTGAGCACACTAAGTAGGAAACATTCATTTGTGGCTTAGAAAAATTTCAGAATGGAGTATATCCCATACTCTGCTTGAAAGGAGAAGTACTTTACAGTGTGTTGTGTTCAGAGATCAAATATATTTTGCTTTTGTTGTGCTTTTCAGGTGGTGATGTTGTCTTCATTGCTCTGTCAGTGGAAGTAAGACTGACATTACGGGTTAATGCCTTTCTGATTACAAACTTTAACTTAAGATGTTTTGTGAATTTGCTAATTGGGAGTTGTTCATGTAGAAGAGCCCAACTTTTTACAACCGAATTTTTTTAGTATGGAAATAACCAGTGTTGGGCAGTGCTCTTTTTGGAACATAAAACCAGCAGTTACGGTTAGGCTATATTTACAACCTTGACCTGGCAACAGTTCTCAAAGAACTGCAAAACACTGGAAATGACTTTGGCAGTCATTTCAGTAGTTGTTTCTAATGGAAGAGCAATTGAGATGCAACTGAGATGTGAGTTAGGGGGTGATCAAGCAAAGGCTTTTAGTGAGCACATTGTTTTCTCAGGTTCATTATGCAAATAGAGAATTTGATATATGTCCAAAGAACTGTTTGAACATATTTCATAATTTGTAACATAATATTTTGCTAATTTAAGTGTTGAAATCATGGAGAAGAGAAATAGAGAATATGGGAAGGGAAAAAGCCCAGCTTTCCAGATACATTGGAGCCTATTAGCTCTGCAGAGGATCTTTAACTTTGAGTGGCAGATCATTTGTGCTGTACTTTGCTTTTTATCACATGTGCTGTTGGAGTTGCTTCTGAACTTTTATATGGGCTCCTGGTACTGCAACAAAGTAATGCCCTTGATTTTAGTGACTATGGTGTGGTGGGTGGAGCTCAGCTTTGATCATCAACATGTGTTGGTTAGGATCCTTTATTCACCACTTTGTAAACAGCCACTCCTAGTCTGGATAAATGATGATTCACATGTCACCTTCAAAACACCCAACTCCTCAAATTAGTTGAATTATTGGAGATTAAACCCTAAACCCTAAATGAATGTTCTCTTGAATGTTGTCCTGGATTCAATGAGGTCTTTGATCTGAAACCATGAGCACATCTGCATTCAAGGGTGCTGACTGACTCCTGTTTATGTGCAGGGGTGGAACTGGTTTTGGGGTTAAATACTGCATGCACCTCTCCAGGGGCAAAAATCGTAATTTTTTTTTGTACTCTATGTGAGCTAATGATAGATACACAGATGGCCACAGTGTGGCAGCAGGTTTGTACACTTTCGAGGCGTTATGAGGTCCTGCAATATTGAGGCAAGCACTAAACAATTGCAACAAGTCAAACACAAATTGATAAGCTGTAAATTTGCTAATGATCTTTAAGGAGTACAGCTTGAATCAGAGTTTTTTGGCTCTCTCTCAATAACTTATTACAACTGTTTATAAAGATTGTGAGTTCTCTTGATAAGGAGAGAAGTCCTTGAAGAGCAGAGTCAAAGTTCAGATGTCAGAGAAAGTTGAATAGGTTACAGGAGATTGCTGCCATAGCTGATCAGTCCCAACACTACCTTTAGTCTGATATGAAACTAGTCTACTTAGTATATAGTCCAAACTCCACCCCCCTCCCCCCCAACTCTTTCCCCTAGTGATCTGCTTGCCATTTAGGTGACATGACATGGGGTCAAAATCACATTCTTCCTGTACAAGTGATTCCAATCAAAGAGTGGATTCCCAATCTAAAGTCAGAGTAGATCTTGTGGCAGTAGCACTGTAATGGCCTGTGAACAGTAATTTGTGTGAAGTTCAACCTTTAAATGGTGTGAAATTGAGTTTGAACTTGTAAACGATTGAGTTTTTCATGAAATTCTAGCATGAAAAAGGGTTAGAATTTCATGCTTATGGATGGGGCTGGGGCAATAACTTACACACTGTTTTGAATGTGGTAAGGGCCGCATTGGTAGAGAGGCCCACAGACTGGTTGTGCGTGGGTAGACTTGATCTTACAAGGTTGCTTTGCCTGCTAATTTACTGATATGCAAAGTAACAGCCATGGATGGAAAGAGGTCAGCTACCGTGCGGGTCAAGCCAGTCATAGTGAGAGTCAACAATTGTACCTCTAACCAATAACCCAATCCGGTTTGGGCAGTGCACAGCCACAAGGCCATATAAACATTCAGGAAATGCATAAAACTTTCCAGGCTTGGGTGATTGGTCCATAAACTGTGGAACTAAGAAAACTTGTACAATGTCTGCATTTACATACTAGATTTTCAAGGATTTTGCAGTACTTATTTACATAGTTTTTTGAGGGTTAAGTACCCCAGGCACAATTGGGTAAGCTTGGAATCATAGCTAGTTAATTAATCACCCGGCTGTTTAAGCCATGTGTGGACGCTTCAGTTCTTTTCACCTTGATACAAATTAGGTGAAGCTTATGTTTTTTTTTATCCCATCTTGTCACTTGACATGACTGCAGGTCACTGTTTCATTCAAAATAAGTTTAAGTCTGTTTGATGTACTGTTGCATTCTTGATTTGCAATCTGCTATGTACAGCATGGATGCGTGCGTGGTCATGTACTAATAAGTAGTTGAATATGGTGATGAAAAGTGAGTCGGAGATTGGGTCACAATCATCAATTTGTACCTGATATATGCAAAACTTTGGCCCTTAAATCATTCAGCAAATCACATGGAGGGTTTTCTTTTTCGCAAATTTCTGCTGTAGCACAGGTTGCTATCAACCATATATAAGAAGAGCTAGCCAAAATTTGGCTACAAATTCACAGTATGTTCAAGTTTGAAAATTTTCAGGATCCTCATAATTTTCTTCTACTTGTTTCAGCCTGACATATATCTAAGAAAGGTCTAAACATGGCAAAACTATTGTAAAGAATAAAGGAAAGTTGTGATGGCCAATTTGGATCTGTGTTGCAATTTGGCAAAACTTATGCTCACAATTTTTTTTTGGCTGGTCACATGCTTTTACTCAACGAATTTTCACAAAAGCAAACCATCCAGATTCTAGAATTGACAATTTAAATTGTAATGGGTAGATATCATCTGGCTTAAATTCCAGTCTAGGTGACTGATTCATAATTTAGCAGCAAGGGATTTGGCTCTTGATTGTCCTGAGCTTCGAGGTGGGTTTAGAGGCTTGAACATTTAGGTGAATTAGCTAGCATGACGTTGCAGAAGAAGGCGTAACGCTCCAACCGTCTGCAGCAAACATAAAGCTCTGTAGATCACAACTAGTTTTGTACTCATACTTGGACCTGATCTGTTGAAATCGTCGTTTTCCTTTTGTAGGTAGTGAACTGCAACAGCAGCTACATATTTGCAGTGATGGAGCTCATGAGCAGCAGCTAGGAAGAAGCACACTTTTAGTGCATGGGTCCAGCTGATCTGTTTGCAGGGCTGATCAGGAGGGGTTTCTTGTTGCTTGGATTGTTCAATATACGTTTTAATATTAAGAGTTCTTCTACATCATTTCAATTCTCCAGCAGCACCTCAAGTTGTTGTTCATGTTGAAAATTATATTGCCAAACTACTACAGGAGGTAGAACTTTGCAAGGTATTATATTAAGCAGTTTGCTGTTGCAGTTGTTTAGCGGAATCCCTCAGCTGTATAATTATACATAGCTCAATTGCTAGTGCAGGTACGCCGGCTTGAAGCTGTGTGTACAATTATATCTGGCAGATCATGACGGGGGGTGGTATGCTTCCAGCTGCTTCATCCACCACGGGAGCTGAGTACAAGCAATACGAAGGTCGCATAACCGTCTATCTACTGCTCACTTGCCTTCTTGCCGCTTGTGGTGGGCTCATGTTTGGTTACGATATTGGAATTTCAGGTATGTACAACAAACAAAACCACCATCTCGCATGCAGCTGTAAAGGTCTCCAACTGGCTGTTGAAACTGTAGTAGTTCTCCTCTTTTTTCTGGATCTAATACAACCACCCCTTTGAAGAACACATATGTGGAACAGCTAGTTCAGCCACTACAAGAGAATGTGGTTGTTCTCACACAAAAAAGCAGCATCTCGTCACACAAACGTGATAGTAGCTAGCTAAATAATATTTGCAGCAAGTTCCCAACAACGTACTATTTCTTCGGAGTACTTAGTGATCGAACTTGCGTAAGCTCGCGGGTCAAAAGTTGATCAGTACTCTTATAAATTCTAATTGTGGCTTGAATTTGCAGGAGGGGTGACTTCAATGGACGATTTCTTGCAGAAGTTTTTCCCCACTGTTTTGGCAAATAAGAGAAAGGTGGCCGCATCAAAGAACGCCTACTGCAAGTACAACAACCAAAAGCTGCAAGCATTCACGTCTTCACTTTACATAGCGGGGTTGGTGTCCACCTTGTTTGCCTCCTTCGTGACCAGGAGATATGGGAGGAGACCCACCATGCTGATTGCAGGCCTGTGCTTTGTGCTAGGTGTCCTCTTCAACGCTTCAGCCCAGAACTTGCTGATGCTCATCCTGGGTCGCGTGCTTCTTGGCTGGGGCGTGGGATTTGCAAATCAGGCAAGTAGTTTGATATCATCGAGTTCTTCTTTTGTCGTCATGCATTTGTTGATTTCGATTCAATCACGAAAGAAATCTGGATTCAGTTTCCAATCCTGGACTCATCAGTAACCTGCTCATGAATCTGCAACATATATAGATGATCACAGAGATCACCTCACAAGTTAAAATTGGATGAAGAAAAGTCAAGACATGAGCGGCGGTTTGGTTTAGCAAAATGGTTTTGGCCCAGCATTTTTTGCACACTTTACTACTGAGGTGGTGAAGGGCACAGGAAAGCCTAACATTTGCCAGAGAAGAGTGTAATAAATATGATCTTGATTGCTGGTCCCTCTGTTTCTGATTGGTCGATCATAATGACTGGTCCAGCTGGTTTGCTATAAATGGTAGTCTCCCACCTATTTGCATTCCCAGTTTCAACTAACTAAACTTGGATGTGAGAAATATTTTTGTAGAACAGCGCTCGAGATGCTCAAGGGTCTACTGTCTGACTAGTACCGCAACTCTTGTGTTGTTTGATGAGCTGCTGCAGGCTGTGCCTCTATATCTTTCGGAGATGGCGCCTACAAAATGGCGCGGAGGTCTCAACATTTTGTTTCAGCTTGCGGTAACAATAGGCATACTGTTTGCCAATCTCGTGAACTATTTCACGGGGAAAGTTGTTCCAGAAGGCTGGCGAATCTCTCTCGGTCTGGCTGGCATTCCTGCCGCTCTGCTCACAATCGGGGGCATCTTTCTTCCCGAGACTCCCAACAGTCTTGTGCAAAGAGGTAAGTTGGAGGCGGGAAGGACGGTGCTGAGGAAAATCAGAGGAATAGACAACGTGGAGACGGAGTTCAAGGATCTCCAAATAGCTGCCACAGCAGATGCAGAGTTGATCAAAAACCACCCATTCAAAGACATTCTTCTACAACCACGTTGTCGACCACAGTTGATCATTTCTGTCCTTCTCCAATTCTTCCAACAATTCACTGGCATCAATGCTATCATGTTCTATGCACCGGTCTTGTTTCAGACTCTCGGCTTCGCAAGCAATGCCTCGCTTTATTCCGTCGTCATCACGGGAGCTGTGAATGTCCTCTCCACAGTTGTGGCCATCGTCGTGGTCGACAAAGTCGGTCGCCGGCTTTTGTTCTTGGAAGCAGGCTTCCAAATGTTCATAGCACAGGTACAACAAAGTCTAGGGGTCTATTTCCATTAGGCTGCTGTGATCACAGTGTTACACACTGTGCTGTAGCCTGTGGTCACAGCAATCTAATGGAAAGCCACGGACATATAAGGCCTTTGTTTCTTGTTGTAGGGACACACGCTTTCCATTGGAGAGCTGCAAGTGTGGTGAAAACATGTAATTTATCATGATTAGAACTCTGTGAACACATATTCTCACGGAAAAAAAAGACAGATGCCACTGTATGGTGAATCACAGTTTAAATCACAGCTCTCACATCTCCTGCAATTGATCAGTGCTTGACCGCTGAAGCTATGAGATAACTGTGACCACAGATAGTTGAAAAAAGAATGAAGAACTCAATGCTGACAGAATCTGTGATCACAACAACCTAATGGAAAGATGTCTTAACTCTCTCCTCGACTTGATCACATACTGGAGCAAGTTCCTGGAGTGCAGCACCTTCATGAGCTGCTTGATCCGCGACCTGTCTCTGAGTCCTGACTGACAGAAAATCTTGTTCTTGTTCTTGTTCTTCTTGTACATCTTATTGCAGACTGCAATCGCTGGAATACTTGGGACAGCAATGAAGAATACACCATCGACGCCGTTGTCACACTCTCTGGGAGTCCTTGTGGTGGTGTTGGTTTGTGTGTACATATCGTCGTTCGCATGGTCTTGGGGTCCGTTGGGTTGGTTGATTCCCAGTGAAATATTCCCCCTGGATGTGCGATCAGCAGGTCAGAGCATTGCGATATCTGTGAACTTGCTCTTCACATTCTTGATAGCACAAGTGTTTCTGTCGCTCTTGTGTACTTTCAAGTGGGGCATCTTCCTCTTCTTCGCTGCATGGGTGATGGTGATGCAAGCGTTTGTCCTGCTCTTCATTCCTGAGACTAAAGCTGTGCCAATCGAAGAAATGGAGCTAGTGTGGACACGACACTGGTTCTGGAAACGATACTTCAAGATGCAGCCGATGCAGAACCACATCAATTGCTGCAACAACAACAACACAGATCTTCCTTCCGCTGATTAACTCATCAAACTGGACTCAAATCTGACATCTTTGAGAGCTGCTGCTGATTCCAACAGCTCGCAGTCGACACAGAATAATATCACAGCTAATTCTGCAACACTTGTGCAAATGGGATGAACACTGGATCATACAACAATCTCCACACAGCTGGTAGCACTGGTAGCACTGATCATCAAGCTACTGCTACCAAGTTTGTATGAGATGAAACGTTTTGCAAGTCACTGAAGAAGAAGAAGAAGAAAAAGAAGAACATTCAAGATGATAGTGTACATTTTTTGATCAGGAAGCGCTTGCACAGCTTGTTTTGCTGCATCTGCTTTGTCTTCAGAAGGATCTCTGTGTCTCTTTGGCTTCACAAGCTCAAAACTCAGCAATGAGATGACAAGGGCAGGCCCAATGACGGATCAAAGACAGGATAACTTTATTATTCCATGAAGTTCTTAAAATATGAAAACCACATCCTTTTGTAGTTTTTTTCTACAGGGAGAGCCCACAAATTATAGAGTAAATATAGTACCTGTAAAAGTGTGCAGCTCCTGCACACAGTTCCTGCACTAGACAAGACTTCCATGACCTTCAGATTGCAAATGTTTTAGATACCCAACAATTGTAACAGCACAAAATGATACAAAAACACACACACATGTACATAGTTGTAGTTATCACGACTTGCATCCATTTGTTCTCTACTTCATCTATATAAAAAAAGAAATACACTGTGATTTATTGCAGCATATCTCAACAAGGTTTTTTTGCAATTTTGTACAATATCAAAATTTTGGGTACAATTCCCAGCATTAGTCGAATTTTACACTCAATACTACATTCAGAATCCATGTATTGAAGACTAGAATGAAATTTGACTGGGTCATGTGAAGTTGTTGTTTCACTTTTTTTTTGAGATCATTACAAATTGATTTGGGGTTTTTGTCTGTTATTCGAGTAAAAGTTTTTGTGTTTGTTGGAGGGACATTTATATGTGCTTGTCAAAGTGATGGGTCTTCATAGAAATAAGACTCGAATGAGAGATGATGTTGCTAAGATAGTGTGGAAAGCAAGGTAGCATCAATGAGATGTTTGATTCAAGTTCAATGGTCAGTTTACAGTTTCATTTGGATGATTAGGCACATATAAAATCAAATAAAAATTGAGATCCTTGATGAGTTTGATGTTTTAGGTTTCATCAAATCTTTGTCTTTTGTGTACAATTTGAGGTGAGGTTTTGTTTTTCCATTGCACTTTTGTGAATTATGAGCTATCAATAATTGTTGTTTCACAAGTTTTAGATGAAAGTTTGCATTGTCCCCTGAAATTCATGTGTTGGTTTCTGTTTAATCAATTATGAATTCATGAGTATTTAGTGCAGGTAGCACAAAGGATGATTAGAACCAAAATATATATGAAGTTGTTTAAATATATCGCTTATGCAAATGATGCGGCCTTCATATTAGACTAACATACCAATTGAAATATTAAATTTTCTTTTATGCGAATGTTGCGGCCTTTGTATTAGCCTAACAGCCAATTTTCAAGCAAGATGGAATCAAGTTCAAAACAAGACTAAAACATAGTTATACATGAAGAGCACAAACAATTGCCTCTCAAAATAAGGGAAACCATGTGGGAGTCAACAAAAGTCCCTTTGCAAGGGCCAGAGTGAATTAGCACCCACCAATGCACCAGTTGGCCGTTCTGTCCACTGGATGGGTTGCGTTTTTTCATTGGGCGCCGGATGGGGTTCATGACAGTCCATTTCTTTTTGCTGTTGACCATTGTACTTTTTTTTTTTTGGGTTCCTGCTCGTTTTTCCCTGGACCTGACCTCACACATAGCTACCCTGTTCACTTTTCTACCCTGTTCACTTTTCTACCCTGTTCACTTTTCTACCTAGCTACTGCACTCACCACCTACCCTACTAACCTAGCTACTGTACTTACCACCTACCCTATTAACCTAGCTACTGTACTCATCA
>Ga0116227_10004461_pt1 | contig 30413 bp, 18 predicted proteins | sample S1TSphgellanicum_FD_89693 | JGI IMG/M metagenome (GOLD analysis project Ga0116227, IMG submission 89693) | Host-associated microbial communities from peat moss isolated from Minnesota, USA - S1T2_Fb - Sphagnum magellanicum MG | ecosystem: Host-associated > Plants > Peat moss > Unclassified... | reverse complement strand
GACGTCTCGCGGTTGTTCCCGTGCAGAGATACATAAAGACGGGAGACAGTGTATGTCGCGATGGAAACCAAAACGACCACCTCGGCGCCCACCCCTTCACCATCAAAGCTCCCCGTGCCGGACTTCTTGCCGATTGCGATTTTCCCTTCGACGAGAGTTGCCTCTTCTCGTCCTGCGACGGCGCGCGAGTCCTATCGTCTGAGCGCCGTGACAACGGATCTGGCGGTCGACGCGCGAATGCGCCGCGAAGGCCCAGCAGCCGAGGCGGAAGGCTCCATGAACTTGCTCGACATTGATGCCGCGATGGAACGAGATCACTACGGCCGCATTGTAGAGCAACGGATGCGCAGCGGCGCGCCGCCGTCCGGCATCGGACACGTCGCCGCGTCGTATGCTCTTCTTCTCGGGGCCAGCGTAAAAGCGGATTTTACCCCCACGACGCCGTCTGCGGCATCTGCGGCGGCGTCGCCGTCGCCGTCGCGTCCTCCTCCGCTTCCTCCCTTTCTCACTCCCTTTTATCGAGCAGCGCCTCCGCCGTCTCTCCCCACTCCGGCGTCGTCTGCATTCACGTGAACGACCTCGCTTCGACAAAACGCATCTCCCCATGAGCATCCGCCATTTCGTCGTGCATGTTTTGTTGTTGCCACACTCGCGCTCTGCGTCAAGTCATTCGCGCGTGTTCGTGTTAGAGACATGGAGCAGACAGAACAGCGGACACTCGAGAACTCCACCCACCCGTCCTCCGGTGACGACGCGTCGTCGTCCTCATCCGCCGCCGCTTCGTCGGCCTCGTCCGCCTCCGATTCGTCGGCCTCGTCCGCGTCGCTGGAACCGGAACCTCTGTACGACCCGAAGATCTGGAACCGGGAGTTCGACGAATGGATCAAACCGGAGACACCTCTCGGTGGATACGGGCCAGGAGCGGTCGGAGCGGGAGATGATTCCTGTTGCATGTGCGCGCGCGATTCAACGCATGCCCTTTATTTGTCTGTCCGCGAAGGATACGTCTCGCCCAATGACCGCTTTGAGATTTGCAGCGATTGTTATGACACGTATACAGAGGGGAAGGTGTGCATGTCGATCGAAATCGCGTACGTCGTCGTGTTTCCGTCCAAACCAACCGAGCGGAGTCGTGCGACTGGCGCAGTCGTTCCGCTGATGACACACCAACTTGCACACCTGAAGCTGACACCATCTGAGTCCACGATTGTGATCGGAATGACGCGGGATCGCGAAAAAATCCCCTGTGAGAAAACGAACTATTCGACCATCACGAATCTCTCCGTGAAGGATCGTTTGACCGCGGTCGTAAAACCGGGAGAGGATCCACAGGCAGCATGGCGACGTTTGCTGAAAGACGGGGCATCCATGGGAGAACACAAGCACCATCGGATTCGGCCTGTCTGGATCGAGCCCGGCCCCCGTGAGACCGAGCGCCAAGTCCGCGCTCTCCGAAATTGGCCAAACGTGTTCGAGATTCGCTCTGCTGTACTGGGGAAATACCAACGCCTCCACGCATTGTGTGCACTCCACATGGACATTTGCGAGTTGCTCCCTCAGATAGATCGAGAAATGGAGATGTCCAAATCGATCCGACAAGGGCTGGCCGATTTCAAAACCACTCGAGAGACGTCGCTTGAGAGTACGTTCCCGCGCGAACTCAACTCAATCGTGGAGACCTACTCGGCATCACATCCTCTTCCGTCGGAGGAGAAGCGCGCGACTCTTGAACGTCGGACGCGCGCATTTGTAACGGCAGCGCAGCAGATGCTCGAGGCCTTCGCGGCGTACGACGACGATGAAGACGTCGCGATGTCTCGCTATGCACAGCTGCTCGCATCGGACTGGATCGACGATTTCAACCAACGGCTCGAACAACTTCTCCTGCCGTCGAAATCCTCCTCGTCCTCATCCTCGTCCTCGCCGGTGGCATCTGCATTGCATGTGGGCGCGAAGAGACGCACTTCGCACGAGGACGGAGACGACGAGGGCGATGCCGATCTCCCAGCGCAGGAGGCGAATGCGGATGCCAGCGCAGAGATTACACGACGACCGCACGCAAAGCGACCGCGTCGCTCCTAATCAACATTGATCTCTTCCCGAAACTGCACGCGTCGCGAGCATTCCACACCGAAGATCTGTTTCTGGTTGTTTCTGATGCGGAGACGTTTGATGTGAATGCGTGCGCGCAGGGGAGAGAACGACGATGTCGATGTTTGACGACATCGCGTTCCTCTCCAAGGATCTCTTCCGAGCGCCCATTCGCTCCGATGGGAGGCGAACGCCGTCGACCGCGCTGGGAAGTACATCCACATCCTCTGCCTCCCCGAAGGACGTACTCGTCCGCATGTCTCCTGTCTGTCGCGTTCCGCGAGCACAGCCGCTTGCGAAGTATCTCGAACGCCTTCATCGACAGGAACTGCGACAGCCAACGGATGCAGGGGTTCTGTCCTACGGCGTCACCGCATCGAACCGACGGCGTGTCTTTGTCAATCCCTCCGCGCGACCGTCCGCGACGCCCTCGTCGGCAGTCCGCGCCGATATGCCGGATTTGATTCATGTGCTCCGCGCCGTCGTTCGTGCATTGGAACCCCTTCACGCGCTGGGCCACGCGCACCGGTGCATCTCTCCCGAGACCATTCAATATGGACATCTCGATCCAGAGGGCACGAGTCGAAGCCCGCGTCCCGGAGGCGGAGAGGAGTTGCGCGTTCTCTTTCGTCCAACCGCGCTCGCTGAATTTTTAGAATCCGCCCTCGTCGTGCCGGCCCCGACGTCGATCGGTCCTGCGGAGGCGTACTCTCGTGGGACCGGTGGTCGAGTCGCGTCGATCGAACAGTTGGGCGATCTCGCATGCCTCGGGGATGTGATCTATGCGTGGATTACCCACCGCGCGCCCGATGGCCTGTGTACGGCCGCGGAGTTCGTCGAACGGCGACAGTGGCCATGGTGCCTTCGTCCAACGACGGCCATGTCGTTTCTCTTCTGGCCGAGGGTGGGCATTCCGACATCGCTTCTGTACCTGATGTTCCGACTCCTCACGGGGACGGTCACGCTCAACGACACACGCGTGCTTCTTGACGAATTGTGGTTGTTGTATGTTGCGCGCATCGACCTCGACCGGCTGTGCGACTCTGCGCTGGCTGCCTCGCTCCGTGCGAAACATGCGGTGTACGACTGGCAGGCCGAACTTTCGCCAACTCCGCCGCCGACGGTCGAACGCGAGGTCACCTCCTCATCCTTCATGTCCTCGACCTCTCCGAAACTCGAGCGGTTGTGTCGCGCGATTGAGAGTCCGGCGATGTTTTCGGCCAATCGGGTCGCCTCGCTCACACCGACCTGCGCGATCTCCCGTCCGGGTCTTCGCCTTTTGGAGCCGACCGAACTCGTCTTCGATCGATATGCGCCGCGAACGGAATTCCCGGACTTTGGAGCACGCGCGCTCCCGCGCTCTGTCGCCGAATGGTTCGACTTTGAAGATGCGCAACGACGCGCGTTTTCACTTCATCTCGCGCGCGCATCGCATTCTCCGGTATCCCGCTCTCCCTTTCTTCCTCCGATCTGCATTCGTCCGCCGTTTCTCGTTTCTCTCCCTCAGTTATTGGCAGCACGGTCGTTATCGCCTGATTGTGTCTCTCTCATCCTCGCCTACGTCCACACCCACGGAACCCTTCTCATCTATTGAGTCTTCGTTTTCTTCGAGTTCTGCATCCATTTCGTTCATTGCCGTCCGCCGTGCTCCGTCGTGCCTGCGTCTCCCAAAGATTGAATTGATCCACTCACGACGAATCGCGATGTTGTTGTTGCACAGACGTCGACGGCAACGGACGACCACTCTCATTTTTCTTCCGTTTTCCGATGCGAGTCGTTGTACGATTGGATTTCTCGAAACAAACACAAGCGAACACATGAGATGCGCCCATGCACCCTCCCTTCACGACGCGGTGAGGATGGTTGGGGAGACGCTTTGAGTTGGACTCGTCCGAGCGGGTGGCGCGCGAGCCGGGAGCGACGGCCAAGACGACCGGGAGAGACCAGAGGACGGCGCTGTGGCGAGAGGCGTCCCGGTCGCACGAGAGACGGGAGGAGGGGGAGGCGGCGAAAGAAAGAACGACGTCCTCGGCGATGACGAGGGCGGCGGAGGCTGCGGCCCACTAAGACGCGCGTCGTCGGTGGGCCGATGGGCCGTGGATGCGACGACCGCCGAACTACTTGAACGTCCCCGAGTCAGTGATCCGGGCGGTTCCGTGGCACGCGTCGGCCCCTCGAGTCGAATGGCGACGGGGGGCATGTCGTCGGTCGCGGGAACCGGGTTGTCTCCGCGCGTCAGTAAGGGCGCGTTGGCGAGCGAGGTTTCGGGGGCCTCATCCGACGTTCGCGCGATGACCACGCGAAGTGGAATCGACGGCGCTAACGAGCCGAGACAGTCAAAATAGACCAACACGGCCAAAATGAGAAAACTGATCATCGTCAGCACGATCAGCCGCGTCGACGTCTCCGAGATCGAGCGGGAGATGGCGGCGGCGAGTTCAAAGACGAATGCGGTGAGGATCAATCCCGCGGTCATGGTCGCGCACGTCGTCGACGGCGTCTTGGTGGTACTGTAGTCCCAGCATTTTGCGACGAGACCACATGGCGTGAGCCCATAGCATCGATCACAACACGACGGTCGGAGTCGAACTCCATTCTGGACATCGAGTTCATCCGCCCGTTCGGCATCGGCATCGCTCGTGTCCGCGTTCTCGTTGTTTGGGAGCGCGCGATGTCGGTCGCGCACGGACGAACACCATCGAGCACAACACGACGACGACGGCGCAGCGGCAGCGGTCGCGGCGGGCCCGCTTTCTGTCGACATCTATGAACGCAGCGCTCGAACAACTCATCGATTATTTTTTAGTGCATCGCGCGCGCATCCCACGGCGGACTGTGTTGACCGAGTTGTGACTGGACATCAGTGGCGTGTATAGCATCCAATCCGTATTCACGCGGTTGACCGATGTTCGATCCGGAAACGGGAGGAGGCGACGGACCGCGACGTCGGAATGGGAAACTCGGGACGTTTGTGCGGCTGATCCAGCCCTCGGACTGGTGGTGGCTCGCCGCCGGCGTGGTCCTCCTGTATGTCACCTTTTGTCTCTTCGCCGTGGGACTCAAAACGGTGTTTTCGTTCGCGGGCCAATCCTCCGAAGAAGTCGCGCGTGCCGCCGAAGCCTATGTTCACGTCTGCAAGACAAACCTCGCGTTCGGGTTCGAGGAGAAGTGCAAGGAGCATCGCGCGCTCTGTGACATGGGCACCGTCTGGAGGACGATGGTTCTCGCGGGCGAGTATCTGAAAACGTGGCCCGGTTGGTCGTGGATGATCTCTGCGTGTTCGCACCTTCCGTCCTTGCTGGTGCCGCCGCTGGTTCTCCTCCCCTTGTACGCGTGGTGGAAATTTGGAGTGAAGCGCGCCGAATCGGGGATGGAATTGGCCGCGCAACTCGAATCCCTCCGACGCATCACCGTCCGTCAATTGAAACACCTCAGCGGTCGCCCTCCCGCCGGAACGGCCGCCGGATCACGAGAGACGACGGGTCAGGGAATTGTCCTCGATCCGGTCGATTGGCCTGAACCCCGACACCGACCTCTCTCCGCGTCGCCTGTATCCCATGGTGCAGCCGGGCTGGACCCGGAAATGCCCTCGTATCAGAATCCCCCTCCCGCGACGTCGTCTTCCTCCCATGGATTCGGTTCGTTTGTCCCGCCGCTCTCCTTCCCGTTCGCGGACCAGCATCTCGAGTAGGGATGGGCACTGCGCGCGCGCATGGCAACTGTCGGTTCTGTTCGCGATTTGCGTTACGTGACATTTCCCTCGTCCACAACTCCATTGTACAAACGGACCGTGTCGTGAAGGATTCATTCAAGTACCCGTGGAAAAAGAGGACAGTTGGAAAGGAGAGACAATCCCGTTGAAACGAAAAACAGAAATTCGCCCGAATCTACGATCTCATTTGCAATGCACGCACACGACGACGGGTCGATTAGTACCCGTTCCACGAATTCCAGCGGAACGGACGGCCCGCGGCACTACGGGTGTGAGCCGGGCGGACGCGCGCGATGACACGTGTCGGGACAGGCGGTGCGCGAGAGACATTGAAGAGACGATCGCGAAACACCGGCGCCGTCCCGATCATGTCGCGCGCCTGTTGCACGCGCACCTCGTCGAGATCGCGCGCGGCGGCTCCGGCAATCTCCACGGCGGTCGCGCCGCGACGACGCACGGGACGGACGTCCGTCGGACCGGCACGCGCGAGCTGGGTCGAGTAATCGAGCTTCCCCGGAGGAGGTCCGACGGCGCGCAGTGGGAGATGGGTCAGCGCGTTCTGGACGTCTTTCACGACCTCCTGTCCGGTTGTCGAGCGATTCGTCGTTGCTGTCGCGAGGATGGCAAAGACAACCAATGCGAGCGGGCCGATGTCTTCCACAAACAGTCGCAGGCGACTCCCCTGTGACGTCGACGACGACGAAAGCGATGCGGCGATGTCGGGCGCCGATTGGACCAGTTCGCCAAGAAAATGACCTGCGATCGAAGGCGCGTTGGTCTGTGACCCAGGCCGCTGTTCCGCGTGGGTGAGTCCATTGATGACGACCCGTTGCACCGTCGATCGACCGAGGACATCCGCGTGACGCCGTGTGATTTCCGTATATCGGCCGGGCAGACAAATCGCCACGATCCGAAGCGGCGATCGCACCGCGCCGACGGCGGCCTTCCCCTCCGCGGTGTCGTCCGAGGCAGCAGCGGCGAGCATCGCGCGCACATCGGATGCCACTCGTGTACGAACGCGTTCATAGTGCGCGCCAAACGGCGTTTGCGTTGCCGTACTCGGTGACCCCCGTTTGGGCAGGTTTCGCATGAACATGCGGCCCCAATCCAACGAGAAGACGGTGATGTCGGGACGTCGGTTCGAGACGAGAATCCGTCCATCGTCCGGCACGCGCGTCCAATCCGTTGCGCCGGTCGCTGCGCGCACGGTCCACGTCGCGCCCGAGTCCGGCAACGCGCGCGCGACGACGCGGTGTCCCCGAAGGGACAGCTGCCGAGCGGCGGGGCGTTGTGCATCGTCGTCTAAGGACGAGTCATGTGCATTGACGATGGCGCACGTGTCCGTGGACGCCCCCGGCCACGGCGCGACACGAAGTGCGAGCGCGAGCATCGGAAGCGGCTCATTGAAGACGACGATCGACGGTTTGATCGGTCGCGGGTCGCCACGCCGGCCTTTCTCGTCGACGACCGGCTGCCACTGGACCAGCGTCTTCCAAATGGAAACGACGACTTTTGACGCGGAGATCGCATTTCGAAAGCTGACTTGCGGCGTCACGACGAGCCCTTCCCGCGGATCGGGAGGCGGCGCGCCAAAGAGAACGATGAGTTCGCGAAGCGTGTCCACGGTAAGCGGCGCGTACAGCACCTTTTTGAGGACGACCAACTCTCGCTCCACGGGGCTCAGTTTTCGTTCCGCGCGGAGGCTGCGACGATAAAACCCGGCGCGTGTGGCCGCATCCATTTCGTCGGTCTGCGCTCGTCGGCCCGGAACATCGACGGGCGCGCGGGTCGCGGCCGCGGCATTCGCGCTCTGGGTCCATTCAAACGCGACGTCGGTCCCCGCCGGAGGCAACGGCGCGCGAGGCAACGTGAGTTGATGCAAATCATCGGCGAGCTTCTGGGGTGACCCGACCGAAAAGCAGAGACGAATTCGTTCCCATGCCGCGGGAGCGATCGGGCGCGGGAAGACGAGAACGGCCTGATCTCCGTTGGGGAGGAGCACGGTTCCGGTCCAGCTCTCGAACAGCGTCACTGGCGAGGGAAGTCGAGGCACGTCCTTGGTCGTCGGGAGCGGCATCTTCCGTTCCACGCCACCGAGCCATCGCGTCTGATAGAAATAGCCGAGGAGTCGCGACGCGACGCCGCTGCGAAGGCCATCGTCACTCGTCGCGGTCGACGCGGGGAAAACGCGCGCCCGGATGGACTCCAGTGGGTGCAGATACAGATCCGCAACTGCCTCCGTCGAAGGACGCAGATCGAGCCCGAGCAAGCGGTACAGAAGAATGACGAACGGGCGTGCCGCACGCCAGTCGTCGGGCGTCTCAAACGTCGCGAGGATCGAGGCACGGGTTGCAAAATGACGGACCGTGTCGGTGAACATGAGGCCGACGCGCTTCCCTGTCACGGTTGTATGGTAGTCGAAGAGGAAGCGAACGGCGAGAAACTCGACAATCGCGTACACGTAGGAGGGCCTCCGCAAGCGGTCGAGTTCGACATAAAGGATGCCGAGCGCGGGCGCATCGGGCCGAGGGCCGCCGCCGGCGGCGGCATAGACATTGGACATCCCATATGCGAGAGGCGTGGTGAACATCGCCCGCCCGGGTGTGAGGGGCGTCCCGAGAAGCGCGTAGTAGTCATCCGGGAGATGCCACAGACCGTGCGCGGTGCCCACGCGCGCCGACTCTTTGGCCACATACGCCGCGGATTGTCGCTGCTCTTCTCCACGCCGTCGCAAGTCATGCAATCCCGCATCGAGAAACAGTGCGCTCAACACGTGACAGGCAGCGATCAACTCGCCATTTGATTCGGTCACCGCCGACGACGACGGCGCGCGCAGGTGAGTCGTCCACGTGTCGTCCGCCGCCTGGTCGGCGAGACGCAGAAGTCGATCAAGGTCACCCGTCTCCACAGGCGCGCGAACCGTGTCGTCCTGTGGAGCATTGGGACCCGCGCCTCCGCTTCCTGCGACCGACGGTGCGCCTCGCAACTGGACATTGCGCGCGGCAGCGAAGAGAGGCGTCTTCTCTGCGTACGCATGCAATTCGTCGTGAATCCGGGTCTGCAGTGCAAGGGCATCGATCACCTCGCCGCGCGTTTGCGCAGGGAAGAGGAAGCCAATGGATCCGCGCGGAGGCGGGTATGCGTAGTCGGCTAACGGATCGCCCACGCGTGGCCACTGGGGAGACCATCGCACGACACCGCGCACGTCGGGCGCAAGCGCGGAGACCGCCGCCGACTCGATCTGTTCTCCAAAGCGCGCGAGGAGCGAGGCGATCAATTCTTGCAGTGCCGGGAGTCGCACGTCAAACTCGTACCCCATGATCACGCGCTTGGTCCACCCACGTTCGAGAACGGCGAGTCCTCCAACGGTGCTGCGCCGGTCTCCGATCGCGGTGAAGTAAAACGCGGTCTCCGTCCGTGCCCCTGCCGCAGGACTCGCGAGCGACGACGACGAGGAGGACGCTCCAGATGCGCGCGCGCCGAGATCCTCCGCCATGAGTGTCGACGCCGTCAGCAATTGGCGCGTCAAATGAAACGTGGGTGCACAGTAGACACCATCGACGGGGGTCGCACGATCGGCCCCACCGGCGCGTTCGGTTGAATCTCGCCGATGCAATCCGATCGCCTGCTCCCCGACGTCGCGTCCGGCGACCGCGTCACTCCCGAGCGGACTCGCGGAGGCGGGCGCGGGCGTTCCAATGAGAGGGGATACGAAACGAGGCGCACCTGCGACATATCCACCGGAGGCACCGTCTGCATTGAGACCCGCGGACATCGCGCTCTATTCGACATCAGCACCAATCAGTTCACGGTCGGAGGACGAGACAACGGCGGATGTACGGAACGCAACCGCAGAGGGGAGGAACGAACGAAGAGAGAGAGAGATAGAGAGAGAGAGACGGCGAAGAGACGAGATTGCGCCGTCGCGGAGAACGGCTCGATTAGTTGGCGTTGCTGCTGTTGGCGCCCATCGCGCGGCGCGATGGGATCGCAAAGCGATCGTCGCTCGACGCGGCATCGGTGCTGCCCTTGTTGACACGCGACGCGCGGCGCGAAGGGATCGTAAAGCGGTCGTCGTCATCGTCCGCCTCGTCGCGACGGCGGCGACTCGACGAACGAGACCGATTGCCGCGACCGCCGCGCGCGCGACCACGCTTTTTGCGGAGGGGATTGCCCTTTGCGTCCACGAGATTGACTCCTTCCGCCAACTCGGTTCCCGCCTCCGAGGCATAGTCGGAGAGCGTCTGGAATTGGGCGTCGTCGATTATGATGGAGGTCTTTCCGGGCGGGAAGGCTCGTTTCGCCCACTCCGCCAAGCGCGTCGGATCGTTGTCCTCGTCGGTCTCCGAATTGCGAATCCACTTTTGGACGGCCTTCACGGTGATCTTGTGATACACCGGACCACCCCAACCGCCACCGCGCGGGTTCGAGCGCGGGTTCTTCTCATCGGACTTCCACTCTCGGTCGCCGTTCTCCTCGCGCTTCTGACGACGACGCTCTTTGGCCTCGCTGCGCCGCGCAAGGTTCAGCGCCTTAAACCGAGCCGCGCGCGTCTCCGGAGGAATCCACATCATCTCAATCCGTTTCTCCGTGCCGTTGGGCATGAAGATGCCCGGCATCACTCCGCGACTGAATGCATCCCCGTCGTCCTTGGGCGCATACGCATTGATGCGGGCCAGCTGGATCTTGTTTTCCGCGGGCAGAATCGCGTACGCATCCGTTTGTTTTTTCGCCGACGGGGCGGTCGACGACGTCTTGACGTCGAGGGTCGCTGACGACATTGACCTCTCTCCACACACACGACCATGACAGGGGTGCACGGACAACAAATAAACGACCGGGTTGAAACAACTCAAACGTAAAAGTCGTTCACTGACGGGAGAAGTTTTCCGTTCGAACCCACCTTGCTCATACGCAATTTGTTTCAACTCGCCGTCGCCGATGACAACCTCGGCGATCTATTTTCGCCGTCTGGCCTCGAGTCTGAAAGTTGCGATCCCCGGCATCGGAGAGCTGTCCGATCCCGCGATGACGGCGTGTGCGACCCTCGAGACCGAGCTGGTCGCGAGCTTTGACCAGATGCTCGTCGAGGCGATCCGGGAGAGCAAAACCGCACTCACGCATGCCTGTGAAGACAGTAAAACGAGGTCGCCAAATTCGACGATTTGGCGAGTCTTCGCGTTCTTTGGCATCGTCATCCATACGACCGATTCGATTCAGCGCGCCTTTTCTCAATTGAACGACGCACTCGCAAAGACATCGGCGAACGCCGCGCCGACGGCGACGACGAAGACGACGGCCGCGGATGCCCCCGTGATCCCCGTCGCCTCGGACATCACCACGACGATGCGACAACACGCCGCTCGCTTATGGTCGGAATGGGAAACCTACAAACGCATCATCCAACGGGTGGGCGCGAATGCTCGTCAATATTCACTGCAGTTCCTCGGTCGATCGGAGACAACGAATGAAGTGAACGTGTTTTTCGAAACCGTGTCATGGGCGCAACTCTGGGACAACCCCTTTTGGGACGTCGTTCCCGCGCCGTATTTGACGCTCCTCCCCGTTCTCACGCAGCGGTTCGGCGCCGTCCCGACAACCTTCAGCGAAAGTTGTCCGCGCGCGCCGGACCCCACGCCCGAAACCTTACTCGTCGTGTATGATGACGCGGCACTGCGAACGTCGTTCGCGCGTGTCATTCGCACGAGTTGCCGAGACGCATTTCTTCGTGTGCTCTTGAGCACGTTTGCGGCGTCCGTTCCTCCGTCGGTCGCCGCGGCGCGGCATGGACGGCTTCGGTTTTGTCAGGGCGTCTCCCACTGGGAACAGAGTCTTTCGCGCGACTTCAATGGACAGCGACTTCTCTCTCTCGAAGATGCACAGCTCGTCCGCGTGTCGGAGACCACTGTTCGCCTGAGCGCCCTCCCCCAACAACCATTGGAGCGCCAGACGACGGCCGAAACCACGCGATTCACGCGCGCGTGGTGCGACCGGTTCCTCCAACTTCTCGTCGAAGGCATGAATCGATTCATGGCAATCATTAATGCACCGGGCATGGATCGCGACTTGGCACACACGTTGACCGAGTTCGCCCGACTGCTGGCAACGGGGCTCGAACAAACACTGCGCAACGGAGCGCCGCCCCTGCCGCCTCTTTCGACCGACGACTTCCACCGAACGGCGTTTGCCATCCTCACCGCGCCACCGGGACACCCCGCGTCCTCCGAGGCAAAGCATCAGCTCGCGCAGCGAATGCACCGAAATGATGAACAACGCCACGCATACGAGCTGTCGCTTGGAACACTCTTTCGACACGAGATCGCAACGGCGTATGTTCAATGGGCAGATCGCGGCGTGCACACCCAGCGGCACGCGCTTCTTATCGATGGAGGCGACGGGAAAGTCGCTCCGGCGGCCGCCGCATCCGACACACTGCGCTGGGACGACTGGATTCAGCAAACGCTCCCCGCGATGTTTCCCCAGTGGAGCATCGATCTGCTCGCGCGCGTCAAGACACGACTGACAACCGTCGTTCTCGGAGGGATCGCAAAGGTCCGCGCACTGTCCGCGTCGCTCGTCGACCAAAAATCTGCCGCCGCCTACGCCGCTGCGCCCGCGCGACGCGCTGCGATCGAAATGGCACGAGACGAAACGACGGCGACGCTCGACTTTCTCACCAGCTCGATTTTGTCGCCCCTTCTTACCCTGCTGCGCGCGCCCCGACTCGACTTGCATACGCTGCTCCCGCGAATGAACGCGTTGGTGTCGTATCTCCGCGTCCTTCGCGAACATCTCGATCGCCCACTCGACTCGCATCCCGATACCCCGGACGCCGCGCTCGCCTATTTGACTCCGCTGGTCGCATTTGCACGGGCGCGCGCCGTGGCCGCGTCCGCGGTCGTCCGTCTCCCGGCCGTCGTGGACATGCTGACCACGGCGGCGCATGTCCTCGAAATGCTGCGCGTGCTTCGAGATCGGTTTTCGGTGGTCCGCGACGATGACGAATTGATCTGTTTCGAGAGACTCCGCGCCGCCTTCATCGAGTCGCACCTCGGAGATCCCGCGCGCGCCTCTCCGGAGGTCGATCTTCCCACCGTCGACCCGCTCCTTCGTCATCCGCAGTCCGTCCCCGGACTTGGCCGGCTCGTCGAGACCCTCTCGATCAAATCGCTCGATGCGGCGGTCCGGCGAGGCGTGTTATTACTGCGACTTCATCACGCGCTCCCTTCCGCGACCGAGGTCGAGGAGGTCGCGAATCAACCCGCGAGCGACCTCCGAGCGCGCATCCCCCTCCACCCGGAAACCCCCGAACTCAAATGGGCACGCGCGGTGGACGAATGGCTCTCAGACCAATCCTCGCTCTCAACGGTACCCCGCGAGGGGTCGTCGGCGTCGGCACCGTCTCTCGACCAGCGCGCGTTTCTCCGTCCGACGGATGCGAGTACGACCACCCTCGCGACACTGACGTCGATGGACGATGCCTACCGACGCGCCATGCATGCACAAATCGCGACACAAGGACGCCGTCTGTTCGCGTCGCTCGCGGACGGAGCATCTCCGGAACGAATGAAAGCACTTGCGTCGCTTCTCTCGCCGGTGGCCGACGCGAAGCGTCGGGAGGACGACGTCGTCGCGCCCGAGCCGGCTCTGATTTCCCTCGAGACGCTCCGCCAAATGATCGACGCGATGCAACCCGACGCCATCTCGTCGACGCGCGCGACAATCCCCTACGCACGCTTTGCGCACCGTTTAGACTTGATTGTGCGCACACTTCTTCTTGATCGCATTTCGTCGTCGTGATGGATCGTTTCTCATCACGACACGTCCGCCGTGCCAGTGCATTGGTCACCTCACGTACATCGTCATCGCCGTCTCTTGACATCAGATCACCGTGTGTGTGTGTCCGAACAGAATGGGGAATGCGCAGGGAATCGAGTCGCCCATCGAACGAGGCGTGTTCGCCGGAATGCGAGAGGATCCGAGAAAGCAACGGCGCCTTCTTCGGCGCGAAGGAATCGCCGTCGAGGAGAGGGTCTGCCCAGACATCGATCTCCCTGTCACACGTCGGAGTGATGTCGACACCGCGAAGGCGCAGATTGACATGGACCGCAAACGTTTCCGCGACACGCCCTCGAGAGCAAGATCCGCGATCGCCATCACCGCTGCCGCGATGCCAAATGTGCCGGATGCGTCGGACGTGAAGGCAACTCCGCCTCCACCGGATCACTCTCCACCGCCATCCCGCGAAATAAAAACACGCGAGGTCGGTCGCACGTGTTCCTGCTGCGCTCGTCACGTAAGGCGGTGTACGGCGCAATCCCAGACGTGCACTCCGACCACGCCGCTTTGCCGACAACTGCTCGGGAAAGGCACATTCGGGCAGGTGGAACGTGTGTACGACTGTGCCAACCACACCTGGTTTGCACTGAAAACGCCAGTGGACGACGACTCCGTCGACTCGCTCCGACGTGAGATCGCCCTTCTTTGTCATCTCCCTCCCCATCCGCACATCGTCACACTCCTCCGGCGGTTTACTACGTACAACAATGGATATCTGGCGTTGGAATTGTGCGCACACACCCTCGACCGCTACCTCCGGGCATCCGATCTCCTCCTCCCCAGTTCGGAGGTTCGTCGCATTGTGAAGGAAATCTTGAGCGGTCTCGCGCATCTCCATTCCAACCAAATCGTGCACGGGGATTTCAAACCGGACAACATTTTGATGACCACGACACACGACATCAAACTCGCCGACTTCACCGAGTCTCGATCGATTCCAAAGGACCGTCCGACCGCCATCTTCCACAGCAGAATCCAAGCGCCGGGGTATCGCGCTCCCGAAGTGATGTTAACCATTCACACGACGACGCCTACGAGCACGGAAATCCGGGTGCGGTACGGACTCAAGGCCGATCTCTGGTCAGTCGGATGTATTCTGTTCGAACTTGCGACCGGCAAGTCACTGATCTCCGTCGCCGATGCCGAAGACGAAACGATTCTCACGGCCATCTTCGATCGCCTCGGGACGCCCACCGAAGCCACGATGCCCGGACTCTCGACGATGCCGCAATGGTCCCCGCTCATTTATCCTCCGCGGAAGCCCTCTCTCGATCTGACCTCGTTGACCCCGGACGCCCGCGATCTCTTTCAGTCCCTCGTCTCGTATAACCCGGACGCGCGTCCGACGGCCGAAGATGCATTAAAGCACCCGTTCTTTCGCGAAGGCGCGCCGGCACCGCCCGCGCAAACGCCCGCGGCGTCAACGGCAGCCACCGCTACTGGTTCGGCATCGTCCTCTGCGACCGCCGTGGCAACGACGGCCAAGAAGACGAAGTGACGACAAGTGTTGTGGTTCATCTTCTATGAACTTCGCTCGATCCTCCGGTGTATTATTTCTCCACTCACGAGATCTCTCGCTCTTCTCTCTTTCATCAGATTCGCATTCGAGACATCATGTCCTCCTCTCCCTCTCCGAAGAAAGCGTCCGCCGACAAGGAGATGAAAACGCACTCCTCTGTACAGAAGACGGCCACTCCCTCGCTCGCGGAGCAGATCCTCGCGGGACACAAGACGTTTGGCACCACGCCGAACGAGCGCGGAAAGGTGCCGAACACATTCGACGCCGATGTGTCGGACGAACGCCAACTTGCGGCCATCAACGGCATCCTCGACGAAGCAAAGGAGCTCGGACTGAAGGTTGGCCACAGTCAGATCGACGGCGCCGGATTCGGGCTCTTCGCGGCGCGGAAGTTCTCCAAGGGCACGCGGCTGCTGGAGTATGTCGGAGAGGCGCTCACCGAATCGGCATACACGACGCGGTATCCCGACCGGAAGAACGCGCCGCCGTGTTATGTCATTTCTCCGCGCGCGAAGACCTACGTGGACGCGGTCAAGTTTACGGCGAGCAACGCGGCGCGGTTCATCAACCGACCGCCGCCGGGCGGACGCGCAAACGTCAAATTGACGACGCATGGGAACATCCTCACGATGCGTCCGATCAACGCAGGCGATGAGCTCTTGATGTCGTATGGGGTCGATTACCATACACCGTCCTCTGCAAAGCGGCGCGACGCGCCCGTCGTTCTGACGGCGCCTCCGGCAAAACGCGCGGCAACGGCATCGGCGGCGGCGACATCTGCAGCCGCGTCCTCCTAACCGCACAACGCGCTCGGATTCCATTCTCGTTCTTTTCCTTCGTCTTCTCGTGAAAAGAGTTTGTTCTAATGCGCATCGTCGGGGGAGTAAGTTTACAACATATGAACAAAAAGGAACGCACATCGTGCTCGCGTGTGCATGCGCTACTCGCGTTGCATGGCAACCGGAGCGGCCACGTTTGCACGAGCCGCGGCCGCGAGGATTGCGAAACGCATCGCTTGCGGATCCTGTGCGGCGGGAATGCGAATACCGTCCAGTTGATAACGCCCGTTTTCAACGAACCAATACGAGACCGTCACCTCGTTCGCGGGTGCCTTCGCTTCGATCGCCACGACATCGCGCGCTTTCGAGAACTCGAGGGTCCACTCAAATCCGGCGGATCCCTTGCAGCAGAGACAGCAATCACACGGGTCCCGTTCCGGTGAGATGCAGCACGCACACCCAGTCTGTCCACAGGGACGAAGTCCGCAAAATGGAAGGCGAAATGTCTCTTGTTCCACCCGAAGCGTCTTCACCCGACGCGCATCGCCGTTCGGAACCTTCACAAAAATCCTCAGTCCGTTGACGTACTGCTCGACGAGGTCGTCGTCTCCATCGCAAAAACATCCACACTGCCGCTCTTTGAGACGACCGAGAACTTGTCTGGCAAAGAGGACGCGGTCGATTTGATATGCATCCCGCAGACGCTGTATCGCTTCGCGCTTCACCTGTACGGGGGCCGTCGGGGCACCCGATCCTCCGTCGCCGCGTTTCTCATCACATGCGTGCGCGCCGGGAATCGGCGCGCAGACAGCCGGAGACGCGACGGCGTGTGCACCCGCGGGCAGACGAGATTTGGAGCGCGCAGGACGACTCTTTTTCTTCTTCTCCGGATGTGGCGCAGACGGCAACGGAGCAGGTGCGACCACTCCGCGCGCACTGGCAACGTTTGCCTCTCCGGTGATTCCGATCGACGACGCGAGTTCCGGCGACGAAGATGGCGGACCACCGGCATCGCCGGGGACGAGCGCGGTGGACACCCCCTCGACCGTCTCCTCCACCGCGGTGAGCTCAGTTGCATCTGTCATGTGCAGACGAAGGAACCTACATACACACACGCACGCATACCGACGCGACGATGTCATGTGACGGGAAGGGGATGAAACCGAGTCGAAACGAACGTGTACGCGAGAGCAACCAAAACAAACGCGACGAGGGACGCCGCGCGCGCCGACGTATGCAGATACCATTAGACACGACGCATGTCGACGGAAGGCATGCCTTTCTTCAGCACACCATGCGCGGCCGCGATGGCCATGATCGCATCGACCATGGCCTTCGGATCCCGGGCCGCGGGAATGCGCGTCATATACCCGCGAATGTGTCCATGGTCGACCGCCGAAAAGTGGATGACCACCTCCTGTTTCGGATCCGTCCCTTGCATGACATCCACGTCTTTTACGCGGGAAAAGTCGAGGGCCCACGTTCCCTTTCGCACTCCGACCGCGCCGCAGCAGAAACTCGCGATCGGCGTCGTCGGGTCATCTTCTCGCACGACGCGAGTCGGGCACCCGCTTTCGCCACAGAAACGACACCCACAGATCGGCAATCGAATCGTTTTTTGATGCTCGTGAATCAGTACACCGTTCTCGAGTCGAAACGAGACGGACTGCACGATGTCCATTGCGATTTTCGCGTCTCCGTCACAGAGGCAGCCACACTGTCTCTCTTTGAGCCGTCCCAGAATCTGCGACTTGTACAGACTCGGATCAATCGCAAACTCACTGGCCGTTTGTTCGGGCGTCATCGCCGCCGACTCGGGAGCATGGGCGGCGTCGCTCCAACAACCGGCAGAGAAGTAGCGCGGAGGCGATGACAGCACTTTCGAATCTCCGTAGACATTTGACGGCACGGCGGCTTCGTTCCCCGGTTCGTCACTCATTGGCGAGGAACGACCGTGGTTCTCTCTGGACACACACGCACACGCGAACAGATCAGAAAACGAGGACGTCTCGAACAGAGGAAGAACCATCGCAACGAGTGGGTGAAAAAAATCAACAATCTCGCGGTTTTTAGGTATAACGCAGACGCACGACCGCACACACCAATCGAGATGCGAGATTGATTTCTTCCACGACATCGAAGGTTGCCTCGTGGATCGGAGGCGTCGCCACTTCCTCGCTTGGGGTCGCCCCCTTTGCTTGCGACCGAATGAGTGCACGCGTGTTCTCGAGGTCCTCGGAAAGACGCGCGAACAACGGCACCGTCCGAATCAGTTCGCCCCCACGGACGTGGATGAGACCCACATGCCATCCTTCGCCCGCGGCCGTCAACTTCGCGGCATTGATCTCGGCGGTCAGACCGCGCAGGCGATCCGCCGACAGCGCGAGGGGATTGTCGACATCGAGTCCCACGTTCGAGGCATAGCGAACCTCATCATAGGTCGCATTCAAGACCGTCAGCGCGGGCGAGGTGGGCGTCAACACCGTGGTGGGAACGAGACGGTGCGATGCGACGTCAAGTCCGGCGAGGAAGAACGCGCGCATGTCAATGCCGATGCCCCAGACCCCCGTCGACGCATCCCGTGACAAACAGGTCAACTCGATGATCCCGTCGTCGGGTTCATCGACAAGAAGAAGCTTGAACGCACTTCCATAGTACCGTCCCTTTCCCTCGAACGAGAACGAGGTATCCGCTTCGATGGGCAATAGATCGCTCACCAGCGTAAAGGGCTCTCCCCGGGACCGAGATCCCGCCGCACGCAAATCGGCGGCAAACTCATGCGGTCCGCCCAGCGTCTCCAACAACCGGCAGAGAAGGGGCGCGGCCCCAACCGGCGCCGCCGTCGCCGTCGCCGCTGCGGCCGCCGCCGAGGCGACCGACGTCGCCGTTGGCTCCATCGAAAGTTGTCCGATCAGACTGCGGGGGATCAGCATCGCAACGAGATGGCGCGTCTGGAGTGCGGTCGCGGCTCCGTTCACACCCGGACGACCTTCGCGTGCCGTGCAGACGAGGTGCGCAACGCGATAGCCCGCGAGAAGCGGCTGGAGCGCGCGGCTGAGAGGAGACGTCGATCGACGAATCTGCGCAGCGGTGAATGCGGGGAGCGTCGAGAGCTCGACGCAGACCATCGCAGCCGTCTCCAACGACTCGTCGCCGAGAGGGTAGGAATAGGCCGCCCCTCCTCGTTCCTCCACCGAGGACAGTGCTTGCGGCAACGCGACAAGCGCTTGACATAACACGCGCATCCGTGCGGAGGGCGACAGTCGAGACGCCGTCGTCGCGTCCGCGGCCGCTGCGGTGGATGCGGGGACGAGAGCGGAGTCCGAGTGGCCCTCGAGCAAGAGGCCGGCGCGGATCTGCGCATCCGCATACGCAACCGGCGTGGCAGTCGAAAAGAGAGAGGCGCCATACAGATACTGAAGATACGTCATGGGTCCCAAGGGCGTGTAGACGAGCTCTCCCGTGTCGTCCGAGGAGGTAATGATCGTCCCATTTGCTCGACGTGCGTGGGACGGATAGCGACCCCAGCTCGCATCCCACTCCGCCTGATTGAGCTTCCTCACCTCCGCGAGAATGGTTTCGTCGCTCGGACGCGGCACCGAGGGACCCACGACGAGAGAGGCCTTTGAAACGGTCGGTGAAAGGGAAAGCGTCACCGTTCCGATTGACGTCTGGGTGGTTCCCCCATGCACCATCGGCGAGGTCACCGTCCCGACCGTCGCGAGTCCGCCGAACGTGAGCGCCTGCGCGTTGAACCCCGCGAGAACATACTTATACGAAATGCGATCCACATCCGCCTGTCGCGTATTCACGGTCACATGGATCCGCGCGTTGGACGGAAGCGCGGTCTTCACGGCCGTGATGGCAAGACGCACCGAGGCGGTTTGCACCCGCGCACCCGATGTGCGTGCAGCGGTGGCGGTCTCCTGCGGTTGCAAGCGCGTCAACTTGTACATCGAGGCCTCACCCGCATAGGCAGACGAGAGTGTGACACGCACATAATAGGGAGGGAGGTTCGTCCCAGCGGAGGCGGCCGGGGTGAAGGACACGAGGAGAGGAAGGTCGCTCCACGTCCCTCCGCAGCCGCGCACGGGGTCGGGATGAACCGATGCGGTCGTGTGCGTGTGTCCCTGCAAGACGCCCGACGAGACGAGTGGGCCGCGCAGTGACGGGCCCTTCGCGGGGCTCTTCGTCGCCGTCCCCTTTGCCGTTGAAGAGGCGGTCGCTCCTTTGGAATCCGTCGTGGCCATTTTTTGTGAACTGTCTTCGCGTCGACGTGTATATAGAAGGGAAACAACAAGACAGAGTGGAGAGGTTGAGTACACATGTCATTTTCTTTGACTACCAATTTTCATGAAAACCCGGAAACCCATCCATGGTATGATTTTCATTTTCCTCATGTTCGAGAGAGAGGTCGTGAAATTACTACATGTATAATTTTCTTGGTTGTGAAATTCGTACATGTAGTAATTTCATGACCTCCCTCTTCACCATGAGGAAAATGAAAATCATACCATGGATGGGTTTTCGGGTTTTCATGAAAATTGGTGTCTCAAAAGTTGAACACGGTCCGTCGGTGAGGACTCCATAAAAATAGTCAATGTCATGAATTTCTTTGCATTTCAACCCACATCGTCACGCATCGCAGATCGTTCCGTGAGAAGAGGGCAGTCTTGGTCTCGAGTGGATTGCGTTGCGCGTGCAGGGTCTCGTCTCACGGGTGAATGTGTGCGTGTGTGTGCGCGTGTGTGTGTGTCTCTCTGTGTTGACGGAGAGCGACGAGGGCGAGACAGGTTCAATCCCATGAGGACAAGTGCACAGCGAACGGTTCACATCAACAACTTTGCGGCGACGATGGCTGCCAAGCGCGCCGCTGCTCCAGCGACGTCGCAGGGCGGGCGGTCGAAGAAAGCGGAAGGCGAGGTGGCATCGAAGAAACCCGCCACGGGTGCGAAACAGTCGGGACATGCGGACAACTCCGCCGTCTCGACCCCGACCCGACCCAAGGCCGCGGGGACACCGGCTCCGAAGCCGGGCCGCGTGGCGACGACCCCCACGCGTGATCGCACGTCGGTGGCAGGACAAAAACGACGGGCACCCGAGAGCGGTCGCCTTCGGCGCAACGGCGGAGACGAGGACTTCCATTCCGAGGAGGAGGAGGAGGACAGCGACGATCGCGAGTTTCGTGCGACGGATGACGACGAAGACGACGACGACGGAGACGACGGGCGCGACCGTCGGCGCGGCCGACGCGGTCGACGCGATGAGGACGACGATGACGATCCGGACTACGAAAACGACTCGAGTGACACCGACTCGGACGTCGATGCGCGCGAGCGGCGAAAATTGAAGATCGAGGCGCAGATCGAACAAGAGGCTGCCCGTCGCGTCATTCCGTTCAAAGAGGATTTTGCGCTTCGGGTGCTCAGTCGCCTCGGCGCGGACGTGACGTTCGATGCGAACGCATTGGCCACCGTGCACGGAGCGATCGAGACGGAGTTGAATTCGGCGACGTTTCGGAAGAAGAGCGCGAAAGCGTTGCGAGAAAGTATGACGCGTCGCGCGCAACTTCGCGCGCGACGGAAGACGGAGGCCCAAACGGTTCGGGCGGTTCGGGAACAGTTGCGGCAAGCGGATGACGACGAAGGCGAATCGGTGAACGGGGACGACGATCGTGACGAACGAGAGGCGGACGACGACTCGGCGGCGGCGCCTCATCCGTCTCCTCGCCGCGCCTCGTCCTCGGCCTCCTCGCCGATGGTTGACGAGGAGGGCACCGACGTGTCGGGTGGGGTGAAGGCCGGCGCCGGTGCCAGTCAGGCGTAAGAGAGGAGGAGAGTCGCGTTGGGGTGGTGTCTCTTGACGTTCGTTTTTATCTCTGACTTCTCTGAACACGTTCGGGTTTCGTTTCTCGTGCGAATTTCGAGATGAGGGGGGAGGGGCGGGGTAAGGGGGAATTGCTTTGTCAGAACGAAACGAGAGAGACATGGAGAACAGGAAACGAGGAGCGAGGAGGACGCTGCTGCGACGCAGGGTCGAGGTTAATACCGATACATATTGCGCTCGTTCCACTCGGGGATGCGCGGAATTTCCGTGGTCGAGTCCGGCAGCATGATGTGCGACTCCTGCAGGCCCGCGCGCGCGATGTGGGCCAAGCGCATGCGCTCGGTGGTCGCCCAAAACGGACGTGGCGGGGTCGTGTCGCGCGCCAGACCCACCACCCACGAGTCGGACTGGGCCCATCCCGGCATCTGCTTCGCCTCTTCGTCGGCGTCCGCACGAGGGCCGCCCGCGCGCTTTCCACTGGCTTGCGTTGTCGCCAACGGACCACTGTTCTCCTCCTCCCCTCGGAGGTCGTCGTCGCCGTGGACGCCCTTGTCCCGTGCGGACCGGGCAGCCGCCTCTGCGGCCGCGCGCGTGGGCGGATGGCGACCGTTGCCGCCGATGCCGCCGCTCCCGCCGTGCTTGCGCTCCTCGGCGGGGTGTCCCTCTCCCTCCTCGTCGACGATCGAACGGACGCGTTTTTTGTTCGCGATCGAGGAGCCCGCGCCGGTTTTGAGTTTGGCGTCGCCGGCGGAGGACGCTTTGGTCACCGGTCGCGTCAGAACGTTGTAGACATTGTAAAGGATGTCCTTCTTCTTCTCGATGTCCGGTGCGCTCTGAATCGACGCGAGGGTTCTGCGCCGCAGTGCAACGCTCGCTTTCTCGAGTGCGTCTCGGAGATCGTCGATCTCCGGGACGACGCCTCCGCTCTCGAGGGCCTGCACGATCTGCGTCATGGTCTCGGGCTGACCTGCCTCCGTTTTGACGAGCCCCTCCAATGCCGCATTCTCGGCTTGGAGGCGACGAATCGTCGCGTCTTTCTGATCGACATCCGCCGACGGAGACGAGGTCGGCGCGCCATTGCTTCCATTCGCGGTCTCGCTCCCCGGAATCCCTCCCCCACTTGCCTTGACGGCTCCTCCCATTCCCACCGCGTCGAAGCGCGCCTGGAATTTCGCCAGCGAACGATCCATCTGCTCCGCGCGGGCCTCGGCGCGGGCGCGATCCGCTTCCATCGACTGCGCCATCGTGCGGACCAGCTGAAGCAGCGACTCGTCGGCTCGCGCCGATGCGCCACCACCGCCGCCGCTCGTGTTGTTGCTGCCCCGCGGCGCCCCCGTACTTGTTCCGCCGCCAACACCTCCATCCTCTGTCGCATCCATCGACATTCGCATGTCCTTTCCGTCGGCCCCGCTGCCACCACCCCCGCCACCGCCAGTGCCGGGCTTCCCGATCGGACTTGACTCCGATGCATCCGGGCCTTCTTTTTTTGTCACCGTTGACGGCGCGGACGGCAAGGCTGCCGGTGACGCGCCGTTGGGAGTGCCCGCGCCTGAGCCGGGCACCTGTGAAGCCGCTGCGTCTTTGGACAGAGACATCTCGCGGGTGACGTGTTCGCCTGTCGACGTCAGAAGAGGATGAGGTACCACGGTGTTCGACGACGGCGAGGTTGCCGTATTGGTCGTGGAGGCGCGTGTGATGGAAGAGGAATTTGTGTCGTCTGCGGACCCGGGGAGATACGTTTGGAGAAACATATCCGCGATGCGCGTTCTGAGGTGCACATCATCGTCGCCCAGGGGCATGTGGTCGAGCAGTTGTTTTGCAGACAACACGGCGCTTTGGATTGCATGATCGGTATATCGAGGGGGGACCGGTTGTCCTGTTGAGGATGCGCGGATTGTCCAGGGAGGGAGTGGCGCGGACGATGCCGACGCGGGCTTCGGATAGCGACCCAGATGCGACGAAAATTGGTCCATTGCCGCCGACAGAATCTCGCGGACCGAGAGGGGCGTTTTTTCGTCGGCGGAGGCCGAGGCGCTGACCTTGCGCGTGTACCGCGAAAGCACGGATGCGGTCAACTGTCGGATGCCTCCACTTCCAAACCGGGCGCCGATGAAGCAGATTGCAACTTTGCATCCAACAATGACGGTTGGATTTGTCCCATACTCGATACTCGTGAGCGAAAGGCCGCGCAGGCCCAGCTTCGTGATCATATAATAGGCAAGTTGCGCGATCGGGTTGTCGGCAAACATGCGGAATTTGATTTTCAGTTCGTTGGCGACTTCGTTGTAGTCCTGTGCGATGATCTTTCCGACGTAACAGACGCCGTCATTGTGAAACCAGTCGATGAACTTTCCGACGAGCTGCAAGCGGCGAACGTCCTCTCGGCGGATCTCCAGTTCTTCATCGCGCGTGAGTTCCTCATTGGCCTCTCGCTTCCGGATGCGTTCCGCGGAAAAGGACTCGCGTGCGTTGGCGACCACCACGCCCTCAAACACTGCCGTGTAATAGATGCGCCCATCCGGGAATTTCGCTCGTGGTGCATCGGGTTGGCGGGGATCGTCCCCCACGAGGTGCGTGTTGACGGCCTGTGGATCGTCGCCGACGACCATGTCCTCGTCGTTCATCATCGTCCGTGACACGGACCGCGAGGTGCCCAATGGAATCGTTTGGAAAAAGATACACGAACGACGACGTTCCTTCGATGATATGTGAAGTATTTGCGTTGCGTTTTTTTTATTGTCGTGATCGACGCGTGCGAATGTACCTCTCCTCATTTCTGTTGACATCTCAGGGATGAGTCGTTCGAGTGGAGACGGCGATGGGGACGCGGGCGTGGGCGAGGAGGTCGAACCTGGCGCCCCGGACGTCAGTCTGGAGGGCGGCGAATCCGTCGAGCGTCTCGACGGCGCGGTCGACGACAATGACGACGAGGAGGATATCGATGCGGACCTCACGCGTCTCCGTCAGCAGCAGGTCGACGCGTTTCGCGCATTTCTCCTTCAATCGCCGGCGGTTGTTGCGGACACCGTCGCCCCGTCGTCTACCACGGGGACGACGGCCGCGGATGGGAATGGCTCCACTGACAACGACGGTGGTGGTGGTGGTGGGAGTGGCAGTGGTGCGCCGGATCTCCCACCGACGTCGGTGGTGCAGCGGCAGACCCGTCGCGCGGCGTCGTTCATCCGGACCGAGAGTCGAGGAATTGTGATCGATGACGAACGTGCCGCGCGGACCAAAAGTGCGGAAGTGATGATTCGACACGATCTGGGACGGGTTCTCTCCCTCTCGGCGGAGCCCTGCATGGCGCGTGGCAATGGACAGGGAAGCGGCGGCGGCGGCGCACCACCTTCGGAACAGGCACGGTCGACGGGGGACGACCCCTCGTCGGTGGGCACATTTGCTGTGCCCACAAGTCGCGAGGGTGCACGCGCGTGTTGTCATCTCGTGACGGTTCGGTATGAACACGCGGCCGAACCGTGTAACCTTCAGATCGGTCCAAGTGCGACGGGTCTTCAGCTTGCGATTTTGATCGAGTATTTGGAGTTTTCGACGCGCACGGAGTATGCGTCTCTCTGGGCGCATGTGTCTCCTCACTTGGAGACCGTGAAACTCGGAGGACGTCTCGAGCGTCGTCGTCGGTATCAATGCTCGCGACCGCGGCGCGTCGTGGTCAATGGGAAACACAAACGAGGGCTCGAGCGGTTCAATGGACTGCTCGAAACACTCATCGGACTTCCCGCGCCCGCCGCTCCGGCGTCGATGTCGTCAGATCGTTCCCTCGCGGTGGCACCGGCATCCGCGATGACGACGCCCGTGGCTGCGATGGCGGTGGAGTCGTCGTCCGTCCCGTCGACCGGCGGCATCTCGTCTGCGGCCTCCGCTGCTGCTCCTGCTCCTCCTGCTGCGGCGGCGGCGGCCCCGCCTGTGACAAAACCGCGCGGGATTGTGTCGCGTCCTCCTCGGAGTGCCGTCGGCGCGCTCCGGTTGAACCAAAAGGGACGCAAACGCGCGCGGCCGCGTGCCTCGGATGCGCCCGACGACGAGGCGGCGGCTTCGCAGGGATATCAACTGATGATTCAAAATATCGTGTACAAAGCGCGGATTCCCAATGCACCCGATATGTTCACCGTTTGCCAATCGCTGTTTGGAAATCAGCTGTCCTCCTTCCCCTCGTCGACCATCCATCTGAAGTCGCCGCGCTGTTCGGTTTCTCAATACGAGACGCGCGAAGTGAGCATTGCAGGTGCGCAAAGCGAAATGCATGCGCTCATCAGCGCGCACCGGCTCGCGGCTCAATATGCGCGCGTCCGACCGGACGGGATCTACGCGCTTCCTCAAAACTGTGGTCCTGTGAACTACACAACGAGCGCAAACGTGGGGCGCAAGATTGACTTACCTAGGTTTGCGCGGGACTTCGGAAATACGCCGGGGTGGAAATGTTCCTTCGACCCGGACCGCATTCTCGCGGTCCAATACAAACGCGTGAAATACAATGCGAAGGGAGAAGATGTCAAAGATCTCGCGGTGAACGTATGGCCATCGGGAATCATCTGTGCCGTCGGGTTTTCGACGCGGACGCAAATCGCGGAATGGGATCGACATCACTTCCAGGCCATCCGTGCGTGGATCCGAGACACCGCCGACGCGGCCGACGCCGCGGCCGCGAGTCGATCGTGAAGGGCGACTCGTGTTCGTTTGTGCAGAGTGATCCGATGTCGATGTTTCATGCGCCATGTAATTTCTTGTGCGCACGTGCACATCGCCGGCGGAGTTCGATGGTCCCACGACCGCGCCGTAAAACACAGGAACGTATCTGATTTACCGTATCCGTCGGACAAGATAATTTTTCATCCACCTCCCCATTGTTCGTTTCTTACCCCCGCATCCCGCGTGCTCAGAGAAGATCGAACGCGCACCATGTTGCGGAACCCTTATCCCGATCCCGTGTACGGGAGCATCCACGGTCATGGCAGTGGTGGTGGATTTGGCCGCGGCGGGTACGGAGATGCGGCCGCGTCCTCCTCCTCGTCGATGCAGAACTCGGACGTTCGCGCAGAACTCCTCCGATTGACCGGCCCGGAGGGCCCGCCCACGTTGACTCTCGAGGCGGCGAAGCTGGAGTCCGCGCGCACGGACATGGTTAACTATGTCAAGATGAACGCCAACACCTTCGCGGGTGTGTCCGTGGACAAATCGGTGTACGCCGGCGCCCAGCGTCGTCTCTTTGACGACGCGTCGGCAGAGCTCTCGGCCAACACCTTTCGGGATCACGGACTTGGGTATATCACGTGTGCATCCGCGCGGAAGGCGCTCAAGGCGGATGTCGAGTGTCACTTCCGTGTGATGGCAAGTGCACCTGCGCGGAACAATTCGGATGACATCGCGCTCGCAAAATCGCGCCTCGCCAACGCGCTGCATGGAGAGACGCACAAAGAGCTCGCCGCCAGTACCATTGCCCACGAGACGGCGCTGCGCGGGATGCGAGAGTCGTGGAAACTGGTCGTGGCGAACGCGGCGCACCGAAAGCTCCCCGAGTGGAGCATCAGTCCGAACGACTTGCGGGGGACCACACTTCGGCATCCGGTTCACGCGGCGACGGGAGAGACGTCGCTCCCGCCGGGAGGCAGCTACGCGGGTGGCTTTCAGGTGGCCACGCCGTCGCAGTCGCTCGTCAACAACCTCATTACGTACTTCGGCATTCCGATGGGCAACTATCAGGACCCGGGGCACACGACACCGCGATCTGCCGATGGCTATCCTGCAATGTTCTCGGGCTTCCAAGCGCAAGAGACTGCGATCATGTTCAATGGCATCCTCGACTGCAGCGTCGAGTTTCAGGGCGAGAACGCGCTTCCGTGGTACGTGATCACATCGCCGGGGCGCGTGGTGATGAACCAACTGGTCTTCAACGACCACACGCTCGATCGCACGTCCTATCAGGCGCACTCGCGTGTCGTGACGTACCGCCGCATGATGTTCGATTTCGGTGTCGTGCTGTGGACATTGGGACAGGCCATGGCGCTGAACGTATTTTCCACCGACGAAGGAAAGATGATTTGGTCGTATGGACAGGCACAGATCGAGGCGGCGACGCGGCGTACGTTCTGTCAACAGGCCGCAGTGGCGATCTTCCATTCGATCAGCCCGGCTCGCACCACTGTCTCTCTTGGGCGCACGGCGATGACGCTGCAAGCCTTCAAAAACGCGGCGGCCGAGGAGTTTGCGACAGCGGACATGGTGCGCCGGACGGATCGGGCCTATGTGGAGATGATCACCAAAATGGAGCGCCGCCTCGAAGCGTCCAATGTGCAGTCCAAGGCCTCGGAGCGCGCGCTGTTTGTATCGGGCTTCATTTTCGATCATCTTCGCTCGGCCGCGCTCTCGAATCAGGTCTTCCTGCAGGGCGATGGAATCGCGCGCGACATGATCGTGCAAAGCCCGGCCTTGGTCGGCGTCGCCACTGTCACACCGGTGCGCCCGTTTTTGTTGGGAGCGGGATCGGGCATCGGGACGCAGGGACCGATCGACGTGTCCAAAGCCATTAACGTCTCCGGACATTTTGGCGTCGTCGACGGAAAGCATCCGTCGCAGGAGGCGCGGTCCGCCGACGCGAGCGACCACTTCCAAACCAAGCTGCTCGACGTTCGTTTCTATTGTCGTGCGACGGACCGTCATCGTGTGATGGCCTATGAGTTCGCGTTTTGGGCCAGTGGTCTCTTCGATCGCAAGTACGAACTCTCGGATGCCGAACGAAAGGTGCCCTCCGCGTCGTCCTCTGACGAGGGAACCGGCGACTGGTTGACGGTTCTGCGCGTGCCGGCGGCGGTGCCCGCGGCGCCCGACGTGCCCACTCACCCGGTGCTCATCAATTGGTACAACTCACTCGGCGCCGTCGGTCGATTCGTGTTCGACAAGACCTTCTCGGCGAATGGAAAGCTGATCAAACGGTCTCCCGAAGAAGCAAAGCGCGCTGCGGCGTCAGTGGTCGCAGACATTACCAAGAAAGCGTCGTCCGGGGGGGCGATGACCTCGACGCAGATTTTGAACAACTATCACGTGACCGCCGGGACGTGGTACTCGTCCGATCAACTCGAGACGATGACGAGTGCGGCCATGCGCGCTCGTAAAAGCAACCTCTCGTTCCTCGAGCAGCTCCAGCCCTTCGTTCTTCCGCCGCTGAATCAAGCGGAGATCCTCGCCTACGCCGAGGAAACAAAACGGGGCGGAGAGTCGGAGCAACGCGCGCACCTGCGCCGCTGCGTGCTCACGCCCGGATTCTTCCGCTTCTGTCTCCGTAACAACATCCCGGTGCTCGCCGGTGCGCTCGATATGACGCCGGAGACAATGTTCGAGTGTTATGGCGCGGCGATGACCGTGCGAGGATGTGGACGCACATATGTGGGTCTCCCGAAGTACTACTTGGACATCGGCGCGAAGGAGATGCGTGCCGAATTCGAAATCCACGGCAAAGCGAACGTGGAGCATCCGGAGCGCATCGTCGTGATTCCGAACCTTCTCTATGGGCCCTACGTTCGCGGAGATACCGCGTCAGAGTCCGGTATCCACAATTGGTCGCTGCCGCCACGACCCGGTCAGAAGATGGTGTCGGAGCACTTCATCATGTTCTTGCCGCCGCAGTTCCCTGTCACGGAGTTGCCGACTCTCCTCGATATGTTCGGGCAGTTCAACCCCGCACTCGTGAGCGATCACCAAGAGTTTCAGTTCCCGACGGCGCCGATCTACGCGGAGCTTCTCGGGTATCAAATGAACTGGCGACAGCCACACAGTCACATCAGTGTCACGACGACCAACCTCGCTGCACATCTCGAGGGATTGCGCGCCCCCCCGCAGCGCAATACGGTGATGACGCGAAATCTGCAGTGGGGCCAGCTCTCTGCCAAGACCCCCGGCGTGTTCACCGAGACGCACGCGAACGAAGGTGTGCATGGTCACGCTCTGAAGCCGGGATATTTGTCGGGAGGCCGATATACGACGCCGGCGCTGCTCCCGACGTTCGGCGTCGAAGTTGCGAGTGGCAGCGTGCGCCCATAACCGCGCGTGCCGCTGAGCGCATCTCGAGCGGACGGCAGCAGTGCACCAGTCGCTCGCGTCTCGTCGTGTCAGGCTGGCTCTGTTCTTTCCGCCTCTCTCTCTGTTCAGACTGCTCTCCCGTTTCATTGTACAGCCGGTTTTTCTGCTGCGAATGTGTGTGGATCGACCGAGTGTTCGGAAAATGAGCGTTTGACCGTGAAGAAGAATACCACCGAATATTACATAAGAATACACGAGCGCACCGGACGAGGGACGAGCTTATACGCCCACGACGTGTCGCCGCCGCCCGGGACGCGGCAAACGAGATCGGTGAGAGGGACTTTCTCAAGAAGCAGTGTTCCATTGAGTCGATGCGTTCCCCCCGTCGTCGGATCGTCGCAGGTCACGAGCGTCGGCTCGAATTTCCATCCACATCCAGTCGGGTCGTCGAGTGCCGTCAGCAGAGGTCCGTGGCGACGATCGTTCACACGGAGAAGCGCACATGTCCCGCCCTTGGAAACCGTGTCGATCCACGCATTCCAGTCGGAACAGACCGGGCTCGTCGTTCGTCCAAAGAGGCCGATCGCGTGATCACACGTCTGCGAGAGAGTCGCAT
>Ga0116227_10004460_pt1 | contig 30414 bp, 22 predicted proteins | sample S1TSphgellanicum_FD_89693 | JGI IMG/M metagenome (GOLD analysis project Ga0116227, IMG submission 89693) | Host-associated microbial communities from peat moss isolated from Minnesota, USA - S1T2_Fb - Sphagnum magellanicum MG | ecosystem: Host-associated > Plants > Peat moss > Unclassified... | reverse complement strand
TTGGTGCCGGTGGCCGGATCGCGGGTGAACGCGACGCCGGTTGCCGAGGTGTCGCCCATGTTGCCGAACACCATGGCCTGCACATTGACGGCGGTGCCCCAATCACCGGGAATGTCGTTCAACCGGCGATAGACTTTGGCGCGGTCGCTTTCCCAACTGTCGAACACCGCCGCGATGGCGCCCCACAACTGTTCATGCACGTCCTGCGGGAACGGGCGGCCCAGTTCTTCGGCGACGATCGCCTTGTATTCCTTGACCAGTGCCTGCCAGTGTTCGGCCGCCATCTCGACATCGGCATAGAACCCGTTGTCTTCCTTGGCGATTTCCAGCGCATCTTCAAAGCGGTGATGGTCGAGGCCGAGCACCACGTCGGAATACATCTGGATGAACCGGCGATAGGAATCCCACGCGAAACGCGCATCCCCGGCACCCGCCGCCAGCCCCTCGACCGTCGCATCGTTCAGCCCGAGATTGAGCACCGTGTCCATCATTCCGGGCATCGACACCCGCGCGCCCGACCGCACCGACACCAGCAGCGGATTGGCCGCATCGCCAAAACTGCGTCCGGTTGCCGTTTCGATATGCGCGACACCCTCGGCCACGGCGGCGCGAAGGTCGTCGTCAAAGCTTTTGCCCGCGCTGTTGTACTGCGTGCAGACCTCGGTGCTGATCGTGAAACCCGGGGGCACCGGCAGGCCGATCCCCGCCATTTCGGCCAGATTGGCGCCTTTGCCGCCGGTGATGGTCTTGTCGCGCGAACGCGGGTCGCTGGAATGGGCCCCACCACCAAAATGGAATACGTATGCACTCATGACCGAAACGGCTCCTCAGTTGCACCCATCGAGACCGGGATTGCGCCGGTCCCGTTAACCTTCGATACGGGAAAAATCGGCGACCTTGTGCACCGCAGCACGAAATTGGTCAAGCAGGTCCAATCGGTTGGCACGCCGTTTCGCATCTGCATCATTGACGGTGACCGCCTCGAAAAAGGCATCGATCGGCGCACGCAGCGACGCCAGGGCGGCCATCGCGGCGATGAAATCCTCCTGCCCAAGCGCTGTATCGACCTTTGGCCCGGCCTGTGCAAGCGCCGCGGTCAGCGCGGCTTCTGCGGGTTCGGGGGTGTAGGCCGGTGGCAAAGTGTCCCAGGTTTCCTTTTTCAGAATATTGGCCGCACGCTTGTACCCGGCGAGCAGGTTCCTGCCGTCTTCGGTGCCGACAAATGCCTGCAACGCATGGACGCGCGCGAGCAGGCGGACGAGGTCGTCTTCGCCACCCAGCGCGAACACCGCGTCGATCAAGTCGTGGCGCACACCGGCTTCGCGTTGCTGGACCTTCAGGCGGTCGGCAAAGAATGCCAGCAAGTCGCCTTCGGCCACGGCAAAGCGCAATGCGTTGTCGGTGATCAGGCGGATCACCCCCAAGGCCGCGCGGCGCAGGGCAAACGGATCTTTCGATCCGGTCGGCTTTTCATCGATCGCGAAAAAGCCGCGCAAAGTATCGAGTTTGTCGGCGAGTGCCACTGCCACCGTGACCGGCGCGGTCGGCACGTCATCGCCCTGCCCCACCGGCTTGTAATGGTCGCGGATCGCATCGGCCACGGCATCGGGCAGGCCTTCGACGCGGGCATAATACCCGCCCATCAGGCCCTGCAATTCAGGGAATTCTCCGACCATTTCGGTAACCAGGTCGGCCTTGGCCAGTTCGGCTGCCTGCCGTGCCAGCGCTGGATCGGCGCCCGGTACGACGCCTTCGCGCGCCAGCCATTCGGCAAGGTCGGCGACGCGCGCGACCTTTTCGGCCAAGGTGCCCAGCTTTTCATGGAACGTGATCCGCGCCAGTTTCTTCGCCTGTTCGGCCAGCGGGGTTTTCTGGTCCTGTTCCCAGAAGAAACGCGCGTCGGACAGGCGGGCGGCGAGGACTTTGCGGTTGCCGGCAACGATCGCCGCGCCCCCATCGGTGGCGGCGATATTGGCCGTGCAAATGAATGCGTTGGCCAGCGTCAAGCCCTCCCCCTCAAGGGGGAGCGTTGGGTGGGGGTGTGTGGCGATGAAATACTTCTGGTTTACGCGGGCGGTCAGTTGGATGACTTCGGGCGGGACCGTCAGGAACGCCTCATCAAAGCGACCCAGCAAGGGCACCGGCCATTCGGTCAGGCCGGCGTTTTCGATGACCAGGCCTTCGTCTTCGACCAGCATCAGACCGGCCTCGCTCGCGGCGCGGTGGGCGCCTTCGCGGACGATCTTTTCGCGCGTGGCGTGATCGACAATGACGTGCGCGGCATGGAGTTTGGACGCGTAGTCGTCGGCGCCGTCGATGGTGATCGGACCGTGGTGATGAAAGCGATGGCCCAGCGTGTCGCGGCCCGCAACGATCCCGCCCACTTCGAACGGCACCACGTCACCACCCAGCAGCGCGATGATTCCCGACAGCGGGCGCACCCAGCGCAAGGATTCGCTCGACCGCGAATCAACGCCCCAGCGTTGCGATTTGGGCCAGGGGAATGTGCGGATGATTGCCGGGATCGCCTCGGCCAGCACATCGGCGGTGGCGCGGCCCGGCTTTTCCAGCACGGCGAACCACACGCCGTCGCGCTCGGTCAACTGGTCGGCGGACAGGCCGGTCTTGCGCAGAAACCCTTCGAGCGCTTGCGCCGGGGCACTTGTGCGCGGGCCTTTCAACTCTTCGCGCACCGCCTGCGTCGCCAGCGGCAGGTCGCGCGCGATCAAGGCCAGACGGCGGGGGGTCGACCAGACCTGGACCGAGCCGGGTTTCAGCCCTGCGCTTTCCAGTTCCTTGCGGAACAGGCGCTCGAGGTCGGCGCGCGCCGCCGCCTGCATCCGCGCCGGGATTTCCTCGGACCGCAGTTCAAGCAGAAAATCGGCGCTCATGCGGTCCACCCCGGAAATTTCGCCGACCATTCGTCCTTGAACTTGGCCATATAGGCTTCGCACGATCCGCGCGCGAGATCGCGCACCCGGCCCATATAGCTGGCGCGTTCCTGGACCGAGATCACCCCGCGCGCCTGCAACAGATTGAACAAGTGGCTGGCCTCGATCGCCTGTTCATAGGCGGCAATCGGCACCTCGGCAGCTATCGCCCGGTGACATTCGGCCTCGGCCGCGACAAAGCCCTTGAACAGCGTGTCGGTGTCGGCGACTTCAAAGTTCCACTTCGACATCTGGCGTTCGTTTTCCAGAAACACGTCGCCATAGCTGACGCCGGCGTCGTTGAAACGCAGGTCATAGAGGCTGTCGACACCCTGGATATACATCGCCAGCCGCTCCAACCCGTAAGTCAGTTCGCCCGCGACCGGCTTGCAGTCGAACCCGCCCATCTGCTGAAAATAGGTGAACTGGCTGACTTCCATACCGTCGCACCACACTTCCCAGCCCAGTCCCCAGGCGCCGAGCGTGGGCGATTCCCAGTCGTCCTCAACAAAGCGGATGTCGTGAAGCAGCGGATCGATGCCGATCGCGAACAAGCTGCCCAGATAGAGCGCCTGAAAGTCGGCGGGGCTCGGCTTCATGATCACCTGGTACTGGTAATAATGCTGCAAGCGGTTGGGGTTTTCGCCATAGCGTCCATCGGTCGGCCGACGGCTGGGCTGCACATAGGCGGCATTCCACGATTCCGGCCCGAGCGAACGCAGCGTGGTCGCGGTGTGAAACGTGCCTGCACCGACCCGCATGTCATAGGGTTGCAGGATCAGGCAGCCCTGCGCGCTCCAATAGGCATGGAGGCGCAGGATCATGTCCTGAAAGCTGGGGCTTTGCGTGGGTTCGGCCATGCGCGCGCCTTTGGCCGATGCGCGCGCGCAAATCAACCGTGTGGGCGCGGTTTGCCCCGGACTTGCGACGGTCGACGGGACTTGCCGGAGGCGCCGCGCTGGGCCATGCGGGACGACGATGCGCATCACCGCCTTTCGCCGCCTCGCCTGCCTGTTGCTGTGGGCGCCCGCTCTCGCGCATGCGGAGCCGGCGGCCCTGCATCCTGCCTTGTGGAAAGTGACCCGCAACCACACCACGATCTGGCTGTTCGGCACAATCCACATGTTGCCGCCCGATGCGAACTGGATGAACGGCGCGGTGGCTCAGGCGGCCGATGGCGCCGACGAGATCGCCACCGAAATCGACGATCCCGATGGCACCATGACGCGGGCCGCGATTGCGGCGCGCGGGTCCTTGCCCTCCGGCGAACACTTGTCCGATTTGCTGCCCGCCGACGAGCGTACGGCACTGTCGGCGCGGCTGGGCGGTTTTCCCGCCGCCATCAACGACAAGAAACCATGGTTTGTCGCGGTGGCCCTTTCCACGGTGCCGCTGCTGCGCCGGGGGTTCAACACCGGCAGCGGGGTCGAGGCGCAACTGCACGCCCGCGAAGCCGCGCGCAAAGTCCGGCTTGTCGGGATCGAGACGCCCGACGAACAGATTGCCATACTCGACGGCCTGCCCCGCACCTCGCAACTGGCGTATCTGAAAAACGTGATCGACGATTTCGACAAGATCGATGGCGAAATCGACACGATGATCGCCGCCTGGGGCAAAGGCGATGCCGAAGCTCTGGCCCGGTTGATGAACGAGGATGAGGCAAAGGACGATCCGCTGCTGATCGAGCGCCTGTTGACGCAGCGCAATCACCACTTTGCCGACTGGATCGTGCAGCGGCTGGCGCGGCCCGGCACAGTGCTCATGGCGATCGGCGCCGGGCATCTTGCCGGCCCCGGCAGCGTGCAGGACGATCTTGCCCGCCTGGGCGTCAAAGTGGAGCGGGTGCAGTGATCCGGTGCTGCCTGGCCATTGCCCTGATCGTGCTGACCGGTGCCTGCCAGCGCACGCCCACGCCACCGTCAAAAGTGGCGCTTTGGGCGGTCGGCCATGGCGGCACTGTGCAAGGCTGGATCCTCGGCACGATCCACGCCTTGCCGCCCGGCACGTTGTGGCGTCGCCCGTCGATCGATGCGGCAATGGCCTCGGCCGATCGGCTGGTCATGGAAATCGGTGAGCCGATCGATCCCGACATCGCCGGCAAGGCACTGGCGCGGCTGGCGATGACCCCGGGCCTGCCCCCGCCGAGCGAGCGCCTCGATCATGCCGGGCGGGCGGCGCTGACCGGTGCCTATCGCAAGCTGGGGCTGGACGATGCGCGGTTCGCCAACGAAGAAAGCTGGGCGGTCGCCTTGCAGATTTCGGCGCTCGCCAGTCAAAAGGCAGGCGCTTACGCCGGCGACGGGGTAGAGCCGCAATTGCGCACGCGCATGCGCGGCAAACCGGTCACCGGGCTGGAAACGATCGACAGCCAGTTTGCGATATTCGACGCCCTGCCCGTCCGTGCGCAGGACCGATTGCTGGCCGACGTGGCGAAAGAGGCGACCGATAGCCGCAATGACGACGCCGATATGCTGGCACTGTGGCTGAAAGGCGATGATCTGGGACTGGCGCGCGAAGCCAACAGCGACTTTCTGGCCGATCCCGCGCTGCACGACGCGCTGCTGACGACGCGCAATCGCGCCTGGACGGTGCAGATCGACGCGCTGTTGCGGCAAGGCGCGCATCCGTTCGTCGCGGTCGGCGCCGCCCACGTCGCCGGGGCCGATGGTTTGCCCGAAATGTTGCGCGCAAAGGGCTGGACAGTCACGCGCGTGTACTGATCCTTGCTTTTTTCGCCAGACGCGCTATGCGCCGCGCCTTCCTGTCATGGTCATCCCTGGAGGCGTGGCTGGAGAGTCGTATAATTTTACCCTTAAGGAACTGACAAATGAGCGAAACGCTTTTTCTGTCGGCCGAACCGCGCGAAAAGGTAGGCAAGGGAGCCTCCCGCGTGCTGCGTCGTGCCGGCCGCACCCCCGCCGTGGTTTATGGCGGCAATCTGGAACCCGTGGCTGTCCACCTTGAGGAAAAGGCGCTCAAGAAGGCGCTTGGCACCGGCCACTTCCTCAATTCGATTGTCGAGCTGACCATCGGCGACCTCGTCATTCGCACGCTGCCAAAGGACGTCGCGTTCCATCCGGTCACCGATCGGCCCGAACATGTCGATTTCCTGCGCGTTTCCGCAACCCACGCGGTGCATGTGAAAGTGCCCGTGCTGTTCATCAATGAGGACGCTTCGCCGGGCATCAAAAAGGGCGGCGTGCTCAACATTGTTGCGCACGAACTCGAACTGATCGCCATTCCCGAAGCGATCCCCAACGACATTACCGTCGATCTGACCGGGCTCGACCTGGGCGCATCGATCCACATGCATGACATCGTCCTGCCCGATGGCGTGAAAGTGATCACCCATGAAGCCGACGCGACGATTGCCACGATCGTGACCCCCTCGGCCTTGAAGTCGAGCGACGGCGACACGGCCAAGGCCTGATCGGCCCGACCGTCGGTCAAAAGAACCCCTTCCCTTGTCGGGGAGGGGTTCTTTTTTTGTACTGTTCCTGCCCCCGCCGGGGCATTGTAAAGCGAAGACATCATGCAAGTCTGGGTCGGCCTCGGCAATCCGGGCCCGCAATATGCGCTCAACCGGCACAATGTCGGCTTTATGGCGGTCGACACGATTGCCGAAGTGCATGATTTCGGCCCGGTGCAGAAAAAGTTTCAGGGCTGGGTGCAGGACGGCCGCATCGCGGGCGAACGCGTCGTGCTGTTGAAGCCGGCGACGTTCATGAACGAAAGCGGGCGCGCGGTGGGCGAAGCGCTGCGGTTCTACAAACTGGGCAGCGGTGCCCTGACCGTGTTCCACGACGAGCTCGACCTCGCTCCGTTCAAGGTCAAAGTCAAAACCGGCGGCGGCACGGCCGGACACAACGGGCTTCGGTCGATCGACCAGCATTGCGGGCCCGAATTTCGCCGGGTGCGGCTGGGCATCGGCCATCCCGGTCACAAGGATCGGGTTCTCGGCTATGTGCTGGGCAACTATGCCAAAGCCGAAGGCGACGATCTGGCGACGATGCTGGGCGCCTTGGCGCGATCATCGCCATGGCTGGCGGGCGGCGACGATGTGCGGTTCATGAACGATGTCGCGCTGATCCAGCAGGGCTGAGCGCGTGATCGGATCAGGCAGTGGCAACACGGCCGCCGAGCGTTGAAGTTTCGGCTAATCGGCGATGCGGCCCTTGACCTGAACGCAAAGGGATACCATCGCGCGGCCAAAGTGCAACGGCCGCGCACGACAGGCGGCCCATCAGGAAAGTGACACGCACATGGGTTTTCGCTGCGGCATCGTGGGCCTGCCCAACGTCGGCAAATCGACGCTGTTCAACGCCCTGACCGAAACGCAGGCGGCGCAGGCGGCCAATTATCCGTTCTGCACGATCGAGCCCAATGTCGGCAATGTCGGCGTGCCCGATCCCCGGCTCGACAAGCTGGCGGCGATCGCGCACAGTCAAAAGATCATCCCGACCCAGTTGGGCTTTGTCGACATCGCCGGCCTGGTGCGCGGCGCGTCGAAGGGCGAAGGACTGGGCAACCAGTTCCTCGGCAATATCCGCGAAGTCGACGCGATCGTTCACGTCCTGCGCTGTTTTGAAAACGACGACATCCAGCATGTCGACAACAAAGTCGATCCGATTTCGGATGCCGAAACGGTTGAAACCGAATTGATGCTGGCCGACCTCGAAAGCCTGGAAAAGCGTGTGCCTGCCGCGCAGAAAAAGGCCACGAGCGGCGACAAGGAGGCCAAATTGTTGGCCTCCGTGCTGGGCCAGGCGCTCGACCTGCTGCGTCAGGGCAAGCCGGCACGGCTGACCGAACCGAAGGATGACGAGGAACTGCGGGTGTTCCGGCAGGCGCAATTGCTGACCGCCAAGCCGGTGCTGTATGTCTGCAACGTCGAGGAAGACAGCGCCGCGGACGGCAATGCCTTTTCCGCGCGGGTGTTTGCAAAGGCCAAGGCCGAAGGCGCCGAAGCGGTGATCGTCTCGGCCGCGATCGAATCCGATCTGGTCGGCATGGACGGCGATGAACGGCTGGCCTTCCTCGCCGAAATGGGCCTGCACGAAACCGGCCTCAACCGCGTGATCCGGGCCGGGTACGAATTGCTGCACCTGATCACCTTTTTCACTGTCGGGCCCAAGGAAACGCGCGCCTGGACCGTGCACAAGGGATCGCGCGCACCGCAGGCGGCGGGCGAAATCCACAGCGATTTCGAACGCGGCTTCATCCGCGCCGAAACCATCGCCTATGACGACTACATCGCGCTCGGCGGTGAAGCCGGCGCGCGCGATGCGGGCAAGTTGCGACAGGAAGGCAAGGATTACGTGGTCAAGGACGGCGACGTGCTGAATTTCCGCTTCAACGTTTAAACGCCTGATTAAGACGCGTTGACAGAACCGTCCGTCAGGGGCAAATCCCGTTTATGCAGTTCTATGAAGACCTTGTGGTGGGCGAAGTCCACCGGTTCGGCGCCTATGCCGTGACGCGCGACGAAGTGATTGCCTTTGCGTCGAAATACGACCCGCAGCCGTTCCATCTGGACGACGCGGCGGCGGCGGAAACGCATTTCGGCCGGCTGTCCGCCAGCGGCTGGCATACATGCGCGATGACCATGGCCATGCTGGTCGCACGCCACAAGCACAACCAGCATCAGGGTCTTGGCTCGCCGGGGGTCGACGAATTGCGCTGGCTGCGTCCGGTCTATCCCGGCGACACGCTGAGCGTCGAAACAGAAATGCTCGAAAAGCGGCGCAGCGCGACCAAACCCGATCGCGGAATTTTCCGGACCGCGACTCGGGTGTTCAACCAGGACGATGTGGTGGTGATGACCATGACCAGTCGCGCGATGATCCGCACCCGCGATCCAGAGGGCGCTGATTGACGCCTTTTGCCTGGCATGATTAACCTGTCCCCGGAGTGCAACGCAGTTGCGGGGGTTGGGCATTGTTCAGGGGCTGGTGCGCCGCACTGATCCTGCTTGGCGGGGCCGCTTGCGGTGGCGCCCGCGCAGCTCCCGCGCCGCAAGCAGACCAGATCCGCATCATCGTGCAGAACCAGGGTGCCGATCAGGACGACCCGGATGTGGCGGCCTTTTCACCCGACGATCGACAGATCGTGACGCTATCGACGCACGCCAGCGACCAAGTGCTGTTGCGCGATGCGATGACCGGCGTGGTCATCAACCGAATGACGATGCCGCCCACACCTGACGGCGATACGATTACGTATAGCACCCTGACGTTCGACGCTACCGGCCGCATTGCAACCGCCACCGCCTTCGATACCAACGACGGCCCCCGCCCCCACTGCCGTCGGGTGACCTACCCGATCGATTTTGGCGCGGTGCGAATTGTGCCCAGTTACACTGTCAAGGCGCTCGACGATTGCGGCATGCTGGCGCCCTCGTTCGACCGGCTGAACGGTCTTTTGGCCCGGGCGCACCATTCGGGGCTGAAGTTGCTCGACACGCTGCCGGACGGCGCGGGCAACGGGCTTTACATCGTCAATGCCGCGGGCACGCTGTTGCGCACCTTGCAGAAACCCGCCGCCAGCGCGCCGACGCTCGGCATCAGGCACGCGGCCATGGCCGACGACGGACAGACACTTGCGATCATCATCGATCGCAATGGCGGGGTCGCCCCGGCGAACGCGGCGGACATGGCGAAGACCAACGGCACCGCCGGAACAAGGTCCGTCCAGCACAGCACGATCGCTCTGTTCAACGCCACCTCGATGCAATTCCACCACGGCACCACGCTCACCGGCTCCTATACCCATGTGCAATGGATCGGGCCGGGCAAAGTGCTGCTGACCCGGCAATACAGCGCCGGTGAACGCGATGTGTCGCCCAACATGCATGACGATCGCTCGCTGATCGATCCGCCCCCCGCACTGGTGTTCGACACGGCGACCGGGACGATCGCGACATCGGTGCCGATGCGCTGTTTTCTCGCGCCGCTGCCGCAAGGCCGGTTTATCGGCGCCGGCCTGGCCAATTGCCTCAGCCGTTTCGATGCGCCGGTGCGAGGCCTTGAACGGTACGAACCGGGCACGGGGTGGTCCCCCTTTGCGCCGGGCATCGAAGGCCCCGGCGGCACAATCGATGCGATCGCGGTGTCACCGGACGGCCGCAACATCGCCGTGATCGCGCGCTCCACCCGCGACAGCGCGGGACGTTTCACCGCGCTGCTGATAGATGCAAACAGCGGCGCGGTAACCGCACGCCTGCCGTTGGGCAGCGGCCTGTTCGTTACCGCCATCACGTTCGAACCCGACGGGCACAGCGTGCTGATCCAGACCGATGAACGGCATCTGGTGTGGACGCCTTTGGGCAGCAAGCCGGCGGCGATCCTGTGGTCGGTCGACAAAGGAGACATCGGATCGTGGTCCGATCTCGCCGTGTCCGACGGCGGCACCGTGATCGACAGCCTGAGCGGGGGGGCGGCGCTCGTCCGGATCAGGCGCGCGGATGGCGTCAGAATGCCCGATTTGCCGTTCGACAGCGTGGTGGCGTTCGGCTTTGTGCCGGGCAAGCCGCAGTTCTGGGCGGCATCGGCCGACGATGGCGTGCGGTTCTGGGATACGCGCAACTGGGCGCCGATGCAGACGCTGGTGCTGTTTGGCGGGAACCACTTCCTCGCCTATATGCAGGATGGGCGTTACGACACCGATCTTGGCCCCGATACCAGCGCATTCCGCTGGCTGGTGGCGGATGAACCGCTGCGTTCGCTCGGCCCGCAGACCTTCATGCGCACCTATTATACCCCCCAATTGGTTGCGCGTGAGGAGCAATGCATCATGGTTTCGGGCGGCTGCGCGCGGGCCTTTCCGAAAACACCCGCGCCCGTCGAGTTGAACCGCGTCCTGCCAAAAGTCACGATCGAGGCTGTGCACGCCGGCAGCGAGCCCGGCACCGCGGTGGTCGAGGTTTCTGCCCGCGAAGTGACCGACCCTGCCGCACCAAACCACAAAACCAAGTCCGGCATCTATGACTTGCGCCTGTTCCGCAACGACAGCCTGATAGCCGAGTTCCCTGTGCCCGGCGCCGCCCCGTTTGACCAAAGCGTCGCCCAATGGCAGGCCGCCAACACTTTGCACCCGGACGCGGAGGGCAAGGCCCATGCCAGCTTTACCGTCAATCTGCCGACCGGCCCGGGCAGCGGGCGCGTCGTGTTCAGCGCCTATGCCTTCAACGCCGACCGGATCAAGAGCGACACCGCGACAAAAGTATTTGCTGCGCCGCCCGCCGCGATACGCGCGCGCCGCACGTTTGTGCTGGCGATCGGGATCGATGCCTATGACCAGCAACGCCTGCGGTTGCATTTCGCCGCCAGCGACGCATCGCTGATCAAGGAACGGCTGTCGGCCCTGCCCGCGCAGGACGTGCACATGCTGGCGCTGGTCGGCGACACGCAGCGCATCACCAAGGCCACGATCCAGGCGGCGCTTCGCCTGCTGGGGCCGGGCGACCGCGCGACGGATCTGGCAACGCTCGCCAAAGCCGGCATAGACGGTCGCGGGCTTGCCGTGGCGACGCCCGACGATGCCGTGATCGTGACGTTTTCCGGACACGGCTGGGCCGATGCGCGCGGCAATTTCTATCTGCTGCCGGCCGATGCGCAATGGGCCGACTCCGCGCAATTGCCGGTCACCGCCTCGTTGCTGTCGTCAGCCGAACTTGCCGATGCGTTGCAACGCGTCGATGCGCGCGAAATGGCGCTGGTGATCGATGCCTGCCATTCGGCGGCGAGCGTCGACTCGATCGGTTTCAAGCCCGGCCCGATGGGCGATCCGGGGCTGGGACAATTGGCGTGGGACAAAGGTATCCGCATTCTTGCCGCCGCCGGGCGCGACGATGTCGCAATGGAGGACCAGACGCGCCGCCACGGCCTGCTGACTTATGCACTCGCCCACGACGGGATCGATGACCAGGGCTTTGGCCAGGCCGATCTCAATGGCGACAAGCGCATCATGCTTGATGAATGGCTGCGCTTTGCGCTCGCGCGGCTGCCGGCGCTCAGCGAACAGGCAAAGGAGAATCACGGTGCGGAGGCCGGCCACCACATCGGCCATTTCACCGTGATCAGCGACAACCAGGCGGTCCCGCCGCGGCCGCAACTGCCCACGCTGTTCGACTTTACCCGGCGGCCCAGCCGCGAACCCTTGCGCGAGAAAACGCCGTGATCGCGCGGCGTCATATCAACGCGCGACCGGGCGCGCTTGTTGCCCTGGCGTTGTTCGTGGCCTGGCCACAGCATGCCGAGGCCGGAACGGTGCGCGCACTGTTCGTGGGGATCGACAGGTATGAATATTCCGGATTGCCCGACGCGTCGGGCGTGGCGCCCCAGTTTGCCGATCTTCAGGGCTCGGTCGCCGATGCACTGGCGCTGCGGACCGTGCTCAACGCGACGTACACATGGGATTTCGACAGCAGCACGATCAGTTCGCCATGCCCGACCACGGCACCCGTCGCCGCAACCCGATCAGTCACGCTGCTGGGCAAATGTGCCACTCACGATGCCATTCTCGGCATGTTGCAGGGGTTGATTTCGGTTTCACAACAAGGGGATACCGTACTTTTCTATTACGCCGGCCACGGCGCGCAGATTGAGGACGACACCTATCAGTCGCAGACCAGCGGCTTTGATGCAAAGACCTCTGGCGTCGACGACACGATCCTTGCCTGGGATTCTCGCGGGCCAAACGATCCCGATTTCATGAAGGACATTGTCGACCAGGAACTGGACGTGATCATCGAAAACGCGATGCATGTGCAGGGCGCCAATGTGATCACGATTTTCGACAGTTGCCATTCGGGCACCGCCGATCGCGACGCAACGCCGGGCGGCCGCCACGCGCCAGGCGTGAAAGTCCATGGCCTGCGCCAGCCGATCGCAACGCGCCAACCGACGATCGCCACGGTCATCGGCCACCGCGCGCACCTCGCCGCAGCGATGGACGCGGAAACCGCCTTCGAAAAGACCTTTGCGGACGGCAAGCATGGGGTTTTTACCGAGGCATTGATCCATGCGATCCCCGCCACACGCGGCTATGCGCTGGCCGATATCCTGGCGGCCGTGCAGACTGTGGTCGTCAATCCCCCCGACACCCCGACGCAGCAACTGGCAAGCCAGCACCCGATCGGCGACGGCTTGCTGATGACACTGGACGGGCGGGTAACCGCCGGGCTGGTGATCCCGGCTGTGCTCGCGGCCGATGGCACTGTCACGCTTGACGATGGCCGGCTCGGCAATGTGACCCCAAAATCCGCCTTTGCACTGTTTGCCAAAGCGCCCGATGCGCGCGACAACCTGGTCGCGCCGCTGGCCAGGGGCCATGTGACTGCGGTGTCGGACAACAACGCCACGCTGACACTCGATGCCCGGCCAACGGCATCGCTGCCGGCCAACCTGTTTGCGCGCGAGACCGATCACGCCTTTGGCTCGACCAGAGTTGCCGTGGGTATCCGCCTGTCAGACGCGCCCTTGCACGATGCGGTTGCGTCGGAACTGGCCGGAATTGCCATCGCCGACGCCGTCGATCCCGCACAGGCCGAACTGGTGATCGGCCTTGACCCGGAACCGCCGCACGGTCTTGCCGTGCTGACCGGCACTGCGGCCGCCCTTGTTCTGGCCCCCTTGCCGCAACCCGCCGATCCCGGCTTTGTCGATGCGGTCACGGCGGCGATCGCACCGCGCGCGCGGATCGACGCTCTGGCGACGCTGGCGAACGTGCAGGGCCAGAACGAGTTGGGGTTCTGTGTCAGCGCGACATGGCTCAATCCGTCTTCGGTCATTCGGTGTGCGGTCCCGCAACAGCCGCTGGTGCAGGGCCGGAAAGCCTATCTGACAGTGACCAACAACGCCGCCGGCCCGCGCTATGTCTATATTTTCGCCATGGCCGACGACAACAGCGTGACCCTGCTCACCCGGCAGGATGCGCCGGTTGAACAGGGTCATGTGCAGGCGATCGTGCTGATGCCCGATTTTGCCGGCACGATCCGGTTTCTGGTCCTCGCGACCACGACCGCGATCGACGGCGCCGCGCTGGAACAGGATGGCGGCGCACGCGATGCGTCCGGTTGCACGACCACGCTCGAACGCCTGCTGTGCGAGGCCAACGACGGATCGCGTGACCCCGCCGCCCCGCAAGCCGGCGACTGGGCCGGGATCATCAACACGGTCAAAGTCGTAGCCGGCGCCGCCGGATCATCGCTTGGAGGTTGAATGCGCTTTCCAGCCGCCCTCGCCTGTCTGGCCGCACTGATCGCCAGCCCCGCCACTGCGCAGCAGGCGCCGGCCGCGCCAACCTCTGCCGATAACCCCGGCGATGGCCGCATCATCGGGGGCACCCCGGTGAAAAAGGGCAAGGCGCCGTGGATGGTCGAGATCTTCTTCATCGATTCGATACCCGCCAAAATCCTGGCCGAGGATGCCGCCGAGGAAGCGGCGCATAGCGCGCAAAGCGATCTGTTGAAGGACCGTCCGGCCTATGACATCAACCACGAATGCGGTGCGGTGCTGATCGCGCGCAACTGGGTGCTGACCGCCGGTCATTGCATCCAGGATGTCTCGCAGACGGCGCCGGTTGCGGACCTGGTGCCGATGTTCATGAAATACATGCGCCTGCGCCTTGGCTCGCTGACGATCAAGGGCAAGTCGGGTTCGGTTTGCCGGCCGCGGCAAGTGGTGCTGGCCGATCCGGGCGCGGGCGACATCGCGCTGATCCGCATCGATCAAAAGGCTTGCACACCACGGCCAAAGCCCGGCAGCGTCGCGCCGATCCGTATCGCCGGCCTGTCATCCGACGATCTGCTGTTAACCGATTACAGCCTCAACACATCGTTCACCGTCTATGGCTGGGGGATGACCAAGCCGCGCGCGATCAATGCCAAATCGGTGGTCACCAGCGCCAGCCCCCATGATGTGACGGCGCGCTATCTCGATCCGGTTGCCCCCTCCCTGCAGATGGCCGGTCCGATCTTTTTCGTGCCGCATGACCGGTGCCTTGCCACGCCCGGTTATCGTGCGATCGTGACCGACACCATGGTGTGCGCCGGCGTGCAGAACGGCGCCATGGACCAGTGCACCGGCGATAGCGGCGGCCCGCTGGTGCTCGACAACAAGGTCGGGCCGGGCGCGAAAAGTGTCCCGCTGCTGATCGGACTCGTCCACGGCGGCCGAGGGTGCGGCCTTGCCATGACGCCGGGTGTTTACGTCTACGTTCCGCGATTCCTCGACTGGATCGAAACAACGATCGGCAACGGCGACGCGCGCGCAGGAAAGACGCTGCTGGTCCAGCCGCAACGGGGGACATGATGGCGGCCGAACCGCCCCTCACGCAAACCGACCGACGCCCGATCGCGTTCATCAGCTATGCCCATGCCGACCGCGACCGCATCGCCCCGCTGACCAAGGCGTTGACCGCCGCCGGCCAACAAGTGTGGTGGGACGGTTTGATCGAAGGCGGCGAGACGTTTGCAAGGACGATCGAAAGCGCGCTCGACCTCGCCGATGCGGTGGTGGTGGCCTGGTCGGTGCACTCGGTCGAGTCTGACTGGGTGCGGGACGAGGCGGCGCACGGTCGCGATCGCGGACGGCTGGTGCCGATCTCGCTCGACGGCACTCTGCCGCCACTGGGGTTCCGGCAATATCACGTCATCGATTTCAGCCGCTGGCGCGGATCACCCGCTGCGCCGGAGGTCAAGGCCTTGCTCAGCGCAGTGGCCGCTGCGGCAACCGAACGGCGCGATCGCGCCCGTGCCGCGCCGCCTCCCTCCCCGCGCACCGGCTTGGCCCGGCGAGGCCTGCTTGTCGGCAGCGGCATCGCCGTCGTCGCGCTGGGCGGCGGATTCGCGGGCTGGCGGCTGTTGTCCGGTCAGGGCGTGCCCGAAAACAGCATCGCCGTATTGCCCTTTGCCAATCTCAGCGGAGATGCGTCGCAAGGCTATTTCTCGGACGGACTGTCCGAAGAACTGCGCGCGCGGCTTGGCGAAGCGGGCGGCTTCAAAGTCGCCGCGCAGACTTCGTCCAACCATTTTCGCAACCACGACAACGATGCCGTGACCATCGGCCAGCAGTTGGGCGTCGCCTACCTGCTCGACGGCAGCGTGCGCCGCGCCGGTGAAACCTTGCGCGTGTCGGCCGAACTGGTCGAGGCGCGTACCGGGCTGAGCAAATGGACCAAAAGCTTTGACCGCCAGGTGGGCGACATCTTTGCGGTGCAGACCGAAATCGCCACCGCCGTGATCCAGGATGTCACCGGCCAGGTCCCGGAGGCAACCGCCGCCCTGCTGAAGACCGGGACCACGGTGCTGGCCGCCTATGACGCCTATCTGAAAGGGCGGGCGTTTTTTTCCAGCGACGAAGGCGAACCGGCCGATCGCAAGGCGCTCGCCAGCTTTGACGCAGCGATTGCCGCCGACCCCAACTATGCCCAGGCTTATGTCATGCGCGCAGAAACGCTGATGGACCTCGCCGGCGATTATACGCCACTCGGCCAGATTCCCGGCGTCTATGCCGAAGCACTGGCGGCTGCACAGCGTGCAGTCGATCTGGCACCCAGCCTCGCCTCGGCACGCCTGGCAATCGCCGAAGAGGCACTTTACGCGCGGCTCGATTTCCGCGCGGCCCGGCCCTATTTCGAAAAGGCGCTGGCACTGGGTCCCCAGGATCCCAAGGTCGTCGGCCAATACGCCTATTTCATGCTGCGCGCAGGGCGGATCGCCGACGCGCTGACCGCGGTGGACAAGGCGCTCGACCTCGACCGGCTGAACCCGTTTGCCTATCTTGCCAAAGGGCACGTGCTGCATTGCGCGCGGCGCCATGCCGAAGCGATCAGGATCTATGGGGAGGCGCTGGCGATGAACCCGCGCATGGGTCAGGCCCATGCCGAAACCGGTTTCTGCCTGCTGGCCCTGGGTGAAGCCGCCGCCGCGCGCGATGCCTTTGCTGCGGAGCCGGACGACTATCAGAAGTGGACCGGCCTGGCCATTGTCGCGCATCAGAGCGGCGATCTGGCCGGCGCACGGCAGAACCTTTCCGCGCTGCAACAGCGTTATGGCGACACCATGCTTTACCAGCAGGCGCTGGTCCTGACGCAATGGGGCGATGTCGAACAGGCCCTTGCGACGCTGGAACGGGCGCGCCGGCTGAACGATGGCGGATTGATCTGGGCCTTGACCGAAGTGCTGCTCGATCCGCTGCGACCGCAGCCGCGATTTAAAGCCTTGCTGGCGAGCATGGGTCTAAGCTAGCGTTTCGGCGACCCTGGTTGAGGTCATCGGGGTCTTAATCAGGCGGAGTGAACAATGCGTTCAACACCATTGAGAATGCTGGGTCTGTCGGTTGCAGCGATGGTCGCGCTGGTCGCGAATCCGGCACTGGCCGACGATCCCCACCACAAACCCGTTCCTCACCACAAACCCGTGCATCCCCGCAAGCCGATCCATCACCCGATAAACCGGCGCGATTGCCCGCCGAACGATCCGAACTGCCATGGCCCCGGTCGCAAGTGGCCGTGACAAACCGGCGGCGGCGGAGCGATCCGCCGCCATTCACATCGGCTTGCACTGGGTATCGCCCACCGCGTCATAGACCGTCTTTGCCTTGGCATCGGTGATGACGAGGTGGCCGTCGAACACCGATACCACCCCCATCGTTTTTTGCTTGCCGCCCGGTACGGCGGTCAGCCTGGCGGCGTAGAGCGGCCCTGCGTAATGGGTGTGCGCCGATTGCGGCAAAGCGGCCGCATCGCCGGCGACGGGGATCTCGACGATATGACCATCGACCTTGATCAGCCCGCGCGCGTCCAGCGCCAGAAACACCGCGCCCATCCCGCCGTTTGACGGCACGAAGTTGCAGCCCGACCCATACAACTTGTTCTGCGTCACGTCGAAATAGAGGATCGGTTGCAGCGGCAGTTGCGGCGCCTGCGACGTTCCTCCGGAACAGGCGGCCAGCGCCAGCGTCATCCACAAAACCTTGCGCATCATCCCCTCCCGAACAGTTTCTCGATATCGCCATGGGCCAGCTTGATCCACGTCGGGCGGCCATGGTTGCACTGGCCCGAACGCGGTGTCGCCTCCATCTCGCGCAACAGCGCGTTCATTTCCGCCACCGACAGCACGCGCCCGGCACGCACCGACCCGTGGCAGGCCATCGTCGCCAGCACCAGGTCGACGCGTTCGCCGACCAGCAGGCTGGCGCCGTTGCGCGCCAGATCATCGGCGACATCGCGCACGAGCGCGTGCGGATCGCCCTTCCCGAGCGCCGCCGGCACCGCGCGCACCAGCATCGCCGCCGGGCCAAACCGTTCGACCATCAGCCCGAACCGGGCCAGTTCGTCGGCGGCTTCCTCCAGCCGGTCGCAGTCGAGTTCGTCCAGTTCGACCACTTCGGGCAGCAACAGCGCCTGCGCCGGGGCATCGTCCTGCCCGGCACCGGCGGCGCGCAACCGTTCCAGCACCAGACGTTCGTGCGCGGCATGCTGGTCGACAATCACCAGGCCGTCATCGGCTTCGGCAAGGATATAAGTCCGCGCGACCTGTCCGCGCGCGACGCCCAACGGATGTTCCACCGCATCGGGCACCACCGCGACGGCAGGTTCGGCCCGCGCCATCACCGCCGCTTCATAGCCCCGCCACGCCGCGCCCGCTTCGCCAAGGCGCGGGGCTGCGTGCGCGAACAGGCTGGATTGCGGCGCCGGCATCGGCGTCGGCGGCGGTGGGGCCACCGGTTCGACCTGCCAGGCATCCATCGCGGCACGATCGGGGGTCTGCACCGATCGCCGGTCGCCCTCGGTCAGCGCATGGCGCAACCCGGTGACGATCATCCCGCGCACCAGCGCGGCATCGCGAAAGCGCACTTCGGTCTTGGCCGGGTGGACGTTGACGTCGACCTCTTCGGCCGGCAGCGTCAGGAACAGTGCCAGCACGGCATGCCGATCGCGGGCCAGCATGTCGGCATAGGCACCGCGCACCGCCCCGATCAGCAGGCGATCCTTGACCGGTCGCCCGTTGACAAACAGGTACTGGTGATCGGCCACGCCCCGGTTCCACGTCGGCAACCCGGCAACCCCGACCAGATGATAATCGCCGCGCGCCAGATCGACCGCGACCGAATTGGCCGGCAATTCGCGCGCCACCAGTTGCGCGACACGGGTATCGAGCCGGTCGCCGGCCGACACCTGCAGCGCGCGCCGACCGTCGTGTTCCAGCGTAAAGCCGATGTCGGGCCGTGCCATCGCCAGCCGCCGCACGACATCGAGCGCGGCCGCCCATTCGGCGCGCGCCGACCGCAGAAATTTGCGCCGCGCCGGAACCCGCCCGAACAAGTCCTCCACCCGCACGCGCGTGCCGGGCGGCAGCGCCGCCGGGCCATCGGCGACCAGTTCGCCATGATCGACCACGCGTTTCCACGCCTCGCCCGTGTTGCGCGATCGGCTTTCAACCGTCAGTCTGGCGACCGAGGCGATCGAGGGCAATGCCTCGCCGCGAAAGCCCAGCGTCACCACGCGTTCGAGCGCGCTGTCGGCACCGATCAGGCTTTCGGGCAATTTCGACGTGGCATGGCGTTCCAGCGCCAGCGCGATTTCATCGGCGCGCATGCCGCAGCCATCGTCGCTGACTTCGATCAGCGCCAGCCCGCCTTCGGACAGCCGCACCGCGATCTGCGTGGCACCGGCATCGATCGCGTTTTCAACCAGTTCCTTCAACGCGCTGGCCGGACGTTCGACCACTTCGCCCGCCGCGATGCGGTTGACGAGGTGTTCAGGAAGCCGGCGGATCTGACGGGAATCTGATGGCATCCGGGCAGCCTAGCGGCGAACCCGGCACATTTCGAGCCAGACCGGTGCGGTTATCCCGAATCCAATCCACAAATGGGTGGGTTTTGCGCGGGGCATGCGCTAATGGGGCCCCTTCGCTCGTGCACCCAAATTTTTGGGGAGGCTTGCGTATGCTCGCCAACCCTCTGATTCGACGGATTTCCTGATGGCTTCGATGTTTTCACGATTCTTTAAATTCGGTTCGCAGAATATTGCAATCGACCTCGGCACGGCCAACACGCTGGTTTATGTTCAAGACCGTGGAATCGTGCTCAACGAACCTTCGGTCGTGGCTATCGAGACAATCAACGGCATCAAGCGGGTCAAGGCGGTTGGCGACGACGCCAAGATGATGATGGGCAAGACCCCCGACAACATCGAGGCGATCCGCCCGCTGCGCGACGGCGTCATCGCCGACATCGAAGTTGCCGAGGCGATGATCAAGCACTTCATCCAGAAAGTGCACGGGAAGAAGAGCGTGCTGCGCTATCCCGAAATCGTGATCTGCGTGCCCTCGGGATCGACCTCGGTCGAACGCCGCGCGATCCGTGACGCCGCCAGCAACGCCGGCGCCAGCCAGGTGTTCCTGATTCTGGAACCGATGGCCGCCGCAATCGGCGCCGACATGCCGGTGACCGAGCCGGTCGGATCGATGGTGGTCGATATCGGCGGCGGCACGACCGAAGTCGCGGTGCTGAGCTTGCGCGGCCTCGCCTATACCACATCCGTGCGGGTGGGCGGCGACAAGATGGACGAATCAATCGTCTCCTATGTGCGCCGCCATCACAACCTGCTGATCGGCGAAGCCACTGCCGAACGCATCAAGAAGGATTACGGCATCGCCACGATCCCGGCCGACGGGATTGGCGAGATGATCCAGATCAAGGGTCGCGATCTGGTCAACGGCGTGCCCAAGGAAATTACCATTACCCAGGCCAATATTGCCGAAGCGCTGTCCGAACCGATCGGCGCGATTGTCGAAGGCGTGCGCATCGCGCTGGAAAACACCGCGCCCGAACTCGCCGCCGACATCGTCGACCAGGGCATTGTCCTGACCGGCGGCGGCGCGTTGATCCGCGGGCTTGACGAACACTTGCGCGAAGAGACCGGCTTGCCGGTGTCGGTCGCCGAGGACCCGTTGAGCTGTGTGGCGCTGGGCACCGGACGTGCGATGGAAGATCCGATCTATCGCGGCGTGCTGATGACCGCCTGACGTCGGGGCCGGCCGAACGGGCCGGCTCTGTCGTGGTTCAGCTCAATTTCATCGTAACTGGCGTCAAGGACAGGGCGAGTGTCCACCGCCGGGTACGATCGGAAAGGGAATCGAATTTATGGCGCGGTCGCGAGACTTGCGCCCCGGCTATTCGCGCAGGGCGCAATACGGGATCTTTACCGGCTACGTGATCTTCGCCGTGGGCGTGGTCGTGGGGCTGGTCGCGCTTGGCCTGTCGTTTTTCGACCCCGGCGCGTTCGGCTTTCTGCGCGGTGCGGCCAGCGAAGTGGCGGCGCCGGTGGGTGAAGCATCGTCTGCCGCCCGTCGGTCTGGCGGGGGGATCATTGCCGCGATCACCGTCTTTTTCGAAACCGGCCGCCAAAATCTTGAACTCTCCCGCGAAGTGGCAGGCGCCCGCGCCAACGCGGTGACCGCGCGCGCCACCGCCGACGAAAACCGGCGGCTGAAGGCATTGCTGCATATCGTCGACCCGGCCGAACCGCCGATCGCCGCAGCGCGTCTGATCGGATCGACCGCCGCAAGCGCGCGGCGCTATGCGGTCATCGACGTGGGCTCCGCGCGCGGCGTGCGCGCCGGGCAACCGGTGCGCGGCGCGGCGGGCCTTATCGGCCGGGTGGTCGAAACCAGCCCCGACACCGCACGCGTGCTGCTGGTCAGCGATGCCGCCAATGTCGTGCCGGTTCGTCGCGCCGGCGATGGCCTGCCCGGCTTTGTCCAGGGGTCCGCCAACGGCCGGATCGACATCCGCCTGCTGACGATGGGCAACAATCCGCTGCATGCCGGCGATGTCTTCGTCACCTCCGGATCGGGCGGGATCTATCCGCCCGGTGTGCCGGTCGCGGTCGTCGCCGCGCCGCGCCGCGACGGCGCCGAAGGGCGACTGGCCGCCGATCCCGGCGCGACCGACTATGTCATCGTGCTGCCGGTGTTCAAGGCCGATGCCGTTGCGGCGATGGCCGCCAGCGTCAAGGCCGCCGGTCCGCCGCCAAAGGATGACAACTAGAGTCATGGCGATACCGCCCCGCCTTGCCAGAACCAGCCTCGCCACGGGAAGCGACGCGACGCCGCGCCGCCCGATCAACCGTGCGCCGCTGCCGTGGCTGGCAGCGGGGCTGCCGTGGGCGTCGATCATGGTGATGTCGATGGTCACGTTTTCGCCGGTGATCGCCTCTGCCCCGGTCATGCCGCCGCTGGCATTCATGACTTTGCTCGGCTGGCGTATGCTGCGGCCCAGTCTGCTGCCGATCTGGGCGGGCTTGCCGCTCGGCGCCTGGGATGATCTGTACAGCGGGCAACCGTTCGGATCGGCGATCGTGCTGTGGTCGGCGGCCATGCTGGCGATGGATGTGATCGACGAACGCTTTTTGTGGCGCGGGTTCCACCAGGACTGGCTGGCGGCGACGGTGCTGCTCAGCGGCTATCTGCTGCTGGCCTCGGCCATTGCCGGGCTGGCGGCGCACTATCTGTTGCCGCTGACGATCGGGCCGCAATGGCTGATGACGATCATCGTGTTCCCGGTGGTCAACCGGCTGGTCGCGCTGCTCGACCGTGTGCGCCTGCTTCCGCTGATGAGGCTATGAAAAAGCAAACTTTGCCGATGACCGCCGCGCGTCTGACGCAGACCTTTGAACGGCGCGCGTTTATGCTCGGCGCGGTTCAGGGCGGCGTCGGGCTGTTGCTGGCCGGCCGGCTCGGCTATCTGGCGGTGGCGGAAAACGCCAAGTATCGCGCTGCGTCGGAAAGCAACCGGGTCAACCTGTCGCTGATCCCGCCGCGCCGTGGCTGGCTGCTCGATCGCAACGGCAATGCCCTCGCATCCAACCGCGCCGATTTCCGCGTCGACCTGATCCCCGACCGGCTGGTCGATGCCGATGCGACGCTGACCACGTTGCAGGGCCTTCTGGGCCTGACTCCGGACCACATCGCCGACATCAAGGACAAGATCGACAAGTCGCGCGGCTTTCAACCCGTCGAAGTCGCCAGCAAGCTCGAATGGGACAAGTTTGCCGCGGTCAGCGTCCGCCTGCCCGAACTGCCCGGTGTCATTCCGCAACGCGGCTATTCGCGGTTCTATCCGACCGGCGCGGCCGTCGGCCATCTCGTCGGCTATGTCGGGCCGGCCTCGGCCAATGACTATGTGCTGGAACACAACCCGCTGTTGATCACGCCCGGCTTCAAGATCGGCAAGGATGCTCTTGAAAAGGCGTTTGAACTGCGCCTGCGCGGCGTGCCCGGCGCGCGCCGTGTCGAAGCAACCGCCAGCGGGCGCGTGGTGCGCGAACTGGGCACGCGCGAAGACGTGCCCGGCCAGGCGGTGCAGTTGACGATCCACGCCGGATTGCAGGAATATGCCGCGCGGCGGATGGGCCTGGAAAGCGGGTCGGTGGTGGTGATGGACTGCCAGACCGGAGACGTGCTGGCGATGGTGTCGATGCCCTGCTATGATCCCAATTCGTTTTCCGACGGGATCGGCCGCATCGAATGGAAGATGCTGTCCGAAGACGACCATGTACCCCTGCGCAACAAGGTCCTGCGCGGGCTCTATCCGCCGGGATCAACGGTAAAGCCGATGGTTGCGCTGTCGTTTCTGGAGGCCGGGCTCGATCCCCATGCCTCGGTCAATTGTTCCGGCGGCTTGCGCGTCGGCAACCGCGTGTTTCACTGCTGGAACCATCACGGCCATGGCACGACCGACATGATGAAAGGCATCTATCAGTCGTGTGACGTCTATTTCTATCACTTTGCGCAACAGATCGGCATGGACACGATCGCCAGGATGATGCGGCGCATGGGGCTGGGCGGCGAATTCCCCCTGCCCTATCCCGGCCAGTCATACGGCACCGTGCCCGACCCGGCGTGGAAAATGCGCAAATATCACAAGGAATGGGCGGTCTATGACACCGTCAACGCCACCATCGGCCAGGGCTATATGCTGGTCAATCCGCTGCAACAGGCGGTCTATGTCTCGCGCCTGGCATCCGGCCTGAAACACATGCCCCGCCTGGTGCTCGACCGGCATGCCCCGCCGCCGCCATCGATGGGCATTGCCCAGGACCATCTCGACCTCGTCCACGCGGCGATGAACGAAGTGGTCAACGGGCGCGGCACCGCCGGCAAGGCGCGCATTCCGATCCCGGGCGTGCTGATGGCGGGCAAGACCGGCACCGCGCAAGTCGTCGGGCTGAACGTGGGCAATGGCAAGGGTGGCGAATGGAAACGCCGCGACCACGGCCATTTCATCTGCTTTGCCCCGTTCGACAAGCCGCGCTATGCCTGCGCGGTGGTGGTCGAACACGGCGGCGGATCGGGCGCCGCCTATCCGATCGCGCGCGATGTGATGACGTACCTGTTCGACCAGACCAAGGCGATGGCCGTGCTGACCGATTACGAAAGCCAGTGGGGCGGTAACCTGCAACAGCGCATGGCCGCCAAATACGCCACCTATGCCGCCAAATACGGCGCCACCGCGCCCGCTGCACCCGAAGACGAAGCCGCCCAGCGGCAGGCCAATCAGGACAACCGGGACGACGAGCCCGACACCCCCGATACCGACGCGGCCAGCCCTGCCCCCGAACCCGATGTCGCGCCTTCCCCCACGCCGTCGGCAGAGGCCACGCCTGCCGTGGCGGCGCCGGCCGCACCCGTGGCGACCCCGCAATGATCATGCCGCGCGCCTATGTGCCGCAGGCGCTGGCGCGGCAGCCGTGGCAGGTGATCGTGCCGCTGACGCTGCTGGCGCTGTTTGGCGGCACGGTGCTCTATTCGGCCGCCGGCGGCCGGTTTCAGCCCTGGGCGGCATCGCATGTCATCCGCTTCTTCGGCTTTCTTGTCATGGCCATGCTGTTGGCCCGCGTGCCACAGGACTGGTTCAAGCGCGTCGCCATGCCCGGCTATGCCGTGCTGTGCGTGCTGCTGGTTCTGGTCGAACTGATCGGGCGCATCGGCGGGGGCAGCCAGCGCTGGCTGAACCTGGGGTTCATGACGCTGCAACCGTCGGAACTGATGAAACCGGGGATCGTGCTGGTGCTGGCCTGGTTCTATGCGATGCTGCCGCTCAACGAGATACGCGGCTGGCGCGCGATCATGCCGCCGGTGGTAATGCTGGCAATCCCGGCCGGGCTGGTCATGCTGCAACCCGATCTGGGCACCGCGCTGGCGATCAGCTTTGGCGCGCTGATGATGATGTTCATCGCCGGTCTGCCGCTGTGGCTGTTCATCAGCGGCGGCGCGGCGGCGGCGATTGCCGCGCCGATCATGTTCTTTTTCGTGCTGCACGATTATCAGCGCAAACGCGTGCTGGTGTTCATGGACCCGGAAAGCGATCCGCTGGGATCGGGCTATCACATCACCCAGTCAAAGATCGCGATCGGATCGGGTGGCATGTTCGGCAAGGGATTCGGCAACGGATCGCAAAGCCACCTCGATTACCTGCCCGAGGCACACACCGACTTTGTCTTCGCGACGATGGCCGAGGAATGGGGCATGGTCGGCGGCCTGTTCGTGCTGGCGGTGTTTGCAATCGTGCTCAACTGGGGCCTGAGAGTGGCGCTGCGCGCGCCCGACCGGTTTTCCCGCCTGCTCGCCGCCGGCATGGTGACGACGATCTTTTTCTACGTCTGCATCAACATGATGATGGTCATGGGCCTGGCCCCGGTGGTCGGCATCCCCCTGCCCTTCCTCAGCCACGGCGGATCATCGATGATGACCAACATGATCTGCATCGGCACAATCATGGCCGTCGACCGCTGGTCCCGCAACGCGCCGCGCGGGCTGGGCTGAAAAAATACGATTGCCATCACGATTCAGGGTTGGCAGACCGGCAAAAATCGCTAGAGGGACGCTTCCCGCGCAGGCAGTGACAGCGCTGCAGCGCCACGGTGATGGACACATAGCTCAGTTGGCAGAGCAGCTGACTCTTAATCAGCGGGTCCTTGGTTCGAACCCAAGTGTGTCCACCATTTTTCAATGACTTAGAAGGCGATTTGGCGACCGCTCAAGGCGGAGAGCCGTGCCACGTAATCGCCTTGAAGCGTATATTCCGCGCAACGGCGGCGTCTGGCGGAAGCGCCGAAAAGCCGCTGAGACTGCTGATGCAAGTCCCGTTTCAGATCAAATCGGATGGTGGCGCGCATGTCGAGTTTTCGATCAGGCTGCGTGCGCGCCATTCAGGCCTATGCATTTCAGCGATTCGCGACCTCGCTGATCACCCACGGCGATGACGCAACGATCAATCACTGTATTGCCGAAATGATCGCGGCATGGCCTGCTTTGGAACCTTCACTGGATCAGCAGATTGGCAGCCTGGGCGGCGATCAATTCAGCCTCAAGCGCGGGAACCGACAGGCCTCGCAAGATCAGCGTCAGGTATTCCTGCGCCATGGCGATCGCCTGAACTTTGTCGCGATGGCCCGAGACGCTCAGCAACAACGGTTCCGAAGCGCCCAGCACATAGGCGGCCGCCGTATCGAGCGTGCGCACGACAAACCGGCCTTTTGCAAGGCCCGCAGCCAGATCGTCGATAATGCCGCGATTGGCCGAATCCGTCACTTGGCCTTCTTCGACCAGCATGCGGGCAATGAACCGGATATGGTCGGGATCGTTCAGCGCAGTCCGGACGTAGATGCACGTGCCTCGCGCCAGCCGTTGGGCCGGGTCGTCGATATCGTGGTTGATCGCCTTGACTTCGGCTTCGACCTCGCTGCGGATGGCGTGATAGATTTCGCGCGCCAACGCCTGTTTGTCGCTGAAGTGGTTGTAGAACGTCTGTTTGGAGGTTTTGGCCCGCTCGATGATTTCGTCGATGCTGACGTTGTGCAGTCCGCGCTCTGCAAACAGCGCATAGCCGGCTTCCAGCAAAGCCTCGCGCGTGCGCACCACACGCCGGTCGGGTCGTTTCATAGCTGTACCCATTGCGCCTCCATCGACGATTTCCATAACATGCGGCCGATCCATCTCGTGCAGAGTTAATTGACCAATAGTCTAAGAGGTCATAAGGTCAACCCGAAGCGCCCAATGGACAGGCCCGTTGCGCCCGCCACCAAACAGGAATTTGCCGATGAACGCCACATCCTTGCACACCGAGGCGGCATCGCAACCGCGCACACCATGCTGAGACGCGCCATCCTGCAATCGATCGCCAGCCTGGGAGTGATGTCCATGAGCAAAGCCGTGCTGGCCAATACCACAGGCGCCAATGACCAAAGCGCCGCTCCTTGCGCATGCGGACGTGTTGATGTCCATGCCCATTTTCTGCCCGAACCCTATCAACGCGCCTTGCGCGAGGCAGGGCTGGTCCGCGTCGACGGCGGCATGCCAGTGCCGGAATGGTCGGCAAACGCGCACCTGACGGCGATGGCCGCGCGCGGTGTGACCACGTCGATGCTGTCGGTGTCATCGCCCGGCCTCCATTTTCTGCAAGGCACTGCAGCGCGGCGGCTGGCGCGGGAAGTCAACGAAATCGGCGCCGGGCTAAGCCACGATCATCCCGGAAAGTTTGGCGCGTTTGCCTCGCTGCCGCTGCCCGATGTCGACGGCGCGCTGGCCGAGATCGACTATGTATATGACCATCTCGGCGTCGACGGGATCTGCCTGGAAACCAATGCGCGCGGGCTCTATCTGGGCGATCCAGCGTTTGCGCCGGTCTTCGATGCGCTGGAACGGCGAAAGGCGGTGGTTTTCCTGCATCCCACCTCGCCCGAGTGCCTGGCCCAGATCGGTATGGGCTATCCCGCGCCGCTGCTGGAATTTCCGTTCGACACCGCCCGCGCGGTGGTCAGCATGATCTATGCCGGCGTGCTGCGCCATCGGCCCAATATCCGCGTTATCCTGTCGCACGGCGGCGGCGCGCTGCCGATTCTGGTGTCGCGCATCGCCATGGTCGCGCAAACACCGCTGGTCACGCCGCGCCCGGAACATGGCGCGGCCGAAGTTCTGGCAGAAGTGCAGCGACTCTATTTCGATCTCGCGCTGTCGGCAACGCCCGTCACGCTTGCCGCGCTGTTGCAGGTCACCGACCTGTCGCATGTCCTGTTCGGGACCGACTATCCGTTTGCGCCGCAGCCGGCGATCGACGGCAATACGGCGGGTTTTGGCAAGTTGATGGACACGCTCTCGGCCGATCAGCGCCGGATGGTCGAATATTGCAACGCCGTCACGCTGTTTCCCCGACTCAAGACGTTTCTCGACCAGGCGTCCGCAGGAACGCCCACCTGACGGATATAATGGACTTTAATACAACAAAACAGGTCCTGCCGACGCCTGATTTTGGACATTCGTTGTCGTTTGAGAATTTTTTATTGACCTAAAGTCCATTAAAAGATTATGCCCATCCGGCGAGACGCGATTGCGTCGGCACGAACCGCCCGGCTTTGCCGCCAGGGTCGGATAGGGAGAGATCGGCTTTATGCTTCAACATCGCAAAAACTGCGGGCGCGTGGCGATACTTCTGGCCGGCGTGGCAATGCCGCTGTGCGGCGCGCACGCCCAGACCGCCGTCCAGCCCGCTGCCGACTCGGCCTCGACCGCACCGGATACCGGCGAAATCATCGTCACCGCGCAAAAGCGCAGCCAGTCGATCAACAAGGTCGGCATGGCGATCACCAGCCTGTCCGGCATCCAGTTGAAAGAGCAGGGCGTCGCCTCGGTGGCCGATCTGGTCAAGATCGACCCGAGCTTTGTGTTCTCGCAGGCCCAGCGCGGTCAGCCGGTCTACACGATCCGGGGCATCGGCTATAACGACTTCTCGCTCGCCGCCACACCGACGGTGTCGGTCTACACCGACGAAGTGCCCTACGCGCTGCCGGTCATGACCAAGGGCGCCGGCTTCGATCTGGACCGGGTCGAGGTACTCAAAGGGCCGCAGGGGACATTGTTCGGCCAGAACGCGACGGGCGGCGCGGTCAACTATATTGCCGCAAAGCCGACCGACCACCTCGCTGCCAGCCTTGAGGCAGGCTACGCCAGCTATAACGCCGTCAACGTCAACGGCTACATCAGCGGCCCGCTGACCAGCACTCTGAACGCCCGACTTGCGTTCAATGTCGATGAGGGCGGGGCCTGGCAGCGCAGCGATACGCGCAACGACAAACTGGGCGACAAGGACGATCAGCAAGTCCGCCTGCTGCTCGACTGGGCGCCGACCGACAAGTTGAAAGTGTCGGTCAACCTCAATGGCTGGATCGACCATTCCGACACCCAGGCGGGTCAGGAAATCGGGCTCAATCTGCAAAGTCCCAAATATGGCAAGTTCATTCCCGATGTGGTCAACGAACCGCTGGCCCCGCAAAACGACCGGGCGGCGGACTGGAAGGCCGGCCTCGATCCCCACAACGACGAACATTTTGTCCAGGGCAGTCTGCGCGCCGACTATGCGTTCACCGACACGCTGCACCTGACCTATCTGGGCAATTATCAACGTTACCAGCAGCATGACATCAACGACAACAACGGCCAGGACATTGATTTTTATCTCAAACTGAATGGCTTTGTCGATTCGACGACGCAGGAATTGCGGCTGAGCGGCAAGGGGTTCGACCAGAAGGTCGATTGGGTTCTCGGCGGCAATTACGCGCGCACGCTGGTGGACGAGGACCAGAATGAAACATTGCTCGATTCGACCAGCGCCTATTCGCTGACCACTGTCCCGCTGGCGCTGCACGAACCGGCCCTGCCCCCGTTCGTCGGCATCCAGAACATCTCGCGCGATCTGTCGCGGGGCGCGGCGGTGTTCGGCAATGCCGAATACCACGTCTTGAGCAATCTGGATGTCCATGCCGGTGGCCGTTACACCCGGACCGATATCAGCCATGGCGGCTGTACCTATGATATCGACGGCAACGCCGCAGCCGGTTTCACCGCACTCGAAACCCTGATCAAAAAAGGCGTCGGGGTGGTGCCGATCCAGCAGGGTGGATGCATCACGTTCGGGCCCGGGCTGATCCCCGGCTATCAGACCGGCGTGTTGAACCAGGGCAATTTTTCCTGGAGCGCCGGCATCGACTGGACACCGGTGCCCAGGACGCTGGTCTATTTCAACGCCAGCAGAGGCTACAAGGCCGGCAGTTTCCCCACGCTGACGGCATCGTCCTATCTGCAGTTGCAGCCGGTCACGCAGGAATCGGTGCTGTCCTACGAACTGGGTGTCAAGTCGCGCGTTCTGCACGGCCTGGTGGAACTGACCGGCGCAGTGTTCCACTATGATTACACCAACAAGCAGGCGGAAGCGCGCGAGCCCGATCCGGAAGGCGTGTTCGGATTTCTCAACGTGCTGTTGAACGTACCCAAATCATCGGAGAACGGCGCCGAATTGAACGTCAGGATCAGGCCCATCGCGGGCCTCGTGCTGTCCGGCCGCGCGACCTATCTTGACTCGCATGTCGACGGACAGTTCATGAATTACAATCCGTTCGTGAACACCCCGATCAATCTGCAAGG
>Ga0116227_10004459_pt1 | contig 30416 bp, 29 predicted proteins | sample S1TSphgellanicum_FD_89693 | JGI IMG/M metagenome (GOLD analysis project Ga0116227, IMG submission 89693) | Host-associated microbial communities from peat moss isolated from Minnesota, USA - S1T2_Fb - Sphagnum magellanicum MG | ecosystem: Host-associated > Plants > Peat moss > Unclassified... | reverse complement strand
GGCCCGGCGGCACTCGGCTTGGCGGTTTCGGCCGCGCTCCTCGGCGCGGCGGCGGGCGCGCTGTCCGCGGGACGAATCGGCGACCACTACGGCCGGCTCGTCGCAATGCGTATCGCGGCGATACTCTTCATCGTCAGCGCGCTTGGGACCGGACTTGCCAATTCGTTGCTGGTGCTTGCCGTCTTTCGCGTCGTCGGCGGCGTGGCCGTCGGCATAGCCTCCGTAATAGCACCGGCCTATATCGCGGAAATCTCTCCCGCGGCGATTCGGGGAAGCCTCGGCTCGTTGCAGCAACTCGCCATCGTCTCGGGCATCTTTCTTTCGCTCTTGGTCGACTATGCGTTCGCGGCGACGGCCGGCAACTCGCGCGCGGTTTGGGTCGGCGGGCTCGAAGCGTGGCGCTGGATGTTCATCGCCATGGTCGTGCCGGCTCTCGTATACGGCATCATGTCGCTCACGATCCCGGAATCGCCGCGGCAACTCTTAGCGAAGGGCCGGGTGGATGAAGCGCGCGAGGTCCTCAAGCGCGTGCTCGGCGAGCGCGGCTTAGCCGCCAATATCACGCGCATCCGGCATTCGATCGAAACGGACCGCGAACCGAGCTGGAGCGATCTCCGCGGGCCGGCTCTGGGCTTGCTGCCCGTGGTGTGGGTCGGTATCGGGCTTTCGGTCTTTCAGCAGTTCGTCGGAATCAACGTCATCTTTTACTATTCGAGCGTGCTCTGGCAAGCGGTAGGATTCTCGGAGAAGAATTCGCTGATCATCACGGTCATTACCAGCGTCGTAAACGTCGTCACGACGATCGTCGCGATTGCGCTGATCGATCGCTGGGGGCGGCGTCCCTTGCTGCTCGTCGGTTCCGCCGGTATGGCCGTGACGCTCGGAATCCTCGCCTTCACCTTCGGCGGGGCGCCGCTGGACGCGCAGGGTCAGCCTCATCTGGGCGGCTCGGCCGGGCTCCTCGCGCTCTTTGCGGCCAACGTGTACGTGTTCGCATTCGGCATGTCGTGGGGCCCGGTCGTGTGGGTCCTGCTCGGGGAGAAATTTCCCAATCGCATTCGGGCCGCAGCGCTCTCCGTCGCCGCGGCAGCCCAGTGGATCGCCAACTGGGCGATCTCGACGTCGTTTCCGATCCTAAAGAATGCGGGCCTCGGCCTCGCGTACGGCCTCTATACGGCGTTCGCGATCCTCTCGTTCTTCTTCGTCTGGCGCTTCGTGTACGAGAGCAAGGGCAGCGAACTCGAGGACACCGATCGGGAACTCGGCAAAAACGCGCTTCCGTCGGCTTCATGAGCGCGCTCGTTCTCGCCGCGCTCGTGGCCGCCCTCACTCCAGGCGCGAGCGCATCGCCGAGCGCACAGGCCTCGCCGAGCGCGCAGGCGTCACCGGGTGCACAGGCGTCACCGGGACCGAACGCCGCGCCCGCACCGGCGAAGTTCACCGGATTGCTCGGCGATTTCGGTAACGGCGAACGCTCGAACTTGGCCGCCCACGGGTTCACCGTAAACGGCCACCTCACGAGCGAAGCGGCTGCGAACGTCAGCGGCGGTTTGCCGCTCGGGGGAACCGCGCATCAACGCGGCACGGCGCTTTCGAGTGAATTCGGCTTCGGCTTCGATGCCGATTTCGGCAAGATCTTGGCGGGAAGCGGCGCGGGAATTCTGCACTTTCTCTTAACGACACGCTTCGGTAGCAATCTCTCGGCCGAAGCCATCGGCAATCTCGCATCCGTGGAAGAGATTTATGGCGATGGGCAGACGACGCGCATCACCTATCTCGATTACGAACAGCCGCTCCTCGCGAAACGCCTCGACCTCCGCTTGGGAAAGTACAACCAGCAAGGTGACTTCATCGCGGGCTCGACCTATTGGGGCGGAAATCTCTACTGCTTCTATCAGAACAATAACATTTGCGGCACCCCGGCCGGCATTCCGAACAACAACGGCGTGGTCGCGAACGGCTCCGAAGGGTACACATACTATCCGTCTTCGCAGTGGGGTGCGCGGTTAAAGGTCAATTTCTCCAAGAATTTCTACGCGCAGGCCGCGGCGATTCAGGGCAATCCGATCGTGAATAATAAGGACGGCGGTTTGTACCTCGGTTTCAACGGAGGCACCGGCACGGAATTGCCGGTCGAACTCGGGCTGACCCTTCGCAACGGCGCGGGCGACCTTACGGGGAACGTCCGCGTCGGCGGATACTACAACACCTCGAACGTCGAGGATTACGCCTCGCGCGCCACCGGCGCGCTCACGCTGGCGCCGCTCGAGACCACGCCCGCCGGCCTCGCGAGCAACGCTGCCGCGATCGCCACGATCCCGACGCGGTACGTCCGCGGCAGTTCGGGCGCGTACGTTCAAATGGACCACCTCGTCGAAGGCTCGTCCGTCGCGGGCAACACCGGAACGGCGTTCTTCGCTTCCTTCGAATACAGCGATCCCCAGACGTCGCTTCTGAGTACGATGTTCGAAATTGGGCTCGTGCGCCGGGGAACGTTTCCCGGCCGGATCGCCGACACGCTCGCGTTCGGTTTCGCGAGCGACGACTACAACGTGCGCTTGCAGGCGCTCGAGCGAACGCTGCAGAGCGAAGGCTTCGCCGTGCCGAATACCGTGCAGGACCAGGTCATCGAACTTACGTACGGATTTCAGGCGGCGCCGTGGTTCATCGTGCGTCCCGGAATGCAATACGTGATCAACCCGAGCGGCATAAAAGCCAACCCCGGTGCAGGCGTGTTCGACCCGCCGGGCGACGCGCTCGTCTTCGGACTCGGCGGATATATCTCGCTCTAAATCCGGGACGGCGCAGGTTTCCGACGTTTTGCACCACGCCGAAAATTTAGAAGTACTCCGGATCTTCGAACGTGATAACGCAAACGAGCGAGCGACCTCGCGGTGAAAAGGGCGCGACTCGATCGGCCTAGCCGGCCGTGAGGGTCAGCGTGGATTCACCAATATTGTACGGACCCGGCGGAACCGCGTCGTTCGGGTAAGCGCAAATCGTTCCACCATCCGGGCCGTAGAGCACGACCAGGTCGGGAGGACCGCAGGGCGTCTGCGATAGGTCGTAATTTGCGAGCAGTTGCGCGCCCGGACTGCCCTCAGCCACCTGATAGTATGGCAACTGTTCCGACGAATAGGCGCCCACCATAAAGGCTCCCGCTAAGCTCCCGAGGGCGAACGGTCCCCAGAATCCATCGCCCCAATCGTCCGAATATCCATCCCATCTATTGCCTCGGTTCCAGCCCCACGCGGAGCCGCGATATCGGGGATTCGCGACAACAAATCCGCGGGCATGCGCGTGCCAACCGCCGCGCGGAGCGTTTGCCTCGCGGCCGGCGGCAGGGGCTCGAAAGTTGCCCGAGGAGCGATAGGCGGTCGCCGAGGTTCGATTGGCAACGGCCCCCGCAGCGTGCGTACCGAGTCGCTCGGTAGGCGGCCGTGCCGCCAACGGTCGCGCAGCTGGTGGACGGGCAGCCATCGGAGGGGCAATTGGAGCGGCCGGCGCCCGCTGCGCCTCCACGGGGCGCGGCATTGGCCCCGTATCCCGGTTCAGGTTGAACCCGGATTCGGCGGCCGGCCGAGACATGCCGCCGCCGGCCGGCTGGGCCATGCCGCCGGGCCGAGCCATGCCCCCGCCGCCCTCGCCAGGCCGTGACATGCCGCCGCCGCCGCCACCGCCGGGCCGTGCCATTCCGCCGCCGCCGCCACCGCCACCACCGCCGGGCCGTGCCCCGCCGCCGCCGCCGCCGGGCCCTGCCATGCCGCCGCCGGCAACTGCAGACAATGGCGTTGCCAGGATGAAGGCAAGTGTCATGATTGTCGCGCGAAGCTTCATTTCAGTCCGTCGATCTTGCCGGTTGCCGAGAGATAGGTGCCGCGAGCCGTATGGATCGTTAAGATGACGCCGTGCGGTGGAACCTGCGTCGATGAGAGTGAGAGCGGTAGTTTTTCGCCGGTCGGGTTGAAGTAGAGCGTTCCGCTCGTGATATTCACGGCTCGAACCGCACCGTTCTTGCGATACTCCGCCCCACCGGGTTGACACGTATGAAGTTCACCCGTCTTGACGCAACCGATGAGCGCGATCGTCAGTTTGGCTTTGCCGTCCGGGCTCGTTAGGCTGAGCGCGTGGTTATCGATCGTGAAGCGGGTGTGCCGGTAGTCGGTGACGTCGCTGTCCCGGTGCTGAATTCGGGTCGTTCCGGTTGCATCGGCACGCGAGATTCCGCCGAACAACGTAAGCGCGGTAGACAACGATAACGATGCCGCGAGCAGACCGACGCTACGTTCGTTCAACATGGACTCCCCTTTTAAGCTGGCCATCAAATCTACCATGGCCAGCGCAAAAAAGGCATCGTGAAAATGTGCGATGCGAGCGCGCCCGGGATGCCTAAGCCGAGTAGCCGACCGCGGCGAGTACGCGTTGCGTCGCGAGGCCGTCGGCGAACGTCGCGAGGTGGTCCGCGTGGCCGCCGTCGAGCGCTTTGACGAAGTCGTCGAGCATGGTTACGAACGGCGGCAGGTTCGCGTGCGCGGCGCTTAGATGAGCGTGGGGTTGGGGAGCGAGTTCGAGTTCCGACGTCTCGTCGTCATCCACGACGAACGTGGTCGTCTCGAGAATCGTGTGGCCGCTCGCGACCGCGGTGCGCGCTTCACCGTGAACCGCGAGCGTCGCCGAATCGGTCGCTCGCGTTCCGTCGGCGGTGACGGTGGCGATGAGACCCTCGCCGTAGTCGATCGTCGCGAACGCACCGTCGGCAACGTCGCTCGTGAAACTCGAGCCGTCGGCACTGCGGAGCGGATTAGCGGTGCGTTCGTAACCGGTCGCGCGCACGGGCGGCCGGCCGGCGAGCCACGTCGCCTGATCGACGAGGTGCGAGAGGATCGCACCGGTGATACCGCCGCCCCGCGCTCGCTCGAACCACCACGAATTGGGCCGCTGCCGGTCGGCGCGGAGCATCGTCGAGTAGAAGAGCATCTCGAGCGCGCGCAGCGGGCCGAGGTGACCGTTGCGCATCAATTCCAGGATCGCCATCCGCGAAGGCATATAGCGGAACTCGTGAGCGATCGCGCAGACGGTCCCCGCCCGTTCGGCTGCGGCGACCATCTCTTCGGCCTGCGCGACGTTCAAGGCGAAGGGCTTCTCGCAGAGGACGTGCAGCCCGCGCGCGAGCCCGGCGAAGACGGCGTCACGATGATCGAAGGGCGGCGTTGCGATCGAAAGCACGTCGAGTTCGCAGCCGTCGAGCATGTCCGCAAGCGTTGCGAAGGCGTTCGGAATCTTGCGCGCGGTGGCGACCTCCGCCGCGCGATTGGGCGACGCGATCGCGACGACGTCGAAACGTCCCTGCGCGGCAAACGCCGGCACGTGAACGCTGCCGCCAAAACTCGCCCCGAGCACGCCGACGCGATAGCGCTTCGTCGATTCACTCACCGTTTCACGCTCCTCACCGTGGCACGCTCCTCAACCATTTGCACCAACGTCATTGCAGTCCGGCGGCTTCGCAACCCTCAAGCCGGCACGGCCGCGGCTGCCGAGGCTTCGAAAAGATCGAAAGCGCGTTCGAGCTGCCCGTCCGTTATGATGGGTGGCGGCGCGAAGGTGATCGATTCGCCGCGCAACCCGGACTGCAGCAGGATGAGGCCGCGCGCGAGCGCCCGCACGACGCAGGCATTGGCCGCTGCGCCGTCGTTGAACTCGACGGCCCAGAGCATGCCGCGCCCGCGCGTCTGGACGATGCCCACAGCGCGATCCCGGATCGCTTGCAGCCGGTGCCCCATGCGTTCTTCGCGTGCGCGCGCCAGCCGCGGAATATCGAGGCGCTCGATCTCGGCAAGATTTGCGAGTGCCGCGGCGCAGCCCATGGGATTGCCGAGATAGGTCGAGGTATGCAGCGCTTCGCCGCTCGAAGGCTGCCAGGCATCGGCGACTTCGCGCGACGCGATCGCGGCCGAAATCGGGAAGCCGCCCGCCAGCGCCTTTCCCACGCAGAGGATATCGGGGCGAACGCCCTCGCGCTCGCAGGCGAACATCGTGCCGGTGCGGCCGAAACCGGTATAGATTTCATCGAGGATGAGCACGGTGCCGGTCTCGCTGCACAGCGCTCGCAATCCGCGCAGAAAGCCCGCCGGCGGGATGATGATGCCGGCACGTCCTTCGATCGGCTCGACGATCACCGCGCCGATCGACCGGTCCTTCCGGAGCGCTTTGCGCACCGCCTCGAGCGAGCGTTCGAGGCTGCCGCGGTCGCGCGGATCGGGATACGGTGCGAAGGTCGCCGTATCGCGTAATTGATCGCTCCACGGCTCGCGGAACTTTGCAATCCCGCACACTTCGAGCGTTCCGTACGACAAGCCGTGGTAGGCGCCGAAGAATGCGAGCGCGTTCGGCTTACCGGTCGCGAGCCGCGCCGTCTTTAGCGCGAACTCCACGCTTTCGGCGCCGCTGCTGCACAGGAACGTTCGCGCGTCGTCGACCGGAGCGAGGAGCGCGAGACGCCCGAGCAGGCGCGTCTTGAGTTCGGTCGGGTGAACGTCGCCCATGCCGTGCGGCAAGCGCGCGGCCTGCGCGGCAATCGCGCGTGAAACCGCCGGATTCGCGTGGCCGGTGGTCGCGACGCCGAATGCCGCCGTGCAATCGATGTAGGTGTTGCCGTCGACATCGCGCACGAGAGCGCCGTCACCCGATTCCCAGAACACCGGATAGTCCGCGGCGAGATACGTGACGCCACGCGTTTCGCTGCCCGCAAGGTCGGCCGCGAGCGCACGCGAACGGGGCCCGGGAATCGCGGTGACGATCGACTCGAGGGGGCTCGTCATCCGCGGTAAATAGCGCGCACGAACGGCAGAATCCGCTCCCGGCCGCCGTGCTCGCCGCCGAGCGGCGGCCGTTGCAGTTCGCCCAGGGTCGCGATGCGCGCGGCGCCGGAGGCGAGCGCGAACTCCACGAGGTCGGTTCGCGGCGCACCGTCGCCGAAGGCGACAGCCTCGAGTGGCAACGCGTGCCGGCGCAAAAATGCGAGCGCCTCGTGTGGTCCCGACACGCCGTACAGCGCGACGGTGCGGCGCAAGAACGGCGGCGGGTCGGCCAACGGCGGGTCGAGTGTAACGTAGTGCGTTGCGCGGACGTTGCAGAGCGGTGCTTCGACGCCGGCAAGCGATGCATCGCTGCCTCCGAGCGATGGCACGACCTCGTCGAGCGATGTGACGATACCGCCAAGCTTTGGGCCGCTGCCGAACGCGGCGCCGGTGCTCTGAGCTGTGCGAAACAGCGCGGCCCGACGGTAGGCCGTCGACGCCGCATCGATCTCGACGTACCCGGCGGGAAACTCCGTCGCCATTTCGTCGAGAGCGCGGGCGAATAACCGCGCGAAGGCGGCGGGGTCGAGCGCGCCGCCGTGTTCGACGAAAAGGACGTGCAGCGAAAGGCAGCCTTCACCATCGAAAAGGAGGGCATCGCGGGCCGCGCCGAGGGAAGCGGACCGCGCGGCCGGGAAGCGTCCGTCGAAGGCGCGTCCGGTGATTCCGGCGCGTCCGGTGATTCCGGCGCGCGAGCCGGCATCCGCGGATGACCCGAGCGTCTCCCGTGCCACGTACCCGACGCTCGTGCGATGTCCGAACGGCACGAACCGGGCATCGGGTCGCAGCAGGGCACGAATCGCAGCGAGCGATTCGCCGCGGCCGAAGGCAACGACCGTGTCCGCCGATTCGAGTTGTGCGCGCGATGCTGTTTCGTCCGCACCGTTCCAAATCGAAGTTTCGATCCGCTGCGCAAGCTCCGGAAGCTCTTCGCCGAGCGTCGCTGCGAATGCCGCGACCAGCCGATCGCTACGGTCCTTGACGATAACGTGGGACCCCGCGCACAGCGCGAACGCGAGCGCCGGCACGGCGACGCCGATCGTCGTGTCGCTCGAAACGATTGCCGTTCGCGCGACGCCGGCAAAGCGAACGTCGGGCCGGCCTTGGCGCGGGACGAACTCGTCGAGCGCCGCGAGCGATCCAAGTTCGCTCGCAATCGTGCCTTCTAGCGCGGCCGCCGTTAGCGAACCGAAGAGTGCATCGAGCGCATAGTCGACGACCGGTTCCGTATAACCGGTTCGCTCGATCAGCGCGCGAGTGGTCCGCAGGCGCGGCGGAAAGTCGGCATCCCGCCAGCGCTCCGCAGCGTCCGCGATCGCCTCGATCACGCGCGCAACGCCGGTCGCTCGCCCAACGCCGGTCGCTCGCGAGTTGCCGGTAGCATGCGATTGCGCGGGCGTAGGCCTTGTCGCGGGCGTGGACGCGTCCGGACTCACCGCGGGACGGCGGCGGCTTGCGACTGCCGGGCCAAGAGGTCTTCGGCATCGAGCGAGCAGCCGCGGGGCGGCGCGTCGCTCTCACGGCCGAGCAAGACGATCCCCTCGCCCGCGCGATACCCACGGTCCTCGGTGTCGATTGCCACGACGGACGAGCGGTTCCCGAGATCGACATGGCGCAAGAAGCCCGTCTCGCCGTCGGGCACCTCGCGGCCGTCGCTCGTGACCACGAGCGTTCGCAGCCAGGGCGGCGAGCCTTTGATGCGCGGCCCCGCAGCGCTACGCGAGGCGCGTGTATCGTAATACTGCGAGACGAGTTCGGTCATGCCGTACTCGGCCACGATCGCCTCCGGCGCGATGCCGAGCGTCGTCGCCAAGCCCGCGTAGAGTTCGCCGCGCTCGACCACGCGTGCGCGTCCCTTGAATCCCCCGGTCTCCATGATCCGCGACCCGGGCGGCGCCGCACATCGCGTTCCGCTCGACGCGAGCGCTTCGAGCAATGCGGCGAAGGCGAAGGCCGTACCCGCGATGCAAACCGGCCGGCCTTCCGCGCAGGCGGCCTCGAGTGCCCGGGTGAAGCCGGCGACGTCGAGCCGGTCGTCGTCGAAAAAGTATGCCGCTTTACCATCTCCGCGCAAAACGGAGACGTGGCCCATCATGTACCCGAGCGACGAATGCGGTTTACGGCGCGGGTCGGGCACGAGGTTGAGGTAGCGCAAGCGCGCGCCGTCGGAGAGCATGAAACGGTCGAATCCGGCGGTTAGCGAAGCGTCGTAAAGCGCGGCGCGCTCGATATAGTGCTTGCCCGAGCGCTCCGCCGTGGTGCCGCTCGAGTGAAATTCGAGTTCGGCGCCGCGCACGTCGAACGTCGCGAGGGTGGCGTCCTTGAAAGCGCTCGCGGGCACCGCGGGAATCTCGCGCCACGTCGCGGGCATGCGCCCGGCCGCGGACCCGGATCCGGCCGCAAATCCCGACGCGGCCGCAAAACGCGCGTACGATCCGTTTCGCCCGACTTGATACGCGAACGTCGCCCGCGCGAGCTCGTCGAATTGGGCCTCACTACACCCTTCACCGCCGCGCGACCAGTCGGCGACGACGGCGAGGAACGCGTCGTCGAGGGCCCGGCTCTCTGCGTCGTTCACGGCTGCGGCGGGGGCTCGACGGAGCGCGGGCGTTCTGCGGCCCGCGGCGGTGACGCCCGCTTGGAACTGATGAGGCCGCTACTGAGCCCCGCGAGCGCGAGACCGCCATCGAAGCGCGCCGACTCGACCTTGAGGCAGCGGTCGACGACGACATCGAGTCCGGCGTCGTCGGCGAGCCGAATCGCTTCGTCGTTGATCACGCCGTACTGAAACCAGATCGCGCGCGCTCCGACGGCAATCGCTTGACGCGTCACGTCGGGCGCATCGGCTGCTTTGCGGAAAACGTCGACGATGTCGGGCGGCCCGCACTCCGCCGCGTACGCCGCGAGCGACGGGTACGATTTCACACCGTCGATCGCGGCGGTCGCGGGATTGATCGGCGCGACGTCGAGCAGCCCTTTGGTTCGCAGGTACGAAAACACGAAGTAACTCGGACGCGTCGGATTCGGCGAAGCTCCGACCATCGCGACCGTGCGAGAGCGGGCCAGCAGATCGCGCCGCCCGGAAACCGTCTCGACGATCACGCGCCCGCTCCCACGCGGTCCGCGACTTTGGCCGCGGCGCGCAGGGCGTTCTCCAGATCCCAGATGAGATCGGCCGGATCTTCGAGACCGACGGAAAGCCGGACCATGTCGGGGGAAACGCCGCTGGTCGCGAGTTCCGCGTCAGAGAGCTGTTGGTGCGTGGTCGAAGCCGGATGGATGACGAGCGACTTCGCGTCGCCGACGTTGGCGAGATGGCTCCACAGTTCGAGGGCTTCGATAAACGCGCGGCCCGCTTCACGCCCGCCGCGCAGGCCGAACGTGAAGATCGAGCCCGCGCCGTCGGGCAGATATTTTTGCGCGAGCGTGCGATAGGGCGAATCGGCGAGCTCCGCATAGTTGATCCACGCCACCTCATCGCGTTCGCGCAAGAAGCCGGCGACCGCGCGCGCGTTTTCGACGTGGGCTTTCATGCGCAGCGGCAACGTCTCGAGTCCCTGTAAGAGGAGAAAGGCATTCATCGGCGATAACGCCGCGCCGACATCGCGGAGCACTTCCGTGCGCGCGCGCATCAGAAACGCGTACTCGCCGAACGTCTCGGCGAAATTCATGTCGTGGTAGCCGGGGCTGGGCTCGGAAAGCAGCGGATGTTTTCCGCTTCCCCACGGGAACGTGCCGCTTTCGACGAGTACGCCCGCGATGACGGTGCCGTGGCCGCCCACGAATTTCGTCGCCGACTGAACGACGACGTCGGCGCCCCACTCGATCGGGCGGCATAGCGCGGGCGACGCGAACGTATTGTCGACGACCAGCGGCAGACCGTGCGCGTGGGCGAGCGCCGCCATCGGTTCGAGGTCGGCGACGTTGCCGAGCGGATTGCCGATCGTCTCAGTATAGATCAGCTTGGTATTCGGGCGGATCGCTTCCTCGAGCGCATCGAGATCGTCACCCGCGACGAGCGTGCACGCGATTCCCATGCGCTTGAGCGTTACCGTGAATTGCGTGACGGTACCGCCGTACAGGCTCGCCGTGGCCACGACGTGATCGCCCGCCTGCGCGATGCAGAGAATGGCCGACAACTGCGAAGCGAGGCCGCTCGCCGCTGCGACGGACCCGAGCCCGCCCTCGAGGCTCGCCATGCGCTCCTCAAAGGCCGCGACCGTGGGATTGCCGATGCGGCTATAGATGTTGCCATACGTGCGTAAGGCGAACAGTTCCGCCGCGTGTTCGGTGGAGTCGAACACGAAACTCGAGGTGAGATAGATCGGCATCGCGCGTGCGCCCGTCGTGGGATCGGGCGGAGTTCCCGCGTGGAGCGCCCGCGTGCGAAAGCCGAAAACGTGGTCTTGCATCGCCCGCGTTCGTTCGACGGCCGCAAAAGCGGGCCTATTTCGACGGCCGCAAAAGCGGGCCCCGTTTCGGCGAGCGCCCCCGGCCCGACCGGCGCGCTTCCGAATTGTGGGAAAGGCAATCCGGGGAACGCTGGTTGCCGTTTACCAAGCGCAACCGACCGTTCAAAGGAAAGAGGACCAATGAAATTCATCGCGCTGGCCGCGGGCCTATTTGCCGTTGCCTTCTCGACCATGCCGGCGGCGACGCCGGCCTTGGCAGCTCAAATGACGATGCCGCAAGCGGCTGCGTCGCCGCTCCCCCATTTTGGAAAGACGAACGATTTCGACGGGGGCCGCCTCTTCGAAGACGTCTACACCAAGAGCTTTTACTGCGACGCAACCGTGCCCGCGAAATCGTCGACGGGCTGCGAGGTGGGCGCAAACTATAAAGTTCCGCCGGCGAAGAACTTCGACCCGCTCTACATCACGGTGCCGCTCGGCTTCACCGTTCCTCCGATGCAGATGCAGTGTCCGAACGGCGTGGTCTGCGTCGACCATCCGGCGACGGTCGATCTGAGCCTGATCGGGGGGCCGGTCAACGCCATGACGCCGGGTCACGATCACTTCACGACCACGGTCAACGGCTATCTGCCGGAGTGGTGGCACGTCCTGGTCATCGGGGTGAAAAACCAGGCGACGTACGATGCGATCAAGCGTAACGGCAGCTTCTACTACATTACGCAGCTTCTCGCCAAGAAAGACCCGAACGTCACCGCTCCGATTCCGACGAATCTGTTTCTCTATTTCGCCGTCGTCCCCGTGGGCGCGGAATAACGGCTGCTATCGATTAGCGTTTCTTGGGCGCGGCACGGAAATGCCGTGTCGCGCCCGGTTTTCGCCGGTGTCGCGCCCGGCTTCGTGTCTCGCTTGCGGCTCCATGCGTCGCGTCCGAGTTTCTCTACGTCGCCTCGGCTTTTATTTGTCGGGCCGGAACCTCTCCGCTACGGCCGCGGAGGAAGGGCGCCCGAACCGGGCGGACTCGGCGGAATGGCGCCCGTACCCGGCGGACTCGGCGTCGCTGCCGGTCCCGGGCCTTGCTTCTTAAACGGATTCTTCGCGGCGGCGCGGTGCTCGGCTGTGAACGGCGTGGGGTCCGCTTTTCCTTGTCCCAAATCGATCGTGCCGACCATGTCCGAAGCGCCCTCGACGTAACCGCTCCACGTTATGTTTCCCGCCGGCTCCTTAACGAGCACGCGAATGAGGCGTCCGTCGTAGCTGCCGTCGAAGGGATACTCCTTACCGCTCCTACGCCAGACGCCGGCAAGCTCGCCCGTCGCGTCTTGATGGATTACGAGATACGAGTAATCCGTATGGTCGATATATTGGAGCTGAACTTCCCACGTGCCGTCGAGCGTGGCGAACGCGGGCGACGTCGGCGTCGCGCTCGGTTCGGGACTTGCGGCCGAGCTCGTCTCGTGATGCCGGCGCCGGCTGGGTGCCGGGCTTGGGCTGGGCGACGGGGTCGTGGAACCGGCGGCGGCGGGCGGCGCATTCGAAGGAATCGGTACGGTCGAAGGAAGCGGAGTCGCAGGCGTGCCGGCGGGCTGCGGCGTGTTGGACGGAAGGTTAGGGGTTCCGTTCGGCACGGGCGGCGGCGGAGGTGCGACCTGTGCATTTACGCCGGCGTGTCCCGTGAACGCGGTTGCGAGGGCGACGCCCGCGAGCGTTTGGGAGACGAACCGGCGTGATAAACGAACGTGCTTCAAAGACCCTCACTCGTGCGCAACGGTGGCCCTTCTAAAGGGCCAACGGAGCGGGTTCGCGTCCGCGCACACAGTTTCTTTCACGTACGGAACGGGCGTAGGAAATGGTCGCGCAGCAGAGCAAGGCTCGAAAGATGCGTGTTCCCTCGCGGATTTTCGCCGTTTCGTTCGGCTTGCTGGGTACGGCGGTCTTCGTCGGTTGCGGAGGCGGCGGTTCGTCGCCCGGCGGCGGGAACACCCCGGCGCCGAACACGTCACCGATCGCCGTGAATTCACGGCCGCTCACGAACGGCGACGCATTTTCGTATGCGGGGACGACGACCAAGACGTTCGTGTATTCCGGCGTCTCACCGGAACCCGAGTCGACGACCGTTTATACGGTCGCTCAAAAGGTGTCGGTGACCGGACCGTCAGCGTTCGGCGGTGCCGCGGCAGCCTACGACCTGCACGATTCCGAGACCGACACGTCGCCGCTCGCGAGCCTGGGAATTACGACGGACACGTACGACGCGCTCGTCACCTCCGGCGCCGCGACGGATCTGGTCACCTACGGCTTCAGCTCGAGCGACACGAGCGGCGAGTCGATGACGGTGACGCTCACCGGCGCGGGTAGCGGAAACGGCGTCCTCGATGAGTTGCCCGAAGCGAAGGGTCAGAGCTGGGTCAATAGCGGGGCGTCAACTCTCAAAGAGAGCTCCCCCGGCGGCCTCACTTCAACGCGGGTGACGGCTGCCGACGGCAGTTATACCGATACGACGATCTATCCGACCGGTTCGATCTACGCCTCTCCCGGGCCGGCGGTTTCCCAAGCGACGATCACGCAAAATGCCGACGGTTCGGGTTCGTACGTTTTCTTCGCCAATGATGGAGCGGGCGGAGCGAACGCGCCGCTCTACGAATTCGATTTCGCAACGCCGCAGCCCGCGGCATCGGGGTCGCCGGCGATGATCCCCATCACCATACCGCAACCCTCGCCTTCGCCCGCCGCCGTAACGGACGTGCCGTTGTGGTATCCGCAGCCGCTCGCGCTCTACACGGAAACCGACGACGATACGGGTGCCGTATCGCTACCGGCGGCCTGCAACGTTCCCGCTTCGATCGGGACGCGCGCGAACGCGATCGTTCAAACGATCGAACAATACGACACGATCGTCGGAACGCAAGAGACGTTCTCGCAGACGAGCTACGTCGTTCCGGTCTACGGGCTCGCCTGCGTCGGGCTCAACGAAAAACTTCAGTTCTATTACGATTACTCCGGCCAGTCCAGCCTCGCAAACGGCGGCCCGACGGTCAACGTGACCGCGACGAGCACGCTCCCGATCGAAACCGAAACCATCGCGACGACCCTCGGGCTCACGCAGGGCTCCGTCGCCGCTTCGGCGGCGCAGAACGCGAACGCTACCGCGGCCGTCCGCGGCCTGCGCGTCACGAGCGCGCGGACCAATTTCATCGCGCTCGTCGAACGCGAGAAGCAACGGCGGAAGGTGCTGCTCTTGCAGGCCATCCGAGAAACTCTCGGCACGAGGCTGAAGCGATGAACCGCGTTCTGACGACCCTTTCGCTCGCCGCGACCCTTGTCGCGGGCTCCACGCTCGCCGGTTGCGGCGGCGGCGGGGGCGGGACCGCGTTTCCGGCGACCGCCGGGGGCGGTGGAACGGCGCCGCTCGCAGCTCCCGGTGCGATCCCCTTCGGCGCGAATCTCGCGCGGGGAGCGAGCTACGTCGGCCGCGCTCAGCTCGCCACGATCGGCCTCGACGTTCACGTGGCGCTCGCCAACGAAGCGGGCCTCTACGCCTACGCCAAAGAGGCGAATACGCCCGGCTCCGCGCTCTATCGAAAATGGCTGACGCCGCAGCAACTTGGCGAACAATTCGGCGCGACGGCGGCGGACTACGCGGCGCTCGTCACGGCCTACACCAAGGCCGGAATCAGCGTCAAGACGTATCCGCAGCGCACGATGTTGCGGCTCCGCGGACCGCAGCCGGCGATCGAAAAAATGCTCGGCCTCACGTTCGGCATCTACAAAAAGAATGGCCAGACATTCTTGGCGCCGGCGAACTCGCCGCATCCATTGACGCTCGCGACGAAGATCACCGCGCTCACGGGAGCCGTCGGTTACCAGGCGCGCGGCCGCAACTACGTGCGCGCGTCGAACGTCTTCGGAAACGGTTACGTTCCGCAGCAGATCGCTAGCGCATTCGATTACACGAGTGCCTACGCGGCGGGATATACGGGCGCCGGCATCAGCGTCGGGATCATCGGAACGGGTCCGATCACCGATGGCTACCCGAACACGACGGGCGGAGACGTCGCGGACTTCAAGCACCTCTACAACGTGCCGGGTACGGGAACGGTGACGCAGGTGTTCAGCACCAACGCCGACGTCGCGACCCCGAGCCCGGGGTCCCCTTCGCCCGCGCCTCCCGTCTCGGGAATTCCCGGCGAAGCCTCGACGGGGCTCGCGTCGCCGCCGCCGGTCACGGCGGACAACACGTCCGGTTGCACGAGCCAGGGCTACCAACCGGGCTCGTTTCCGACCAATTACGAAACGTGCAATCCCGAGGACGGCGAGGCGCAACTCGATACGGAACAAGTCGCCGGCCTCGCCTACGACGCAAACGTGCTTTTCTATCTGGCTTTCAACCCGAATGAGTGCAGCGGTCTCCCGGGCGCGTCGTGCGGCGGGACGTTCAGCGCGCTTGGGATTCAGCTGACCGATGACGAGATCCAACAGGCGATCGCCGACAACACGGCCGACATCTTATCGATGAGTTTCGGGCTCGACGAAGCGGACTCCGAAGCGGACTACTTCCCGAACGGTTCGACGGGCCCGGGTCCCACGGAATTCGCGATGGCAGAGGCGGAAGGCATGGCCATCTTCGCCTCCTCCGGCGATCAAGGCGCCCAAGGCTGCACGGCCCAGACAACGCAACTCTGCGTCTCATACCCCGCGACCGATCCGAGCGTCGTCAGCGTCGGCGGCGTCAACGCACCGATCGATCAGAGCGGCCAACTCAGCGGCCCGTTGACCGCGTGGGGCACGCAGACGGGCGGAGCGGTGAGCGGCCAGGGCAGCGGTGGCGGATGCTCCCTCTACTTCCCGCTTCCGACGTTCCAAACCGGCATCCCCGGGGAGACCTGCTCGAAGCGCAGCCAGCCCGACCTTTCGCTCGACGCCGATACGAACACGGGCGTCTCCGTGGATATCGATGCGCCGCCGAATCTCGGCGGCCGGGAGCTCGCGGTCATCGGGGGCACGAGCGTCGCCGCCCCCGACATGGCGGCCATGTGGGCGCTCGTGCTGCAGGCGTGCAAGCAGGACTCAAAATGCGCGAGTTCCGGGAGCGCCTCCGCCCACGCCTACCGCCTGGGCAATCCGAATCCGCTGTTCTATCAGATCTACGCGAAGGGCCTCAACGGCGTCGGGTATGCCAACGTCTTCAGCGACGTCCGGTACGGCGGCAATTCGACCGTCCCGGTCCCCGTCAGCAGTGCGACGCCGGCCCCGAACGCCACGCCGACCCCGCTCACCGGCTACACGGCCGGCGTCGGCTACGACCTCACGACCGGCATCGGCGTGCCCTTCGCCCGCAGCCTCATTCGCGCCGTCGTCGGCGTCTAGCTCGCCCTTCGACAGGCTCAGGGTGGCGAGTCGGTCATGCTGTCGAAGCCGAGACTTTCGAGGCGAAGGTGACACCTCTTGCGCCATTTGATACAATGGCTGGGCTGTGAAAGAGAAAATCCACCCCGCCTGGTTCCCGAACGCGAACGTCCATTGCGCGTGCGGGCACACGTTTACGACCGGTTCGACGATGAAGGACATCAGCGTCGAAGTCTGCTCGGCGTGCCATCCGCTGTTCACCGGCCAGCAGAAGTTCCTCGATACCGCCGGCCGCGTCGACAAGTTCAATCAACGCATGGCCGCGGCCGAGCAGAAGAAGGCCGAAGCCGAAGAGCGCAAGCGCAAAAAAGCCGAGGCCGTCGCCGCCGAAGCGTAGCGTTCCACTCTGTTTCCAAGGGGCGAGTCGCAGCGATGCGGCTCGCCTTTTGCGTCCCACACTCCTTGGGTCCACCCGCGCGACCCGTCCACGATTGCCGATATGTTCAACTTAGACCGGATGGAGACGCTCTCGAAGCGCTTCGATGAAATCGAGGCCGAGTTGGCCCATTCCGGCGGCACCTTCGATCAAGCGCGGTTCACGTCGCTGGTCAAAGAACGCTCCGGTGCGGAGCCGACCGTCGTCGCGTATCGCGCGTACAAGCGCGTGCTCGCGGACATCGATTCCAACGATCGCTTGCTCGAGGACAAGAGCGACGCCGAATTTCATGCGATGGCCGAGGAGGAGGCCCGCGAGCTTCGCGAGCGCAAGCGCGAACTCGAAGCGGAACTCACCGAACTCATGTTGCCGCGCGACCCCAACGACACAAGGACGTCTTCATCGAGATTCGGGCGGGGGCCGGCGGCGACGAAGCGGGGCTTTTCGCCGCGGAGCTCGCCCGCATGTACGCGCGTTACGCCGAAGGTCTCAAGATGAAGACCGAGATTCTCTCGCAGAGCGAGAACGAAGCGGGCGGAGTCAAGGAGATCGTGCTCGGCGTGCGCACGGGCGAACCGTACCGGTTTTTGAAATACGAAAGCGGCGTACATCGCGTGCAGCGCGTTCCGCTCACGGAATCGCAGGGGCGCGTCCACACCAGCACTGCGACGGTGGCGGTTTTGCCGGAAGTCGAAGAAGATGATTCCGATCTGCAGATCAATCCGAAAGATTTGCAAATCGATACGTTCAAAGCCTCGGGCGCGGGCGGTCAGCACGTCAATAAAACCGAATCGGCGATCCGGATCACGCACGTGCCCTCGGGCATCATCGTGTCGTGCAGCGAGGAACGCTCGCAGCTCCAGAATCGCGAGCGAGCGATGACGATGTTGCGCAGCACGCTCGCCGACCGAAAGCGACGCGAGGCTGAAGAAGCGGTGGGCAGCCTGCGGCGCAGTCAGGTCGGAACGGGCGATCGCAGCGAAAAGATACGGACCTATAATTTTCCGCAAGACCGCATCACCGACCACCGGATCAACGAGAACTTCGGCAACATCAAGGACGTGATGGACGGCGGCCTCGGGCGGATCGTGGCCCGGCTGCAACAGGACGAGAAGTCGCGTTTGCTTGCCGGCGAGACGACGGCGGCGTGAGTTTGGCGGCGCGCGACCTCGAAGCGCTCGCGGTCGTCGCGGACCGTTCCTTTGCGGGCGCCTACGTGGCGTCGCTCGACCTCGAGTTGCAGGCGCGGCGGCTCACGTTGCGCTTGTACGGTGCTTTACGGCGGCCGGGCGCGGAGACGGCGCTTGCGACGATCACGTTCTTCGGCGCGGGCGAACTCGCGCTCGCGAACCTCGGACGCGCATTTCCGGAGTCGGTCGGGATCGCCGGGTTCGCGGTCGCGTACGACGACGCGGCGGATCGCGGGACGGCGACGCTGACGGGAGTTCGGGAATGGTCGCTCGCGTGGACGTTCGACGGTCTGGCCTACGAAGAACACGCCGCGACCCTCGCGTCGCTCGTCGACGAAGAATGAGCGTCGGCGCGCCGCTCGGAGCCGCGTCGTCCGGTCGCGTACCGACCGTCGCCACGGCACTTGCCGCCGGTACCGCTCGTTTGCGAGCGCGCGAACGTTCCGGTGCCGCGCCGGGCGAAGCGCCGTTCGACGCGCGAGTCCTGCTCGCGCATATTCTCGAGCGCAACTCCGCGTGGCTGCTCGCCCACGACGATGCGGCGCTCGCCGAAGGTACACACGCGCGCTTCGAAGCGGCTATCGACCGGCGCGTGCGTGGTGAACCCGTGGCGTACATCGTCGGCACCGCCGGGTTTTTCGGCCGCACGTTCGCCGTCGACCCGAACGTGCTCGTTCCGCGCCCGGAGACCGAAGGCGCCGTCGAAGCGGTGCTCGCGTACGTTCGTACCCGCGCATATGACCCTCGCGCCGTCGGGCCCGGCCTTGCGCCCGGTCCGCAGGCCCCGCGCATCTGCGACGTCGGTACGGGCTCCGGCTGCATCGCCGTCACCCTCGCCTGCGAGCTTCCGGAGGCTCGTTTGACGGCCGTCGACATTTCGCCGCGCGCGCTGACCGTCGCGCGCGCAAACGCGCGAGCGTTTAGCGTGGCCGATCGCATTGCGTTCGTAGCGGGAGACGGACTTGCCGCGGCCGATGGACTCGAAGCGGCCGGCCCCGGAGTGCGCTTCGACTGCATCGTCGCGAATTTGCCGTACGTCAAGAGCGGTGAGATCGCGGCCGCGCCCGATCCGACCTCATTCGAACCGCGAGTTGCGCTCGACGGCGGTCTCGACGGGCTCGACGCGTATCGCGCGCTGCTCGCCGATGCTCCCGCCCGGCTCCGACCCGGCGGGCTGCTCGTCATGGAAGCCGGTCCCGATACGGTACCGATGCTTGCGGAACGCGCCGCTCGAGCGTTTCCACGAGCACACGTCACGACGGTTCGCGACGGCGCCGGGCTGGAGCGATTCGGGGTCGTTACGGTTGACTGCTCGCTATAAAAAGCGAAGGGACCGGCGTCTCGCTTCCGGTCCCTTCTTCATGCGTGCCTTGCGGCGCCGGAGCCCGCTTCTGGACGGACTCCGTCATTAACGATTCTTAATCGCGTGGTGCGTTCCTCCGGATTCGACGCGCGTTCCCGGGACCGCAGACCAAGGGAAGCAGCGGGAGCCTCCGGCGGCGGCCCCGAACTCACCCGTCCCATAGTGGCGAAGTATATCTTCTTCACGGGTGGCGTCGTGAGCTCGCTCGGCAAGGGCATCACCGCGGCGTCTCTCGGCCGGCTCCTGAAGTGCCGCGGGCTTTCCGTTTCGATTCAAAAACTGGATCCGTACATCAACGTCGATGCCGGCACGATGAACCCGTACCAGCACGGCGAGGTCTTCGTGACCGAAGACGGCGCCGAAACCGATCTCGACCTCGGGCATTACGAGCGTTTCATCGACGAGCCGTTGACCCGCGTCAACAACGTGACCACGGGTCAGATCTACGCGTCGGTCATCGACAAGGAACGGCGCGGCGACTATCTCGGCGCCACCGTTCAAGTGATCCCGCATATCACGAACGAGATCAAAGCGCAGATCACCCGGGTCGCCGAACGCAGCGGCGCCGACATCTGCATCGTCGAGGTCGGCGGAACGGTCGGCGACATCGAGGGGTTACCCTTTCTCGAGGCGATCCGCCAGGTGCGCTACGACGTCGGCGATGAGAACGTCATGTTCGTGCACCTGACGTTGATGCCGCACCTCGGCGCCGCGGGCGAACTCAAAACGAAGCCGACGCAACATTCGGTTCGCGAATTGCGAGCGATCGGCATCGCCCCCGACGCGATCGTGGTCCGGACCAATTCCGAAGCGCCGATCCCGATCGAACTCAAGGAGAAGATCGGCTTGTTCTGCGACGTGCCCGCGCGCAACGTCGTTCAAAACGGCGACGCCCCGACCATCTACAAAGTACCGCTCAATCTCGAGCGCGAGGGCCTCGCGGAAGCGGTCATCGCGCGCCTGGGCCTGCAGCCGACGCAACCGCTCGACCTCGAAGAGTGGGAAAGCATCGTCGAGCGCATCGCCCAACCGCACCACGTGGTGAAGATCGCGCTCGTCGGCAAGTACGTGGAACTCAAGGACGCGTACATCTCGATCAACGAGGCGCTCTATCACGCCGGCATCTTTCACGACGCGCGCGTGGAAATCAAGCGCATCGATAGCGAGACCGTCGAAGATTCCGGCACCGCGGCTTTGCAGGGCGTCGACGGCATCCTCGTCGCGCCGGGCTTCGGCTCGCGCGGCGTAAAAGGCAAGTTGCGGGCGATCGAATATGCGCGCAAACACCGCCTGCCGTTCCTCGGCATCTGTTACGGCATGCAACTCGCCTGCGTGGAGTTCGCGCGGAACGTGTGCGGGCTCGCCGATGCGATGACCTCGGAGGTCGACGAAGCGACCCCGGACCCCGTCATCGATTTTCTGCCCGAGCAGCGCAACCTCGAGCTGATGGGCGGTACGATGCGGCTCGGTGCTTACGAATGCCGGCTCGAGCCGGGCACGCTCGCGGCCCGCGCCTACGGCGAACTCGTCATCAGCGAACGGCACCGTCACCGCTACGAATTCAACAACCGCTACAAGGCGCTGTTCGAAGAGCACGGCATGGTGTTTTCGGGGCACCACGTCGTCGGGCGTACGACCCTCGTCGAGTGCGTCGAACTCAGCCCCGCCCAGCATCCGTGGTTCGTCGGCACGCAAGCGCATCCCGAGTTCAAGTCGCGGCCCAATCGTCCCTCACCGCTCTATCGCGATTTCGTCGGTGCCGCCCTTACCGGTTCGGCTGCCGCGGTCGCGCAGGGCGTGGTGCGCCCCTCGCTCACGTCACCCTGAACCCCGCGGAACTCACGTTCGTCGTTCTCACGAAGAACGAGGCGGCCAACGTCGGCCGGGCGCTCGCGAGTATTCCGGCCGGTGCGCGAACGCTCGTGGTGGACGCGGAGTCGACGGACGATACGGTCGCGCGGGCGCGGGCCTGCGGCGCGGAGGTCGTCGTCCGCCCCTGGCCCGGTTTCGTAAGCGCGCGCCGGGGGGCGCTCGAACTCGTGCAGACGGAGTGGACGTTCATGCTCGACGCCGACGAAGCGCTCGACGGCGCCGCCCGCGACGCAATCGCGGCGCTCGAGCCCGAGCCGGGCGTGGCCGGTTTCAGCATCGCGCGGACCACTTTTTTCTGCGGGCGGCCGATGCGCTACGGGCCCTGGGGAGCCGACGCGCCGCTGCGCTGTTTTCGCACCGCCCAGGCAACGCTCGTCGCCCGGCCCGCCGCCGGCGGCGCCGCCGAACTGCACGAACGCTGGACCGTCCCGGGCCGCGTGCTGCCCCTCGCCGGCACGCTCGCGCACCACTCGTATCCGACGCTCACGACTTATTGCGCGAAGTTCGCCCGCTATACCGCGCTCGAAGCGGGCGGCGTTCCCGGATCGTTCGCGGCCTTCGCGCGGGCGCTCGGCGCCGGTCTCCTGCGCGTGCCGTGGTATCTCGGCCCCAAGGGGGGCTTTCGGGACGGCTGGCAAGGTGCGTTCGTCTCGATCGCTTCCGCGTTCTACCCCGCCGTCGTGCGCTGGAAGGCGCTGCGCCGGCCGTGAGCGCGCACCGTCCGCACATCGTGCTCGATTTGCCGCGCATGCGCCATATGTCCGTCGGCATGACCGCATATGCCGAAGAGTTGGCGGCGCGGCTTCCGGCGCTCGCGCCCGATCTGCGCTTTACGACGCTCGTCCGCCGTTCGGCGATCGATGCGGCCGAACAATTCGCCCTGCCCGCGGCACTGCGGCGGCTGCACCCCGCGATGACGCATTTTCTTTCGGTGTACGCCCCGGCGGCCGCGCCGCAACCCTATGCGATCACGATCCACGACCTCATCCATCTCCGCTTTCCGAAGCTCTTCAAGCGCACGGTCGGGCCCTACTACGCGACCGTCGTGCGGGCAGCATGCGCGCGCGCGGCGCGGGTGGTGACCGACGACGAACGGACGATCGAGGATCTCGAGCGTTTCCTCGGCGTACCGCCGCGCAAGGTTCGTGTGATCGCGCTCGGGGTCGACGGCCGTTTCGCACGTCCCGCCGGTCCCGGCGAGGAGCGCCGGCCCTATTTTCTCTACGTCGGCAATCACAAACCGCATAAAGATTTGGCGACGCTTTACGCCGCGTGGCAACGGCTCGATCCGGAGCTCGAAGTCGACCTGCTGGTCACGGGTTCCGACGACATCGCGCCGGCGAAACGGCCGAGCCGCGAGCGCGGCGTTTTGCGCTTCCTCGGCGACGTCGAGCAGGAGCGGTTGGCCGAACTCTACGGCGGCGCGGCGGCGCTCGTGCATCCGGCGCTTTGCGAGGGCTTCGGCCTGCCGATGCTCGAAGCCGCAACGGTCGGCTCCGCCGTCATCGCGTGCGCCGATGCGGTCCCATCGATCTTGCGTCCGTACGTCGACACGTTCCCCGCACGTGACGTCGATGCGCTCGCCGTGTTGATGGCGCAGAAGCTCGTTTCCGGGGGCGCGGGCGACGCCGCGCGAAACTTCGCCCGCACCCTGACCTGGGAGCGCTGCGCCGAGCGGACGGCCGAGGTGTATCGAGAGGTAGTGGAAGAGTGCCGAGTAGCCTAGCGCCCCGACCACGGAATCTTCGCCCGGCTGAAGCGGCCCGACGGCTGCGGCTGCACCGGACGACCGCCTTGGCGGGCTCGCTCGCGCTCGGACTGGCGGGACCCGTCTTCGCGGCCAAGGAGCCGCCTGCGGAAAAGCCGATTCGCACGATTGCCATCGTCGTCAACGGCGAACCACTGCAGAGCGATCAGCCGCCGCAGGTCGTGCGCGGCCGGCTTCTGGTTCCCGTGCGCGACGTCTTCGGCGCGCTCGGCATCGCGCTCGTGCGCTCGGGCGACACGATCTCCGCGCGTTTGCCGACCGGAAGCGTTTCGGTCGACGTGGGCTCCTCGACGGCAACGGTGAACGGCAAACGGGTCGTGCTGGACGCGCCGGTCATCGACCTCGACGGGGCGACCTACGCGCCGCTCGCGCTCCTGGTTGCCGCCTTCGGGGCGCAAGCCACGTACGATCAGCGGGGCTCGCGCGTCGAGATCGTCTCCGCCTTCATCGGCCGCAATAGCGGCGCCGAAGCGCAGCGCGCGGGCGGCGGCAGCGACGTTCAAGGAGTCGTTTCGGCGATCGATTCCGATTCGAATCCGCCGGGTATTACGGTCGTCCGCGGCGGGACGTCGCGCACGGTTCTCATTACGTCGGAAGCGAAGTTTTGGGTCGAGGACGTGACGATCCACTCGCAAACCGCCGGCACGCTCGAGGATCTTCGCGTCGGCGATGCCGTGCACGCGATCCTTGCGCGGGATGGGCGGGTCGTTTCGGTCTTCGATTTCTACAAGTCGAATAGCGGCACGCTCGCCGCGGTGTCGCCGAGCGCGCTCGTGTTGGAAAGCGGACGCGTCATCACGCCGAGCGCCGGCACGGATATTTCGCTCAATAGCGCGGCGGCAAAGCTTGGCGATCTCAAGGTCGGCGACTTCGTGACCGTACGCAGCAATCCGGAGAGCGGAGAGTTGCGCGAAATCGTGGCGTCGCGTCCGCTCGCGCTGCAGGCCGCGACACCGCCTCCGGCGGGTTCGGCGCCGCCGGTCACCATCGCCGACGTAGCGATTTCGGCGACGCGCCCGCTGCGGGCCGGAGAAGTGCTCGACGTGACGCTGCGCGGAACGCCGGGCGGGCGCGCGAGTTTCGACATCGGCGATTATCTCGCGCGCGTCCCGATGCGGGAAACGTCGCCGGGCTCGTACGTCGGGCACTACGTCGTGCCCGAGCGCTTCGACGTTACGCAGGTTCCCGTGTACGGCGAACTCGCGGTCGGCGACACCCGGGCGCCGCGCGCGCAAGCGGCAGCGACGCTATCGGCCGCGACGACGCCGCCCGCTTTCGGCGAAGTGGCGCCGCCGCCGGGACAGACCGTCAATAACGCGCAGCCGAGTATCTTCGCCACGTTTTCGGCACCGACGTCGATTGCGATCAATACCTCTAGCATCGCGCTCGAGGTCAACGGCCACGACGTTACCTCGTCGACGACGCGGGAGGGCGGCTTCATTACCTACAGTCCCGGCCTCGCGCTTCCCGACGGGCCGGTGACGGTGATCGTGCACGTCTCCGACACGGCCGGAAACACGGCGCAGAAAGCGTGGACGTTCACGATTCGCACGAAGTAGCGTGCCGCCGGAAAGCGAAGACGCGACCATGACCGTTGCGAGCGATCCGAACTGCATTTTTTGCAAAATCTTCGCCGGGACGATCCCCTCGCAGGAGGTTTTGCGAACCGAGGACGTACTCGCGTTCCGCGATCTCAATCCGCAAGCACCCGAACATCTGCTCGTGATTCCCAAACGTCATGCGGCCGACTTGGGCAGCTTCGTCGCCGAAGCGGAGGCGGCGGAGACGGGCGATCTCTTTGCCGTTGCGTCGCGAGTCGGCCGGGCCGCTTCGCCGGGCGGCTACCGCGTCATCGTCAACGAGGGGCTCGACGCCGGGCAGAGCGTTTTCCACCTGCATCTGCACGTGCTTGCCGGCCGGCCGCTGCGATGGCCGCCGGGATAGCGTGACCGGTTCGCGCTCTTAGCGACCGGCGTTTTCAGCGATTGGCATCGGAAGGCGCCGGAAAGCGCGACCAGACATCGAACGTTGCAGCCGGCCGCGGCCGAACGGCCCGCGTCTCGTCGCGTTCGGCTCGCGTCACCGGTGCCGGAAGCGGTTCGGAGGGGTGCGGTTCCGCAGCGGCCGGCTCCGTGGCATCCGCTTCTCGAACGGCGACGGAATCGTTGACCGCGAGAGGTTCGCGCGCAACGACCGGTTCGTGAACGGCGACCGGCTCGTGGACGGCGACCGGCTCGCCGACCGCATCGGTCTCGTAAAGTTCGGGCGGCGAAGCCGCGACGGGCTCGCGCGCTACGACCGAAGCATGCGCCGAATCCGTTAACGGCGGTTCGGTCGACATATGCGCCGCAACCGGAACATGCGTTGCAACGGAAGGATGCGTCGCAACCGAAGCATGCGTCGCAACCGCAGTATGCGTCGCAGCCGCAGCATGCGTCGCAGCCGCAGCATGTGTCGCAGCCGGCGCCAAACCGATAGCAGGCGCGGTAGGCGGATCGTTCCCTGCGGGCGACGCCAAGGCAACGTCATCGTGGAGCGGAGGCGACGCTTCGCCGCCTCCGAGTGTGGCGGCGTAGGCGGTCTCGGGATAATCGTGTCGGAGCCAGGCTGCCGCTTCGGCTGCGTCGGCCCGTCCGGCCTCGGTGCCGACGTGTTTGTAAAAGCGGCTGAGCGCGAGCAGATCTTTTGCGATCCAAGGATCGTTCGGGTAGTGCTGCTCCCAATCGCGGAGCGCCGCTACGGCGTACGCAATCGTCCCGGCGTCGAGTCTGCGCTCCCCTGCGGCGTACTCGGCGGCTTGCGAATCGGCGCGCCGGATTTCGTTCTCGATACCGAGTACGCTTAACGGATACGGGCCGAAATTGATATCGGCCGGCGCGGCGCCGCCGCCGGCCGCGATTCGGCCTCCCAGCGGGGTGAGATCGAGCGCCGCGCTGGAACCCGCCAAACTTGCTCGGGGCGACAAGCAAGCAAATGATACGAAAAACGAGGCGATGATCGTCGCTCGGAATCTCACGCGGGGTCATTCTCCCTTCCGGCGCGCCGTTCCGCCGCATCCACGGGGCGCGTTTCCTTCGTCGGCATGACGACACCGCAAATTGACGCAGGCATCGGGGTGTGATACCTTCTCCGAGTTGTTCTCGCGCGAGAACTCGCGCTATTTTCCCGCGCGGCCTCGAGGGAGGCTCGCCGGCCGAAAGGGGGGTTGTCATATGGAAGTTCGCGTTGCACCGGGTGAAACGATCGAGAGTGCGCTGCGCCGCTTCAAGAAAGCCACCCAAAAGGCCGGCGTGCTCGCCGAAGCTCGTAAGCACGAGCATTACGAGAAGCCCAGCGTTCGGAAGAAGAAGAAATCCGCCGCGGCTCGCAAGCGTCGCGCCTAAAACCGCGACCGCGTGACGCTCAAGGACCGGATCGCGTCGGAACTCAAGGATGCGATGAAGGCGAAACAGCAGGTGCGGGTCGAGACGCTTCGATCCGCGCTTTCCGCTTTTTCGTATAAACGCATCGAAGCCGGCCGCGAACTCGAGGAAAGCGATCAGGTCGACGTCGTGCGCAAGCTCATCAAGCAGCGCACGGATTCGATCACCGAGTACGAAAAAGGGCACCGGCCCGAACTCGCTGCGAAGGAAGCGCAGGAGCGCGAGATCCTGGCGGCGCTTCTGCCGCCGCTCAAAGGGCCCGACGACATTCGGCCGGCCGTTCGCGCCGCGCTCGAAGCGCTCGCGCCCGCCGAGCGTACGCCCGGCGCGGCGATGAAAGTCTTGATGCCGCAGCTTCGCGGCGAGGCCGACGGGGGCACCATCCGGGCGGTCGTCGTCGAAGAACTCAAAAGCCTCGGCGCCTGAGCCCGCAACTTCGCTCCCGCATCCGGGTACGTGGCGGTATGTTGTCCCGACTGCGCGTCGCCGCTTTCGTTTTGCTCGCCCTCTTCGGTGCCGTCGGAACCGTTCGGGGTGCCGTTGCGAACGTAGCCCCGAGCGATGCGATCGTCATTCCGATTTCCGGGACCGTCGATGAGGGCATGGCCCATCTCGTCGAGCGGGCGGTCGCCCAGGCGAACGCGACGCATGCGCGGGCGCTGATCCTCGATGTCAATACTCCGGGCGGCCTGGTTAGCGCGGCCTTCGAAATTCGCGATGCGCTGCTCGGCGCGCAGGTGCCGACGCTCGCGTACATTTCGGAGCGCGCCTATTCGGCGGGCGCTCTGATCTCGCTTTCGGCGAAGACGATCGTGATGGCGCCGGGTTCGAGCATCGGAGCCGCGGAGCCGATTCCGAACGATCCCAAGCACGTCTCGGCGCTGCGCGCCGAGTTTGCTTCGACCGCCGCGCGTAATCATCGCGACGCGAACCTCGCGGCCGCAATGGTCGACAAGAACGTCGACGCGCCGGCCTACAAGAAACGCGGCGCGATCCTCTCGTTTACGGCCTCCGAAGCGCTCGCGGCGCATTTCAGCGACGCGACCCAGCCGACCCTCGACGACGCGCTGCGCGTCGCGAACCTTTCGGGCCCGGTGCGGCACCTCGACTATTCGTTCGGCGAAGCGCTCGCGCGTTTCGCGACGAGCCCGGAAGTCAGCGGCATCTTGCTCTCGGTCGGCGTGCTCGGCCTTTTAATCGAATTGCAGACGATGCACGGCATCGGTGGCCTGGTCGGCGCGACGTCGCTCGCGCTTTTCTTCGGCGCGCACGTGTACGCGGGGTTCTCGAACTGGTTCGTCATTCTGCTCGCGCTTGCCGGCGTCGCCGGCATTCTCGTCGAGTTGCACGTGCTGCCCGGAACGGGCGTGCCCGGAGTGCTCGGCGCGGTCGCGCTCGCGACCGCGGTCGTACTTGCTTTCGGCACGGCCTATTCGTACGTCGCCGCGCAATCGATTTCGATCGCGATCGTCGCAACGGTGTTCTGGTTCTTCATACTCGTGCGCGTCTTTCCGCAAAATGCGTTCGCGCGCCGCCTGGGTTTTCGCGGTCATCAAGGGCCCGAGTACGTCACGAGCGACGATCATCGCGCGTTGCTCGGCCGCTCGGGTCAAGCGACTTCGTTTCTACGACCGGCCGGCGTGGCAAACGTCGACGGCAAGCGCATCGACGTGCTCACGGAAGGTGACTTCGTCCCGGCCGGTTCGCTCGTCCGCGTAAGTCGAGTCGAAGGCGCGCGCGTTTTCGTGCGTCCCATCGGCTCGACGGAGGACGCATGATGGTGGCCGGTTTCGGGCTCGTGGCGACCGCCTTTGCCGTCATCGTCGTGCTCCTTTTATTCCTGTACTATTTTCCGCTCGGGCTTTGGATCCGCACGATCGCGGCGGGGGTGCCCCTTTCGATCTCGTCGCTCATTCGCATGCGCCTGATCGGCATTCAGCCCGGCGTCATCGTGACCAACCTCGTGCGTGCCCGCAAGGCCGGTCTCGATCTCACGATCGATCAAATGCAGTCGCACTATCTTGCCGGCGGTAACGTCGAAGCGGTGACGCTCGCGATGATCGCCGCGCAGCGCGCTCAGATTCCGCTCGCCTGGCAACGCGCTGCGGCGATCGATCTGGCCGGACGCAACGTCGTCGAGGCGCTGCAGCAGTCCGTCATGCCGAAGGTGATCGAAACGCCGATCTTTCAAGGCGTCGCGCAAAACGGCATCCAGCTCAACGTAAAAGCGCGGGTAACGGTGCGCACGAATCTCGATCGGTACGTCGGCGGCGCGGGTGAAGCCACGATCATCGCGCGGGTCGGCGAAGGCGTCGTCTCCGCGGTCGGCGCGGCCATCGATCACAAGGAAGTGCTCGAATTTCCCGACCGCATCTCCAAAGCCGTCCTCTCCAAGGGCCTCGACGCCGGAACGGCCTTTGAGATCGTTTCGATCGACATCGCGGACGTGGACGTCGGTAAAAACATCGGCGCCGAATTGCAGACCTCGCAAGCCGAAGCCGACCGCCGAATCGCGCAAGCGAAGGCCGCCGAACGGCAGTACAGCGCGCTGGCCGCCGAACAAGAACAGAAGGCCGAAACCCAAGCGATGCGCGCTAAAGTCGTCGAGGCCGAGGCGCAGATTCCCCAAGCGATCGCCGAGGCGTTTCGCGAGGGTCATCTCGGCGTCATGGATTACTATCGGCTCAACAATATCAAGTCCGATACCGAGATGCGCTCGGCGATCGGCTCGGGCGTCACGCCGATCGATCCCAATGCCGGTCCCGCTGCCGGTCCGAAAAGCCCCGGCTTGTAAGCGCCGATGGAAGATATTCTCGGGCTCATCGTCGAGCAGTTCGTCAAGCGGGCGCGCGAGACCGAACGGGCGCGCCGGGTCGCCGCCGGGGCTCCGCCCACGGCCGCGAGTCCTTCGCTATCCGGCGCAGGTGCCGTCTCCGGCGCACGTTTCCAAACGGCGTCGTCTGGGCCTGGGCCGGCCGCCGTTGCGCCGTCGACTGCGTCCATCGCCGCTCCGCCCTCGGCCTCCGGCGCGCTGCTTCGCTCCGGGCTGCCTTCGCCGGATGCCGCCGACCCGTTCGGTTCGGTGGTCCCTTCGCAAACCGGCGCCCCAGCCGCGATAGCGGCGCCGCCGTCCCTGCTCGGCGCATTTGCCGGCGGAAACGCCTTCATCACCGCCTTCGTGCTCGCCGAAGCGCTGGCTCCCCCAGTCGCTCTGCGCGAGAAGCGGTAATCCGCTCGGGAGCCCGCCGCCGTCGCGATCGGCGCAAACTTTTTCGGCCGTCTTGGCGTTTGACGGAGTGACGATGCGAGGAACGATCGCTGCCTGACGCCCGAACCGAACGGGTCTTCGAACTCGACGGAGTTCGCGACCCCTTAAGTTTTTGCGGCCATCACGATCGGAACATCACGGCGCTCGAAGGGCTCGTGCCGGTCGTCGTCAGTCTCGAAGGCGATCGCCTGCGTCTGAGCGGCGACCGCCATGCCGTTGACTCGGCCGCCGAAATTCTCGCGCGGATGCGTGAGGCCGCCAACGGCGGCGCCGCGCTCACGCCCGACGACGTCGCGCTCGTCGCTCGCGAGATGCGCGCGCCCGGTCCCGCCCGCCCGCATCCCAAGACCCTCTTCACCACCCAGCGCGGGAAAGAAATCCGGCCCAAGACCGCGGGCCAACGGCGCTTCGTCGAAGCGATCGAGGCCAATACCCTGACCTTCGGCATTGGGCCCGCCGGTACGGGGAAGACGTTTCTCGCGATG
>Ga0116227_10004458_pt1 | contig 30423 bp, 27 predicted proteins | sample S1TSphgellanicum_FD_89693 | JGI IMG/M metagenome (GOLD analysis project Ga0116227, IMG submission 89693) | Host-associated microbial communities from peat moss isolated from Minnesota, USA - S1T2_Fb - Sphagnum magellanicum MG | ecosystem: Host-associated > Plants > Peat moss > Unclassified... | reverse complement strand
TAACAAAACCCTTATGGGTCAAGGGTTATAAAAAATCATCCCCTTATTTTAAAGGAAACGCTTACAGGGTAACGTTTTCAATGATTTTGAACCAGGTTTTCCATAAAAATAACCGAAGAACCGCTTTTTTGAACCACATGAAAATGCTAAAAACATGGGCAATTATAGGACTTTTAGTTATTGCCACATTACTATCTCTTCCGAACAATGCCTCGGCACAAACAACCACAACCCCCACTGGAAATTATGTGACTAACGACCAGCAATCTGGGCAATTCAGTGTTCCCGCTGACTTGGAAATTGGGATCAGTTTAACTAACAAGACTAATGAAGAAGTGAGGGTAGCTATCTCTGCTGAGGGAACTTGGAATCTCAGCAATGAAATCAAGAACCTCGATGCTAATGGACTCGACCCCAAATACGTGCCCACCTCTATACCGTACTTACAAGATCCAGAAAAAACACCATTTTCTTTGCTGGCAGTCAGTCAAGATAAAAATCAGCCCCGAGTCTATCAGGTGGGGACACAAAGTGAATTGACTATCCCTGCTGGTACGACCTTTTCATTTTTAACGAACGATATCCGTTCGGCTGTTAAGCCAGATTCATACAAGGACAATACGGGTAGTATTATCGTCAAATGGTCTACTATATCTACCCAAAAACCGCAGAATATTCAGGTGAGTTTTGCTAAGGTTACTAACCTCCCAGTCAATGCATACTCTGTAGTAACTAACGATGTCAACGGTGACGGCAAGGTTGATCTAGTTACGGCAAATTATGGTAGCAGTAATGTCTCCATCTTATTAGGAAATGGCAATGGCTCTTTTCAATCAGCTACTAATCTCCCGGTCAGCGAAGCTCCCTGGTCTGTAGTGAGTAGCGATGTCAATAGGGACGGCAGACTTGACTTAGTTACAGCAAATTATGGTAGCGGCAGTATCTCCATCTTACTGGGAAAGGGTGATGGCTCCTTTCAATCGGCTACTAACTTCTCGGTTGGTAGTAGTCCCCGCTCTGTAGTAACTAGCGATGTCAACGGTGATGGCAAGCTTGACCTAGTTACGGCAAATTATGGTAGCAGTAATGTCTCTGTCTTACTAGGAAATGGCAATGGCTCTTTTCAATCGGCTATTAATTTCCCAGTCGATGGTAGTCCCTCCTCTGTAGTGACTGGTGATGTCAACAGCGATGGTAGGCTTGACCTAGTTACGGCAAATGCTGGCAGCAGCAATGCCTCTGTCTTGCTCAACAACGGTACTTTCAAATCCTCTATGTAGGGGGTCTTGCAGCCGGAAACCTGACCCCTCTAGAATTACCTTAGGGACTTCCAGAAATTAAATTATCCCAATTTATGGACTCAACACGACTGTTACTCCCTCTACTCCCCTGGGAATTCGATATTTTTTTAGTTGGAAGTCCCTTAGAGGGGTTTTAGCATTAAGGGCCACAGACGTCAGCCAAAATATGAGCTATCGCTTTTGGCAGAGCCGGGCCGTTACTAGCCAGAAGAGTGCGGTGGCATTCGCGAAGCATCTCGTAGAGATAATGCCCGCTTTATAGCGATCGCTATACAACCGCTCATAAGAAAACTCGGTAAGTGGGAAACGAGCGTATGACTTTCTGTACGGATCAAATAGAATCGTTGCTCCGCTTCTGCCAGCGTCTTGATCACTTCGGTAATGGCAACTGACACCATTTCTTACCTAGGGTTTGCCCAATATTGCTAGAACCTATTCTAAATAAGGGTTTCAATCGTTTTTATTCCAGACAAGTGCAAGACTATGGTAAATACACGTTCAAAATCCCTGCACTTTGGTAGAAAATCGTGGGGTGAATTTGAAAAACCAACCCCCGAAGTTCCCATTTTAGGCACTGTGTGTCACCTAGATTCGATTTGTGGAGTTTTTCAGCATTTCTTACCTATAATGTCTTATTCTACTGCCTTTCTTTCCCCTCTTGTTTTTTATAAAAAGTTTAAAGCTAATAAATCACAAAGTATTATCGCCCCCAATATGTAAAGAGCCTTGGTCGTACGTTCTACCCTGACCCAAATTTGGTGGTAGGAAAGTTCGTGATTCTGGAGGAGAAGGAATGCTGGAGGGCTAAAGATGAAGGGTAGTAGTTGGCTAAGTAAAAGTCGCGCAAAAAAGTTTATGTACCACAAGAATTTGCTCGCCATATCCTGATTATACTGCCAAGGATAGGCAACTTTAGCCAGGTACACCAAAGCTTTTGTATCAGCTAACCGCAAAGATTCGTACAAAGGCAAACTGCGCGAGAGTTCATCGTTACTTTCAGCCATAGCTGTATGTAGAGTGCATACATCCTCCAATGCCGAATTTACTCCCTGTCCGATATCTGGAGGAAAGCAGTGAATTGCATCCCCCAACAGGGCAATTCCCGTTACTGAAGACTGGGGTTGTTCTTGGGTTAACAAGAAGTACAAGCCGGAACAGTATTGGGGAGTAGGAAAATAACCACCTGCACTTTTAGCAAATCTCTCCACTTCTTCCGGTGTCACTATTTGCCCTACGGGTAATTGGGGAAAGGCTTGCTCAAAAAAATTGTACAGTTCCTCAGTGGTTTTCAACTCCCATATCTGATGGTCTGGGTATTTAATAATATTGGCTTGACGGGGTTCATCGGGATTTTTTAGAGGTAGTATACCCAGGGAAACAGATCGTCGGCGATCGCTCAAGGCTCCCCTAATTGAGTATGCTGTGGTGCTTACGGCGTGTTCATTCTCTCTATGATCAAGGGGAAAATTTGGTGGTAGGGTTAATACCTTATATCTAAGTCCTGAACTAGGGGAGGGAAAAAGCTGCATTTCAAATTTACTTGAGGTAGGTTGATCCCACTGCTTTAAGGTACTCCGGACCAGAGAATTCAGACCATCACAACCAATTAAAAAATCAGGTTCATATTTGTCAATATGATCGGCTTGTGTGTGAACTACAACTTCTAACTTATTTACATCTTTTTTGTTGATTGCCACACATTTGGTATTGAATAAGACAGTAATATGATCTTGCCAATTTTTGGTGATTTCCTGGTATAACAGAAGGACAAATATCCTACGGGGTAGCCAATATGCAGTCTTCCTCTTTGCGTCTACAGTAGGTAATTTAGAGGTTTTGCGATCGCCATTTGGTTCAATCTTGGTTAAGTAAAACTCCGTACTGGGAACACTAATAGCTGCTAACTGGGTTGTAAGTCCCAGGAAGTCCGTGAGTTTTTGTCCCCGACCATCAATTTGATAATTAAATGACTTGTCGGGTTCATAATAATCAGCCGTAGCACGTTGTTCCAAGACCGTAATATTTTTCCAACCGCGTTTAGCCAACATTAAAGCGGTGGCAAGTCCAGCAGGTCCACCACCAACAATTAAAGTTTTCTTTTGTGCAAATGATGCTTCAGTTGCCATAAAGAAATGCCAAATATCTTGTTTTTAAGCCGAGGCCCCTATAACTATAGCACCAGCGGCAAATAGGGTCCTCATCCTGAGCATTGAACTTCAGTTTATATCATTATCCTTACTTGCCAGATCTAAAGGCTATGATAAATACGCAAACAAGATATGATATAACTATGGCAAAGTATGTTGTGTGGGGAAGTTACTGCGAAGACGTTTTAGAAAAACGTGTTCCCTATCGTCAAGCGCACCTAGACGGACTAGCAAAACAAAAAGAAGCCGGAGTCCTCATTACTATCGGTCCCACTAAGGATATAACTCAAGTTTTTGGCATTTATGAAGCGGACACCGAAGCCACAATACGCCAGTTAATTGAAGCTGATCCCTACTGGCAAAATGGCATTTGGACTGAATATTTTGTCAAAGAGTGGATTCAGACTTTTTAGCTGGGAACTGGAATTGTTACTTTCCGTCTACACGTCTTGCTGTTATTATAGATACAGCTTGGGGAACTCCGCTGTTTACCTGTAACTCTAGTAATTTCTTCTGAGAAGGTGCTTCTATGAATAGAATATTGCAGACTACGCTGATATCCAGTTTAATGGTAGCAACTTTAGGCACAATGACCTTAATTCCCTCCCAAAGAGCCGCCGCCGATCCGCATATTATCCGTGACATAGGTATTGGTGCTGGGGCCAACGTATTATCTGGAGGAATCAGAGGACATGGCTCGGTCTTACATAACGCCGTCAAGGGTGCTGCTGCGGGGACTGCCGTTAACTTAGTTAACAGTACCAGAAGCCCTTATCACCAAAAGCATCGTAATCTGGTTCAAGATGTGGGAGTTGGTGCAGCAGCTAGCACAGCCACTGGGGCTATTTTTTACCATCATAGACATGTCTTAGGTGATGCAGTTGATGGTGCAGCCTCAGGTGCAGCTATCCACTTTTTGACTAATGGTAAATAGTGCTTGATTGATAATTCTTAACCAGATGTGTTAAGAATTATCAATTAAAAGCCAGGGGCCACACTAGTTAACCTTTAAGTGCCTTTTTAAAATTACGCCGATAGGATTCATTAGAAATAAACAAGGCTGGCCACAATAGAGCTAGACGAATACGATTAGACAAAGCCTGATTAAAGTTGGTTCTGCCAAATCCATTCCAAAACTTCCAACCACCACCTAGATAAACTACTATCAAGGCCAAAATAATTAAGTTACCCATTCCCATTGATTTCCTTAGTAACTAAGAGAATTTTAGCTAACTATTTCCACTAAGTGGGGTGAGGGAAGAGATACAAATAAATCTTTCCTATGCCTCCACCTCCCATACTCTGGGACGACGTAAGCACGCTGACGGAATTGGCTAAATTAAAGAGGAACACAAGCCATCCCACAGATCTTGTTACAGCGTCGCGGCAAATAGTAAAGGAGGTTTTATGCGTGCAGTGCTAATGGCAGGCGGTTCGGGCACACGTCTGCGTCCATTGACTTGTGATTTACCGAAACCAATGGTACCGATCTTAAATCGACCGATAGCTGAACACATCATCAATCTGCTGAGACGACATCAAATCACAGAAGTTATAGCCACATTACATTATCTACCCGATGTTCTGCGAGATTATTTTCAAGATGGTAGCGATTTTGGCATCCAGATGACCTACTCAGTGGAAGAAGACCAACCCTTGGGGACGGCAGGTTGTGTCAAGAATAGTGCTGAACTCCTAGATGAAACTTTTTTAGTCATTAGCGGTGATAGTATTACAGACTTTGACCTGACAGCAGCAATTGAATTTCACAAACAAAAACACTCAAAAGCCACTCTAATTTTGACTTGTGTTCCCAACCCCATTGAGTTTGGTGTAGTGATAACTGACCAGGAAGGACGAATTCGGCGGTTTTTAGAAAAACCCTCTACTAGTGAAATTTTTTCTGATACTATTAACACTGGTATCTATATCCTTGAACCTGAGGTTTTGGCATATCTGCCGGAAAATACCGAATCAGACTTCTCCAAAGATTTATTCCCCTTACTCCTAGCCAAAAATGTCCCCCTCTATGGTTACATTGCCCAAGGCTATTGGTGTGATGTTGGTCACTTAGATGCCTACCGTCAAGCTCAATATGATGCACTGTATCAGAAAGTCAAACTCAACTTTGCCTACAGAGAGGTTTCTCCGAGGTTATGGGTTGGCCAGACCACTTATATTGATCCCACAGCGACTATCGAAACTCCATCCATGATTGGCAGCAACTGCCGCATTGGAGCTAGAGTTCACATTGAAATGGGGACGGTGATTGGGGATAATGTCACCATTGGGGCTGATGCTAATCTGAAGCGACCAATAGTTTGGAACGGGGCAATTATTGGAGAAGAAGCACATCTATCTGCCTGTGTGATTGCCCGTGGTACCCGTGTAGACCGTCGTGCCCAGGTGTTAGAAGCGGCTATAGTGGGGAGTCTTTCCGCAGTGGGGGAAGAATCTCAAATTAGCCCCAGTGTGCGGGTTTGGCCGAGTAAAAAGATAGATTCTGGTGCAGTCTTAAATATTAATTTGATTTGGGGTAATACAGCTCAAAGGAATTTGTTTGGGCAACGGGGTGTCCAAGGATTAGCTAATATTGACATTAGTCCAGAGTTTGCCGTGAAGTTGGGATCTGCCTACGGTTCTACTCTGAAACCGGGTTCCAATGTGACAGTTTCCCGTGACCAGCGCAATGTCTCGCGGATGGTAACGCGATCGCTCATTGCTGGATTAATGTCCGTAGGGATTGATATTCAAAACTTGGATGCTACGGCGATTCCCATCGCTCGGACTGTGATTCCCACTATGTCTGTGGCTGGGGGTATTCATGTGCGGGTACATCCCGAACGCGCTGACTATATCCTCATTGAATTTATGGATGGTAAGGGGATCAATATCTCCAAAGCCCTAGAGAAGAAAATTGAAGGGGCCTACTTTAAAGAAGATATGCGTCGGGCACTGATTCAGGAGATTGGGGATGTTTCCTACCCTAGCCAAGTAAACGATCGCTACTGCACAGCCTTTGAGAAGTTATTGAATGTTTCTGCCCTACGAAACAGTCGGGCAAAAGTCGTAATTGACTATGTTTATGCTGTATCTGGGGCAGTTTTACCCCAAATGTTAGATAAATTTGGTGCTGATGCGGTGGTGCTGAATGCTAGTTTAAATCGAACGGCAATCACTACAACTAATCGGGAAGGACTACTGACTCAATTGGGGCATGTGGTTGAAGCCCTCAAAGCTAACTTCGGTGCCCAGGTTTCAGCCAATGGGGAACAGCTGATTTTAGTTGATGAATCAGGCTTTCCCATCCGGGGGGAGATGCTCACAGCACTGATGGTAGATATGATTTTAACAGCCAACCCCAGAGCCACTGTAGTAGTGCCAGTTCATACCTCTAGTGCGGTGGAACAAGTTGCCCGTCGCCATGATGGGAGAGTGATTCGGACTAAAGCCAACCCTACAGCTTTGATGGAGGCTTCCCAGAAGAGTCCCAATGTGGTTTTAGGAGGTAGTGGGGAGATGGGTTTTATTTTCCCCGAACTACATCCAGGATTCGATGGGATGTTTTGCATTGCCAAGTTAATTGAGATGCTGACAATCCAAGAGCGATCGCTAGCCTCGGTGAGGGCAGAACTACCCCGTGTGATCCACAAAAATTATAAAATCCGCTGCCCTGGGAAAACTAAGGGATCATTAATGCGCTATTTGGTGGAAACTCACCCGGCTCAAAACTTGGACTTAGTTGATGGGGTGAAAATTTGCCAGCCCTACGATGATAGTTGGCTCTTAGTGCTACCAGATGCCAGCGAACCATTAGTACATTTGTATGTTAACAGTAGCGATCGGGATTGGGTAGATGAGACTTTGCGAAATTATCGTTCCCGTGTGCAGTTGTTTGTAGAAAGGGAGATGGAACATTACACTGCAGAAGTTTGAATCTGCGGTTTTGAGGCAGGGGGCAGGGGGCAGGGGGCAGGGGTAATTAATACTTGAAAACCCTTATTTTTCTCTTTCTACTTCTCCCTTGCTCCCCGTACCCTGCTCCCCTTTCTCGTTTTCTCCAAGCTTCAGCTAAATTAAGGCTCATTTCTGGAGATGTCTATTAGTATCGAGTTGCATGGTTCCCGATAAGCTGAACATCGTCGTTACGTAGTTAACCTCCCCCATGGGGGAGCCAATTTTAGATTTTGTCAAATGCTAGGCTAATAACCAGAGGTTTGAAAATGGCACATCTCAACCAACGTCGCCCCCAAAATATCGGCGGCGATTTTTACGTTGATTCCACCTGTATTGATTGTGATACCTGTCGCTGGATGTCGCCCACAGTATTCCGTCAGATGGATGAACAGTCGGCAGTTTATCACCAACCCACCAACGAATCAGAGAGATTAACTGCACTCCAAGCACTATTAGCTTGTCCTACCAGTTCCATTGGTACCGTGGAAAAGCCAAAGGATATTAAAACTGTTCAGCAAAGTTTCCCGATTTTAGTCGCTGAAAATGTTTATCACTGTGGTTATCACTCGGAAAATTCTTATGGTGCTGCCAGCTATTTAATTCAACTGCCAGAGGGTAATATTTTAGTGGATTCTCCCCGGTTTACTCCTCCCTTAGTCAAGCGGTTAGAAGATCTGGGGACAATTCGCTATATGTACCTCACTCATAAAGATGATGTTGCTGACCATGAAAAATTTGTTCAAGCCTTCCACTGCCAGCGCATTCTCCATCAGGAGGATATTGTTGCAGGTACCCGCAATGTGGAAATCCAGTTAACTGGTTCTGAACCATATCAGCTCACTCCTGATTTATTAATCATCCCCGTCCCCGGTCATACCAAAGGACACACGGTTTTACTCTACAAAAATAAGTTTCTGTTTACAGGTGACCATCTTGCTTGGTCAGAAAACCTGCACCAGTTAGCGGCATTCCGTGATCTCTGTTGGTACTCCTGGTCAGAACAGACTAAGTCAATGCATAGATTAGCTAAATACACCTTTGAGTGGGTGCTACCAGGTCACGGCAGACGGTTTCATGGTGACGTGGAGACTGTGCGGCAGCAGATGTCCAAATGTCTAGAGTATATGTCGGCCGCATAACTGTCACGCATTATGAGTCGTAGGGTTAAAATATAAAGCATCCTCAAAAATTATAGATGTCAAATGTTTTGGGCTGATAAAATCGCTGCTGATGCACAAGGCTATCAGGTAGTTAATGATTCTAAGACTCCTTCTGGAAGAGTACACGTAGGATCTTTACGGGGCGTGGTTATCCATGACGTTATTTACCGTGCCTTGAAACACGCAGGTAAGCCCGTGAAGTTCTTGTATGGTGTTGATGACTATGATGCACTGGATACTGTTCCCAAATATCTAGATAAACAGAAGTTTACTCCCTATCTGGGGTTTCCCCTGTGTAATGTACCTGCGCCAGAAGATACAGCTAGCGATTACGCTAAGTATTTCATGGGTGAATTTCTCGAAGTTTTTGAGTATTTAGGAGTCAAACCAGAGGTTTATTACCTCCGGGATTTGTACCGCACGGGAAAGCTGAATCCCTACATTGATACCTTCCTGAAAAACGCTAACCTGGTGCGAGAAGCATATAAAGAGGTGAGTAAGGCAGACCGCCCAAATAACTGGTATCCTTTTCAAGTTGTGTGTGAGAACTGTGGCAAAATTGCTACTACTTTTGTGACTAAATACAGTGGGGGAAAAGTTTTTTATACCTGCAAACCCGATGGAACAGACTGGGTAGGGGGTTGCGGTCATTCGGGTTGGGTTTCTCCCTTTGATGGCAATGGTAAACTGCCCTGGAAAGTTGAGTGGGTAGCTAAGTGGGATTTATTAGGTGTAACTATCGAAATGGCAGGGAAAGACCACTCCCAAAAAGGTGGTTCTAGGGATGTAGCCAATGCTATCTCTCGGAAGGTGTTAAAAAAGCAGCCCCCATTCCACTCCCCCTACGAATTTATTTTGGTGAATGGTACAAAAATGAGTTCATCTAAGGGTGTGGGTTCCAGTGCTCAGGAAATCGCAGCTTTACTCCCACCAGAATTACTCCGCTTTTTGATGCTGCGAACTCCACCGAGAACGGTGATCAATTTTGCCCCTAATTATGAAACTGTCAGCCGTCTTTTCCGGGACTATGACATTTTAATTAGTAAATATCAACACCAGGGAGATCCATTGACTGAGGAGTTAATGCCCCTACTTTATGCTCAGCTAGGGGAGGAGATCAAACCTTTCCATCCCTTTGATTTTAGTACGCTGATCTCCCTGCTCCAAATCCCCCGCTTGAATATCCACCAAGAAGTAGCACAACGCAGTACCAACCCTTTAACTGAGTTTGATCAGCAAATTATCAACCAGAGAATTGCTACGGCTCAAAAGTGGCTACAGGATTATGCTGATGAGGAAGAAAAGCTAGTTCTCTATCTAGAACAAGTGCCAGAGAAAGCTAAGGAATTGACTGAGGAACAAGTTGCTTATTTAGCCAAGTTGGTGGAAAATTTGCGCCATATTCCCAACTGGGAAACTGAGGAGTTACAAACTGTGTTGTTTTCCACGTCGAAGGAGTTGGAAATTCAACAGGCAAATGCTTTTAAAGCGATTTACTTCTCATTCTTGAATAAGGAACGGGGACCTAAAGCTGGTGGATTGCTGTCTTACCTAGAGAAGTCTTTTGTGATTTCTAGGTTGGAAGATATTGTGAGGTTGAAGGCACAGGTTTAGGGGGAGGTGAAGATGCTTTGTTTATTCGGGCTTTCTCCTCCGTCATCTAAAATCCTTGCATTGCTTGTGGGCTGAACAAATCTAGAATGGTCAAGCTGCACCCAAGTGTGGGTGCAGTCAACGTTCTACCTTATTTATTATGTTTGTTATGGGGAAAGGTGAGAAGAAAAGCGTTAGAGGTATACAGAGTTTTTGGCAAAAATTCAATAGGATTCCTAATAGGAAAGCAAGATCAATTATTAATATTTTTGAAAAACTCGAAAATTAAAATCTTTTCCCTGTTAGATTTATGTGAGTACAGCAGGTAGTATTAGTAGTGAAGCCGTAAGGCACTAGATATCTCCGAAAGTGAATCTACAACCTTTGTACAGCTTGGGCTGATACCTCATTTCTGGAGATATCTACTATATTAAAGACCCACACCATCATTAGACGAAACCACTGTGCCACTTCCCTCTCAGATCTAAAAGGCCTTAGTTTCCCGCTTAGCGTGTATTTCCATGAGAAAACAACTTATAATATCGTGTTTGTTTGTCATTGGGTTGGGACTGGCCGTGTTTGGGTTCCAGAATTTTCAGGGACTCGCAAATAAAGGCCAATTTGAGACAATTGTGCTGGATTTTCGTGAAGATATACCCCCAGCAGTAGTCCAGCAAGATTTACAAGCTATCGCCCAGCAATACCATGTTACTCCCCAATTAGATAACAAGTTTGCTGAAGCCGATCACGTATACATTATCAAGGGCGATCGACAACGACTAGCGGACCTGAAAAAATCTCCTGTGGCCCAAGCTACAGAATTCATTGAACCAAACTATATTTACCAAATCCCACCATCGCCTCTACCTGTCCATCTAGAAAAATTTTTGCAGTCCCCAGATGATAAATTTAGTCCTTCATTAATCGGTCCAAACGATCCCTACTACGGCAAACAGTGGAATTTACACAAAATTGGTGTTGAAGGTGCTTGGACTCGGACGAAAGGGAGTGGGGTTACAGTTGCAGTCATTGACACTGGCATCACCCGTGTCCGGGACTTAAATGAAACAAAATTCGTCAAAGGCTACGACTTCGTTAATGATCGGGAAGAAGCCACAGATGATAACGGACATGGTACCCATGTTGCTGGCACTATTGCTCAATCCACTAATAACAAATACGGTGTTGCCGGGGTAGCATACGAGGTCAACCTCATGCCCCTGAAGGTCCTAGCTGCCCATGGTGGTGGTACGATAGCGGATATCGCCGAAGCCATTAAATTTGCCGCAGATCACGGCGCAGATGTCATTAACATGAGTTTAGGTGGTGGCGGTGAAAGCCATTTGATGAAAGAAGCAATTGAGTATGCCTACAAAAAAGGTGTAGTCATTATCGCTGCTGCCGGCAATGAAAGTACTAACGGGTCTAGCTATCCAGCCCGATATCCCCACGTCGTCGGTGTTTCTGCCTTTGGTCCCAATGGTGAAAAAGCTTCCTACTCTAACTTTGGTGCTGGAGTTGATATCTCTGCCCCTGGAGGTAGTGAAGGTGGGACAATTTTGCAAGAAACTATCGACGAAAATGGTCAAGGCGTATTTCTCGGACTACAGGGAACAAGTATGGCTGCACCCCATGTTGCCGGCGTCGCTGCCTTAGTTAAAGCTATGGGGGTCAAAGAACCAACAGCAGTGTTAGAAGTGATCAAGCAGTCAGCACGAGTAATTCAAGAGGATAATTTAAACTACTACGGTGCAGGACAGATCAATGCCGAGGCAGCAGTTCAACTGGCAAGCGTGGGCCAAATCAGTTTTCCTGACTTCTTCCGCTGGTTACGGGACAACGGCTATCTCAACCCTGGATTTTGGATTGATGGGGGAGCAATTGCTCTGGTGCCGAAGATTTTAATGGTAGTCGGTTCCTATTTACTAGCTTGGTTTTTACGGGTTTACTTCCCCTTTGCTTGGAATTGGTCTTTATCCTGCGGCTTAATTGCTGGCAGTTCTGGCTTGTTTTTCCTCAAAGGAATTTACATCTTTGATCTGCCTCAGTGGCCTTTACGGGTTTTAGGCAGTTCTATTCCTGAACTCGGCAATGCTATTCCCGGAACCAATGCCTTAAATCCCCTCTTCGCTAGTGTACTGATCCCAATTATTTTAGTAGCCTTACTATTAGGACATCCTAGTGGGAAATGGTTTGCCATTGGTTCTAGTATCGGGATTGCAGCCTGCCTCACTGTAAGTTCTATTTACGACCCAGCAGTGTGGGGATTAGGAAGTGATAACTTAGCCCGCATCTTCCTAATTGTCAATGCCGGACTTTGTTATGGACTGGCTCGTTTAGCATTGCAAAATCAAGGGAAAGCAGCCTAAATGGATATTACAGTTACAGGAACTATCCAACGTCGCGAACTTGGCACAGGTACTTGGGCGCTAGTGGCAGACGAAGGTACTACCTACGAAATTTTGCGGGGGGCTAACAAAGAACTGCTGAAGGTAGGACAAAGGGCCAAAGTTATAGGACAGGTGCGTGAGGATATTATGACCATAGCCATGATCGGCCCTGTCCTAGAGGTGAAATCCTTTGAATTGATTTAAGGACAACAGAAATTTCGGCAAAAAAGCTCAATCACCATGGCGCAGGCTAAACCACGATTAGAAGAAATCCCGATCCCTGACATTTCGCACTTGGTCATTGAGGATGATATTCCAGTAAACAATTTTCAGAGCGAGAAGCAGCAACGCTGTTTGGTAGACCCGCTCTACAGTTCTAATGTCCTGCCAAAGCCGTTTCTGGTAGCAGCCAATGTGGGCATTTTTAATGCCATTACGGCGGAAGGGATTGCTTTCAAGGGTAGGTTTTTCAGATTAGACCAATTTTTTGGGTTTTAGAACCAAAATCATGGTCTGAAACCTTAAAACTACGTTCAATAATTGAGAATGTTCTCAATTATTTCTTGAAAACCTAAATACCTACCCCTGAAAGGGAAGGGATTGCCCCTGATGTGTTTCTCTGTTTGGGGGTGGACATGCCCACAGATTGGAGCCAGCGCCAAAACCGCTCTTACTTAGTGTGGCAATTTGGCAAATTCCCAGACGTTCATACCGCGAATCAGCAACGCCTCCTACCGCTACAAAATTAACACGCTAGGTGGAGCAGAATTTAATCCAGCATCAATTACTCCCCAAACCCAACCTATCCAAAATCAAGGCGCACCCCCATGTCCTGCACCCATGTGAGTTTTCAGAAGGACCAGATTCTGATCTGTTTTTAGTTCCCGGAGTTTGGCTGTCCACTCCGCAGGCTCCCAATATTTAACGCATGGCTCAGGTCGGATTTGAACCAACGACCCCAGGCTTATGAGTCCCGTGCTCTAACCAACTGAGCTACTGAGCCGAATTTTTTAGCTATTAGCTATGATAACCCATAAATCCAGCTACGGCTAGTTTTGAGGAGGGAGTTTTGTCTCCCTCTTCAGTAATTACAGCCGATTGGGTAGGAAGGCTATGGGGTTAACTGCTCCCTTTCCGGGTGGATGGATTTCAAAATGGCTGTGGGGTCCAGTACTAAAACCTGTACTACCCATAGCAGCGATTTGTTGTCCTTGCTCTATGTGCTGACCGACTCGCACTAAGATCCGGCTATTGTGAGCATAGCGAGTCAAGCTGCCATCATAATGCCGTATATCCACAACGTTGCCGTAGCCACCATTATTCCAGCCGGCTCTTTCGATCACACCAGCAGCTGATGCATAAACTGGTGTGCCAATGGAGTTAGCAATATCAATACCCCGGTGCATTCTTCCCCAGCGCATCCCATAGCCAGAGGTGAGAACACCCTTTGCTGGCCAGATATAAGCCACAGATGAAGTGAATGGAGATGGTGTAGCTGGATCTACTGGTCTGGGTAGATATCTATCCACTGCTGCCAAAGGTGGTAACTGCGGAGAAACAGTCGTTCCACGCAATCTGCCCAGAGAGTCAGAGTTCCTGATCCCACTACGAGGTACTACTTGATTAGGGATGAATGCCGGATTAACTGGTTCACTGGCAGACCAATTAACATTGTATATAGATTGGACCGGTTGAGTGTTATAATTACTACCCTGGATCGGTTTGGGGACAGGAATTGGTACTGCCGCTACCTGTGGATAAGATTTACGAGTTCTGACTAAGGGAGTAGATACCTCCGGAACCACTGGCTCAGGCAACCCAGCTTCCTGGTCGCGATACTTCTGCCTTAATCTCTCAATTTCCGCCTCTAAGCTTTGAAGCCCAGTATCTTTTGTTGCTTTTGGTTGTTGAGATACTTGGGTTTCAGTCACAGCCGTTGGGATAGGAGTATCGCCACCCATACCATTAGCAATAACAGGGACGGGTATAGATACAGGTGCCAGCGGTGTGTTGGATGCCACAACTGATACTGTAGGCATCCTCATCGGGGTGATGGCTACTGTAGGAGTACTGACAGATGGGACGACAATTGATTGAGCAATGGGAGCTTGTTGTTCCTTCACAACTGGAATCATCAGTTTTTCGTTGATGTGCAGTTGATTGGGATTACTGAGGTTATTGATCCTAACTAACTCGGAAACGGATATCCCGTAGGTGCTGGCGATCGCATTTAGTGTATCTCCAGGCTTAACTTCGTAGGTTATGGGAGTTGTAACTGTTGCTGTAGCTGTTTGCAGGTTTCTGCCCTGCTTTAACCTCAATATCAAGTTAGCTTGACTAGCGCTGGTGGTATTTTCCGCCACCTTGGTTCCCTCAGACCGCAACTGAGCCAGACTGTTTCTTAAACGGTTTGATTTTTCCTGTAGTCGGTTCAGGGACAGTTCCTGTTGGGTTTTGAGTTGAGCATCCACCTCATTGCTATTCGTGGATGTGGTGAGCCCGGTTATAATACTACCCTGGGCAGGAAACTGCTGCTCTATCCCAGCTAGTTGATTAGCTGTATTTGTGGTGGGATTGTTAACTGGAGCTATCCCATTGGCTGCGACTTGTAATTTAGCTTCAAGCCCAGGTACTTGCGAAACTACTTGTGGTTCCACGATCACAGTATTTTCTGGCACACTCACTTTCGTGGTGGCAAGATTTACCTCAGTTTCAGAAGCAGCAGGAATTGTTGAAGCGGTCGTTTGACTGCCAACAGGAGTCGCTGCATGGGCTTGATCGCTTTGTCGAGTCACCAAAAGGCTGGTTGCTCCCATTGATATTGCCAAGCCAATCATGGCAAATTGGGTTCGTGTCCGGCGATGTGCTTTGGGATAGATGGCATTTAACTGCTCTATCGGGGCATCGTCACAGCCCGGGGAATTTTTCAACACAGCTTTCACTCTCTTTTTCAATGCTCGTTTCAAAGACGACCTCCTATTGATCACTAGCGCTTAACTGATCTCGATTTTTGATACTTATCATTGAACTATAGATCGAGATCACATTCACCAGAGATGCTGACGTAAGATTAACCTGCTTCTCTGATTTAGACAAGTTAACAACCTTAAGATTTTAGTTTTTCCTTGTCTGAATCACTCCTCACACACTAGGACGTTTCGCTTTTTACAGTTATTTCAGTCATGCTGAGTTTTCTGGAAAAGCCATGTCCCCCACTGTAGATATTTTCAAGTGGTTTTTTGGCAATCAGCCTAACCACTACGAGACTTTACGTTGATGTTTCCTTAAAAAACAACCGTACAACCTCTAAAGCTTCCTTTGCGCCTGTTTTTAGTAAAATTTGAGCTATTTTGGCTCAATTGCTTTACAGTGAGAGGTTTCGACAATTTAATTGCTTTGCCAGAAGCGATCTAAATTCATCAAAATCTATCATTGAAATTTGATATTGGCTCTAACTTTATATACAAATTTCTTATATTTTATTGAAATTTTTTTTTTAGGTGAAATTACTTATGACTGGCTGAATAAGGGTAAAACCTATTTAGGGTAAGGGTTTCAATGGTTTTTAGTCCAAACAAGTGCAACCCCCAGGCAAATGGATGCCCAAAATACCTGCACTTAGGTGGAAAATCTGGGGTTGAATCAGAGAAATAACCTCCGAAGCCATCATTTTTAGGTCTGTGTGGCATCAGGATTCGCTTGGTGGAGTTTTTTTCCAGCAGACCCTACTTAACTCAACTGACGACGGGCTTCAAACAAGCCCACAGCTACGCTGACAGACAAATTGAGGCTACGGACTCCAGGTTGAGCCATGGGAATGTAGAGAGTTTTGTCACAAGCTGATAGAACTGTTGGGGGTAGACCTGTGGTTTCACTGCCAAATAGTAGCCAGTCATCAGCTTGAAACTGGAAGTGAGTGTAATTTATAGTACCATTTACACTAAAACCCAACCATCTACCACTACGTTCCTGATGTAACTGTTTAAAGGCCTCTAGAGATTCGTGATAGTACAGTTGCACGTAAGGCCAGTAATCTAAACCCGCTCTTTTGAGGTAGCGATCGCTAATTTCAAACCCCAACGGACCAACTAAATGTAGCTCAGTGTTAGTAGCCGCGCAAGTGCGAGCAATATTGCCCGTGTTGGGGGGTATTTGTGGGTTAACTAGGACTACCTGAGGCATATCGAGTTTGGTTGAGTACCTATCAATCAATAGGTTTTTTTAATCACTACTACTACCAGACTATTGATTAAATATTTTAAACAGAGTTCCCTTAGTCCCCATATTATGCTCTTAGGGATGCACACAACTCATGTTCTAGTTCAATTTCCCGTTCTTGGGTGGCAATAATTGCTTGGGTGACAACCCTTTGAGCATCAAATCCAACCGAGTGTAGCTGTAACCACTGTTGAGCCTCGTTACCCTCACGCAGAATTTTGTGCAGTGGGGAGAGGAAACAACTAAAGCCCTGTTGTTTAGCAATAGCCAAAACTTCTTGATACATTTGGGCAATCCAATCTCGGGCGAGGATGGTGTTCCCGGTTTGCCAATGCTTTAATTCGGCATCCAGACTAGCCACTGCCACTGCGAGTTCGTTGTCAACCGTCAAGGTGATGAGTTCTTCAGGGGAGAATGGACTCTGGGTCAGGGGGTCAATGGTAGGGTTGTCGATAATCTGTAATAACCGTGCTTCTAGCAAAGCTGTAATTGCTAGCAAAGCCACTGGGTCTGTGACTAAATCGCAAATTCGCAACTCTAGCCGATTCAAGTCATAGGGACGAAGATCGCCATTTGGGCGCACAGATACCCATAAATGTCGGATATTTTGCATTGTACCTGCTGCCAGTTGCTCTTCAACCCAGTGAATATGATGGCTATGGCTGACAAACAACGGTACATTTGCAGGTGTTTGGGGGAATAGGCCCCAGCGGGTGGAGTGATAACCTGTAGCTTGACTTTCCAAAAACGGAGATGCCGCGCTCAGGGCGAGATATAAAGGCGCTTCCAGACGAATTACCCGACATGCCCGCATCAAGAGTTCTAAATCACTAATACCGATATTAATATGGACGCTGGCAGTAACTACCTTAGTACCGTAGGTTTGCTCAATGTAGTCGTGGTAGGGATTTTGGGGGTCAGAGCGGAAAAAGCGATCGCTCCCCCCCAATGAGAGGGTACTTCCGGGTACAAGAGTATAATTACCCAGGCGTTGCAGGTAGTTTCGCAGTGTCCGGCGTGGGCGTAGCAGGGCACACAATAGATTCTCATAACTAGTGGTAGGGTTGGTTATGTACTCTACGTTACGGCTATCCGGCTCCCGCATAAATCCAGCTAACCCTGCCACAATTTTGTCGGAGAGTCCAACGATTTCACCTTGAGGTGTGCCAGTATATATCTCAATCTCAAAGCCTTTTGTTAGGACCACGTTGTTCTCCTTTGACTCTCCTACAGTAATTAAATTGTATCAACTGAGACGATTTTCTGCATCTATATAGGAATTATAATTTGATTTTTGCCAAAATTCCGTACACACCTCAACTACCTTCCGATTCCCCTCCAACTTGAGAAGAATACCTTAGGCAACATTGGGTGAGTGAATTTTCAATTTTAGGGAGAAAATTTCTATCTTTGAGCAGTAGATACGGTTATATTAGACCTAGCGGTGCTGTTTTTGATGTCCCCAAGGTTAGGTCTACTAGCCAAATTATCAGAGAAATTAGTTTAGACAAACACTAACTCAATGACAGGCAAAAACGCAAGACATAATGCATTTCTGCGGCTAGTGTCTAGTGATGGAAGGAATTATAGGATACAATCCTCCTACTCACTACTCCCAGGCGAAGATGTGGTAATTGGGCGTGACCCCAGCTGCCAAGTTGTCTTAGATGCCTTGGTCCATTCAATGGTATCTCGTCGTCATGCAGTAGTTCGTCCCCTTCCTCCGTCTCCAGACAAAAGACTCAGCTGGGTACTTTGTGATTTAAATAGTGCCAATGGCACTTTTTTAAATGGACAACGACTGCAAGGATGTCAAGAACTGCATCCAGGCGATCACTTTTCCCTCGGGGCTGCGGGACCGCAAATCCTATTCGAGTCGGAACTTGTCACCCCAGCCACAGTGATTACCAATAACCAAGCTTTACCATTGCCCGCTGTCTCAACTCAGGACTCCGTTAGCTTTACCCAATTATTTCCCATTATCTCCACTGGTAAAGATTTAACCCGCAAAGCTTTCCTCATCCCAGGTATACTGACGGTAGTCTTCGTAGTGCTGATGTTTGCGACCATAGGCCATAACCAAGCCAATCAAATTATTGTTGCTACTTACATAGCCTTCGCTGGGTACTACTTTGTCTACCAACTTTGCGGCAAACAGAAACCTTGGTGGATACTCATAACTATGGGGCTGATGACAATGCTGATTTTAGTCAGTCCCCTGTTACCGGATTTTATCTTCATATTCCGCACACTTCTCCCAGGCAAAATTCCCTCATCGCAGGATTCCCTCACTTTTACAGAATTACTAGTCAGGTTTTTTTTTGGTGCTGGGTTGATGGAGGAATTAATCAAGGTGTTGCCAGTACTGGGAGCCTATCTGGCTGGCAAATTTTTACCTTCACCCTGGCGAGAACGGATCGGGGTTTGGGAACCTCTAGATGGCATTCTCCTGGGAACAGCCTCGGCTGTGGGCTTTACTTTACTTGAAACCCTTGGACAATATGTACCAATGGCAACCCAAAACGTTGCTCAGTATGCGGGGTTAGGAACTGGTCAATTAGTGGGTTTGCAATTACTGATTCCACGGATTTTAGGTTCGGTAGCAGGACACATGGCCTACAGTGGGTATCTGGGTTATTTTATTGGTCTAGCTGTTCTTAAGCCGATGATGAGTTGGCAAATCCTGGCAGTTGGTTATTTGAGTGCTGCTGCCCTCCATGCCCTATGGGATGCCATGAGTTCAATTAATGATTTATTGCTAGCCGTAGTTGGGGTGTTATCTTACGCCTTTTTAATGGCAGCCATTCTCAAAGCTAGAGCACTGTCCCCAACGCGATCGCAGAATTTTGCTACCCGGTTTGTCGGTCCAAAATAATTTAGGGGTTGTCAAAATTTTTGAGTTGCGTCAAGGCATAGTGAGCGATAGCTAAACTCACCTTTGCTTGTTCTACTTCTGACAACCTTTCCCAATCCTGACTAGGGATTGCCTGCTGTTCACCACTTCGCATGGCATAGGCAACAGGACGGGCTAAAACCAGGAGGTCGTCTACTCCCCAATTTGGTAGTAAATCCTGTACACACGCTACTAACTGCTCAGTCTTCAACTGCCCATCTGCAAAAGCCTTCACCGCTTTTTGGGCGATCGCATCCAACCAACTGTGGGGCATATTGATGGTAAAGGTACTGTGCAAAACTTTCTGCAGTCGGATCTTGCACCATATATTGTCAAGATGATTATAGAAATTCTGCGATTGTGTTGTCAGTTCTTCCGAGGGCAAATCTGAGATATCGAACTGCTGTTCTAAGTGGTGAAAATAGGATTCTGCTTGCTCATCAGCCTGATTCCAGGGATAGGTAGCATCCTCCGGTTCGAGCAATGCTGCCAGTAAATCTAGATCCACCCCAGAGGGTGGGAAGTGGAAGCTATCGAAACTATTATTTTTGTCGCTCATTTGTGGCCTCGTAATCGATTTATTAGCATCATTGACAGCTACAACCAGAAGAATTAAGTTTCCGCAAAAATAGGCTAATTTTGGATGTGCTAATTTTAGATTGGGGACTAGAGGTTAAGTCCCTGCCCTGGAGCCTCCTGCCTCCCCCCTACTCTTCAATAATAAACTCCCACGTTTCGCCGTTAGCGTTGCCAAACCTGAGCTTAGTCCCTGAAGTTAAGTGTATTTCCCTGTGGAGAATTTGTTCCCAACGATCAGCATTTAAAATCCAAGTTCCGTAGCCAGAATTATCTTGGAGATAGTACCTTTGTTCTGTAATCTCACCAGCCAGAACAGTCCGACATAAAATTTCGGCATGACGTCTGGAAGCCCAGGGTTCAGAGAGGACAACATGATTATCTTTCTCTCGACCAATGCGAGTGACTCCAAATGCTAATACCCTAGTGGTACTTGCTGCTGAAAGCTGTCGCAAATAAGCGCGCAGTTTTTTTTCTGAGGTCTTGGTTTCCGGTATGATTGTCTCGTCGCTTTTCTTAATTAATTCTCCGTCGAAATTGGGGTGTAAGTAGAGAACTGGTAAAGTCCAGGCTGGTTGATTGAACCTGTACAGTGCTAATAGCTTTTGTCTAGCTTCTGCCACAGCCTCATCAACTGGCTTGCGCGATCGCAAGGCTACAGCAAATGCTTTAATAAAAGTATGACTTTCTTCATCAGTAATTCCATCGCGCATCCCTAAGACAGCGGGAACACCCTGGCGAATTAGCACTTCCGCCAAACTACTAGCAGGTATAGCTTGGCCGTTGACCGCCGCAGGTTGTGCTCCCCAGCAGGCATTGAAAACTGCTAGTTTTATGCCTGTATTTGTTAATACTTGTGCTAACTCGATACCGTTGAGCGTAGTGCCATCTTGTAAGAAGAGTAAGCCTCCATCCTCACCGGGTAAACCGTGACCAGCGTAAAAGAAGAGGTTGTATACCTTTGTTTCTAGCTCTTGAATCAATTTTTGGGGAGTGGGTTGCAGTAGTATCTTCACAGAACATGATACATACTCGGTAGAGTAGCCACCCACTAGACCACCTTCCACAAGAGTTTGTTTGAGAATGGCTGCTTCCTGCTCCAAGTTCAGGTTTTTGTCATAGCCTAAAACTAGCAGGATATTTAAGGTTTGATCTATTGAGAGATTTGCTAGCGGTTTAACTTCACTGTGACTGCGACTAAATAATAATATATCTGGGGAAAGGGAAATCGCTGATTGACCAGGTTCACGTTGCATAATTTCCCAGGGTAGAGCTACCAGATTCGGGTCACGAATTTCCAGGCGAAAGCGCAAACGCTTATTCTGACCCATGGCAATTCCCAAACTGTGATCTAAACTGCTGAGAATTACGCCGTCGAATACCCAGCGCCATAAATTCATGCCAAAGGATTGCATTAGGCGACTAGTGTTAGAGTTGGTAGCCAAACCTAAATCAATCGGAGGAACAGGAGTGGCATTTTTGCCAATATCTAAGCGGCTATGGCTAGCAAACAGCAGCTGCCACTCTTGCCAAGTTTGAGTGAGTTCAGATGGAAATATACAGTCACGCAGGACGTAACCACTGAGATAGGGAGCTTGGACAACCCAGATGGCAAAGTTATCAGTGCCAGTGTTTACTAAGCGGGTGATTGCCAAGTTTAGAGATGGCAATTGGTTCATTAAACTAATAAGGTAAAATCAATGATTTTAAATAATGGGTTTCCCAGCTAGGAATTTTGCCTCTTCCGCCTGTTTTATGGAAATAACAGGTTTATAATTGGTAAAAGCTTTTTCCCACAAGGGTTTAGAGCCTTTAAGTAACTAGTTTCTACCCGTCAGAAACCCACGCCTAAAAGCCGTAAAGCTCTGAAAAAGTTCAAATCTGACCCAACTCACAGTACCCCGCGTACTATCGTTTAAGGCAAGAGTTAAAGACCTACCAAGGAATAGCTTGGTATTCCTTGCTCTAGAACCGTTCGCCTTTGGCGCACCGGAGGTGTACGATTAAGCAGGCTTAATGGGTTAAACCAGTGTCGTTTGGAAAGTACCGACCCAAAACAAAAGTCGTTCGCGAAGCGTGTGCTTTGCACATAGCTAACATTACCCGAAAGGAGTTACTTGGTGAAACGCCACGCCGATGAAAGTCAGCGAGTCTTTTCCCTTCTCTGTTCTGAAGCCACGCTCGTTTCCCACTTACCGAGTTTTTTTGGGAGCATGTCACTTTTGAAGATACATAAATTGAGTGCCTTGGCAATGAGGTAGTTGAAAGCCCGTAAGTAGAGCGTTTTGAGTCATGAGTATAAATACTCCCATGCATTGGTGACATGCTCCCGTTTTTTTATGAAAGAGCTGATGGATCCGAAATTTCTCCTGGGTGAATTTTCCTGTATTATTTCGGGTTTCTACTAGTTTACAGAGTATTGGTATTAGTTGGCTGACTATTAGGAGTTTGAATTTTCCCCTCATGTCAGGAAAGGTTGAAATAGCAAGGATTTCAAGCATTTTAATGGCAATGGAGGTAAGCAGGTGTTGGTCAGACAGGAAATAATAATACGGCTTATATGAATTAAGCCAGAGAATGCTGTTCAAAAGTAAGTACATCAATACCAAAACGCTGACGTAGAAAAACACGCAGAGTATGACTGGTCATGTTAGCGGTAACATGGACGCAAAGAGCGTCAACTTTCTTTCTCAGTAGACGTTCTAAGTTATGTCGAGTATTTTCGACCTGATTTTTCCCCTTAAGTCGTGAAACCTCAACTTCATAATGGTTTTCGAGTAAAACTTTATTCTTAACAAGCAACCTCTAATGAGAATCATTGATGAGATAATAGGACTTTGGGACGGGGGTTATAGTAAGCGTTAGCGTAGCCAACGCTAGAATAAAAAGATAACGGGAAAGGTCAGTATTTTAGACCTCATTAAACACACCTTCAATCCGCTCACGCAGGCTGTTTAATAGACCCTCAAAAGCTTTTGGTTGTTGTTGAAGTTGATTTGTCAATAATCTCTTCTCAATCGGCGCTCTAGGAACCCATGTTCAAAGGACAACTAACATCACATTTCCGGTTTTGAGAAATAAGTTGCAGACGATTATGTTCAAATTTATTTAATGTTTTTACTGCCAGATTATTGATGTTTCTTAAACTACCTGAGTTATCCCCAACAAATTTTTGACAGATTGCCTTATGGGAAGCAGAAAGTGTCATGTATGCTGATATAAATTCAGCTTGCTCAGATTGTAAGGATGGGGTTAGGTTTTTGAAAATTGGAGATATTTTCTTGAAAATCCCGATCAGGCAAGCATGATCCCAAAGCATCATACCGCTAAAATCATCTGATTTAACGTGAGGTGGAATCATCATGGGACGTATCTGTTCCTCGTACTGCTCTCTAGTTAGACCAGCAGCAAACTCCATTGCTGCTGCTGAGGCAATGATTAGTTTAGTCGCTGTTTGTAGTTCAATTGCTGCATCATCTATCCTATTTTCTAAGATTTTCATCTCAAACCTTAGTAAGGAAATTATAAGACTCTGAATATAGACTGTAAATATCCAATGCGATCTTTTCCATATTTCTAAAGGCTCAAGCTTATTCACCGTATTTCTCCAAGGAAACATTAAATATCCTAGCCAATAAGTTTGCACAACTTTTGAAGCCTTGTTTTTGAATTTCTAATTCTTGTGCTGCCATTGCAGAATCATTATTGATAACTAACTGAATCCATGTTTTATAGGCAGTTAATATACTCATAAGAAGACAAGCTGTAGGTTCTTGAGTTTCCACATGTTCTATCTGAAAGAAAGTATCAAAATCTTCAATTTCCCAAAACTCCAGGAAAACGTTAGTATCCAAAACTTCTGAGCATTTATTGACCTTTAGTGGTTCAAGTATTTTCATTGCCTCCTCAATTGTAGTTAGAGCAGATTCGAGTGAAGTTTCCAAAATAGCTGTGTGAAGTAAACTGAGTACCCCAGATAGCTTAATTTCTTGTAATTTGTCATGTTGATGAATACTAAGTAATCTGTCTGGTCTTAGTAAGAAAAGTTTTTCTTCTAGGAACATTATTTCTACTGTATTAATCAGTTATTAACTAATGCAATATATAGGAATCCGGTTTGATTACTGAAATTATCTCTGTGGGTAGGGAACTCCTAACAGGGAACAGGAAGAGGACTAGAGGTGTACGGAGTTTCTTTCAAAAATAAAATAGGATTCCTATATATTCTTCAGCACCTCACATCTTAGACCAAGAAAATTTGAATCTAAAATATAAAGTAAATGTAAATAAAAGATTTTGTCTGTAAAAGGTTTATAAACCTATAGGCTTTGATGGTGATTGATAGAAATTCAACCCCGACATAAGTTAAGGTTTAATTCTAGAACACACCACAGTTCCCAAGGTTAATTAATTAGTAAAACTGATTTGACAGGTCTCTTGATGAACTTTCCTTGTGAATCAACTTTTCCGTAAAAGGTTTTACCACTGTAGTACAGCGAAGATGAACTACCCCCATCTAAGTTCAATGCTGCATAGGCACCAAGGGTTTTCATTAAATCTCTTAGTTGCGGTAGAGAGATTCCAGAGTTATTGGGTTGTGAGGGTTTTTGCGCCACCATGACTAAAATAATGCTGTTATCACGAGTAATACCTATGGCAGTTCTGGCATTGGGCTGTTTAGTTCCTAGTGCGTCCCGTCCCTTGGCATTATCCACAAAACCCTCTGGTACTGATGTCAGTTCTGGTAATAAGCGTGGACCAGCACCAACGGCATCAACTAAGTGACAGCCTGCCGATGGTAACTCATTGTGCAGGGCAATGGCATAGCGGGTAGTCTGTCCACATAAGTAGCGACGAAATTCGCTGCGGTTAAGAATGACATTGAGGTAGGACTTTAACTGGGGATTATTCACTAATCGCTCATTATCCCTAGGGTTAGCCACCACTTGACTAGCAATAACAACATAGGATGTAGATTTTTGATTGACTGGGTCAAAAAAACCTGCGTTTAAGATAGCGATCGCCTTACGTTTGTGGGCAAATTCTTCTACAGTGTTCACTGTAGCTGATAATCTCGGTGTCACCACAAATCCGCTATTAGCTGGAATCAACAAAATGTGAGCTACACCTTGGGGCAGAGTGCGCTCAAGGTAGCGGATGGTTTTTGGGGGTGCAGAAAATCTCGACTGTGGGGAAGAACGCACATCTAACCACAACAGTGATATTCCTAAACTCAATATAGTTAAACCCAGCAGCCAGATTTTTCTCATGGAAACACATCTCAAACTATCAACCCCGTCAAAGCGGCATACAAATCTTGAGTTAAATCACTCACACCTTGACGACGGTCAGACTGAGACCTTTCCCAGTGCTCAGTTACCGAAATTGGCTCGCCGACAGTGATTTGTGCTACTTTCAAACCTAACCGGGGTCTTCCCGGAAGTGTTGAATCCTGAATTCGCGATAGCAGATCAAATATTAGCAATGCTGTTTCTGCAACCCTTTCTGCGGTGGGTTGTTCCTGAATATAGTTAGCCGTGACAGCGACGAAACTTTCAACTATCCGCATGTGCTGCATCCGTAAATCTGCTTCCTTTGCTACCCAGTCTGCTAGTCCCCGTTGAAATGGTGATAAATTGTGAACATTGGGTATATCTTCCCGGTAAATATAACTCCACCCTGCCTCTTCCAAACGACGACAACGGTCGATAAAATTACCCCGTGCTTGCAGGTTGAAATATTGTTCCGCAACTTGTAAAGCTTTATCCATTAAGCAATGGAGTCGGGTAATTAGCAGTTGGTTGGGAGTAGCAGATTCATCCTCAGATATAGTTGAGGGAATATCTAGATGATAGAAGCGGCGATAAAATTCTTCCATCTGAGAAATTAGATATTCACTCAGGTGGAATAGGCGTTGGTAGCAGATTTCCGCTGGCTGATGCAGGACTGGTGCACTAATTTCCCGGACTGGCAACCCACTATCAAATTCTAATTTACTCAGTAGCCACTCTAGTTTTGCCCAAGGTGGTTGAACGTAGCGATACTGGATACCAATGGGCACAATTAAAACTGTCTCTAATCGATGAGCTTTTTGCAAGTCTTCTACACACCAAAACCCCAACTGGGCTACACCTGGCTCTAGGGGACTGACAATCCCACTATGACCATTAGTACCACCTTCCGGAGCCACAGCAATTGGCATTTGAGCATTGACGAACAACTCCCGTGCTATCTGGATAGCTTGTCGGTCTAGTCGCTTTCCCCGACGAACTGGTACACCCCCAACACGGGAAAATAACCAACCTAGCCAACTCCCAGCCCAGATTGTCATTCCCCGATCATAGAGAAAATGGCTGTGAATGGGGGACTTGAGGTTAATGCCTTGCTCACGTGCTACCCGTGGCACAATCCGGGAGAGTAAATACAGCATACTCAGGGGATCTTCCACCTCTGGATGACGAAATGCCATCAGAAACCGAATTTTCCCTGACTGAAATTGTTGATAGAGTTCAGCTAATATTTGGGCGTTCTTGGCTTCCACTTGGACAATACCTGTCGGTAGCCAAGGTCGAGTCCGAAACCGAAGAACAAAGGGCAACCATAAATAAACAATCTGAAGGATTAACAAGTTGAACCGCTGGGGAATAAATTTCAGCGGTGGCTGAGTAAAACTAATCGATTTAGGCAAGTCATGCTCCAGGTTACGTAGCTAGGAATAGTTTAACGGATTCCCCAGATTAGCTTGTTACGCAAATTTCAATTAATGGAGGTTAGCGGACTCGAACCGCTGACATCCTGCTTGCAAAGCAGGCGCTCTACCAACTGAGCTAAACCCCCTTAGAATTAAATAGGCAGGTGTTTTTACCTGCTCTAACGATTATAACTCAAGATTTTGATTCTGCCACAGGATGAAGTCAGAAAATATTCAAGTTGTTGCCACACTCTATAAATTTGTCACCTTGCCAGATTATGCCGACAAGCAAGACCCGCTCGTGTCTTACTGTCTAGCCCAAGGTGTGAAGGGAACAATTTTATTAGCACTAGAAGGTATCAACGGTACGATTGTCGGTTCACGTCAGGCAATTGATGGGGTGCTGGCGTTTTTACGTGCTGACCCTCGGCTCGCAGACTTAGAACATAAAGAATCCTACACAAACATCCCTCCCTTTGAACGGATGAAGGTACGGTTAAAAAAAGAGATTGTCACTCTTGGTTTACCTGAAGTCAACCCCAATGAGCAGGTTGGTACTTATGTCAGTCCCCAGGAATGGAATGACTTAATTACTAACCCTGAAGTTATGGTGATTGACACCCGTAATGATTACGAGGTGAATATTGGTACCTTCAAGGGGGCGAAAAACCCTAAAACTAAGACATTTCGGGAGTTTCCTGAATATGTGAACCAGGAACTTGACCCGAATCAGCACAAAAAAGTGGCTCTATTTTGTACAGGTGGCATTCGCTGTGAGAAAGCTTCATCCTATTTACTAGCCCAGGGCTTTGAGGAAGTTTATCACCTGAAAGGGGGGATTCTCAAGTACTTAGAGGAAGTCCAGCCGGAAGAGAGTTTATGGGAAGGGGAGTGTTTTGTTTTTGATGAGAGAGTTGCTGTAGGTCATGGGTTGGAGAAGGGGAGTTATGAGATGTGTGGCGGTTGTGGCCGTCCCATTTCTCCAGCAGAAAAGACCTCACCCCAGTATCAACCAGGTGTTTCCTGTCCTTACTGCTTTGGAGAATTTTAATTTTTGGATTTCTTCAATGCCAAAGTCAAACCATCGGCTATGGGGACTAAACTCAAGGTAACTCGCTGATCTTGGTGTAATTTTTGATTCAGAGCGCGAATGCTTTTAGTTGAATTGTCTTGCACCTGGGGATTAGCGACACTTCCTGAATATAGAACATTGTCGATGGCAATTAGTCCCCCCGGACGCACTAGTTGCAGCGATCGCTCATAATAGCTATCGTAATTATTTTTATCGGCATCAATGAAGGCAAAATCAAAAGTTTCGGCTTCACCTGCTGCCAGTAACCGATCTAAGGTCTCTATGGCTGGGGCGATGTGCAAATCAATTTTATCTGCTACCCCTGCCTGCTGCCAATAACGGCGAGCGATCGCTGTATACTCTTCGCTGACATCACAAGCTACTAATTTCCCTTCTGGTGGTAGTGCCAAGGCTACTACTAGTGAACTATAACCTGTAAATACTCCCACTTCTAAAGTTTTCTTGGCTCCTAACAATTGCACCAGCAACGCCATAAATTGCCCTTGTTCAGGAGAAATTTGCATGATGCTTCTGGGATGGTGATTAGTTTCTAGCCTTAGCTGGGTTAAAATTTCTGGTTCCCGCAAAGAGACTGAAAGTACATAATCGTACAAATTTTGTTCTAGACCTAGTGTTTGTTTGCCCATAAATACCTCTTAGATTTTTGATCTTTTGCCATGCTGGGGCAGACAATGCAATTGCTCTGCTCGAAGTCCCTCTATTTTACCCGGCATACGTCTTCAATACATAGAGTGCTCCCGCCATGTATGTGTAGAGATATTGCATCCAGAGTTTTTCTAGAATTAGTTTTCTATATTCCTTCTAGAATTGAGATCATCCCGCGTAAATTTTATCTAAAAGACTTGCTCTGGTCAGAGGGGGTATGATGAGCCGTCCAATAATTCTTGGTATTGTCGGAGATAGTGCTGCTGGGAAAACAACATTGACCAAAGGGATCGCTCAGGTAATTGGTCCAGAAAATGTTACCCTTATTTGTACAGATGATTACCACCGTTATGACCGTACACAACGCGCAGAACAGGGGATCACTGCCTTACACCCTGAGTGTAATTATTTGGATATTATGCAGCAACATCTGTCTCTGCTACGCACAGGACAGCCAATTCTCAAACCAGTTTACAGCCACAAAACTGGTACCTTTGAACCACCTCAGTATATTAAGCCCAGTAAATATGTAATTATTGAGGGATTACTTGGTTATTCCACCCGTGCTGCCCGTGACTCCTACGATGTCAAAGTTTATCTTGCTCCCCCAGAATCCCTCCGGGCAAAGTGGAAAGTTAAGCGAGATACCCAAAAGCGCGGTTATACACCAGAGCAAGTACTAGCAGAACTAGAAAAACGCGAGCATGATTCCGAAAGTTTTATCCGTCCCCAGCGACAGTGGTCAGATATAGTAGTCAGTTTCTACCCTCCCCAAGAAGATGCAGATGAAACCAATGGACACCTGAATGTGCGTCTAGTCCTACGACCAACAATTCCTCACCCAGACTTCACCCAGATTATCCACCAGAGCGGTGATTCCAATTCAGCCATCCGCTTGGAACTAGGTCGAGATATGGGTAAACCCGTAGATGTCCTGGAGGTGGACGGTCATGCCACTCTGGAACAGGTGAATAAACTAGAGCATATTATCTGTTCTGATATGCCCTATTTACGAAGTATATGCGATCGCGAGAGTAACCCCGAACTAGGCAAAATCGCTGGGACAACTGGAGAAACACTCCAGAGTTATCCCCTTGCCCTTACCCAATTGATTATTACCTATCACATACTCAAGGCTACACAAATGTACCAGTGAGCATCTTGCAACACACAACTCCACACCGGAGTGGTGTGGGCGGAAAACACTCTGGTTACTTGCTGAATCTCACTAACTCCTACACTAGGATAAACATAAAAGGAATGATGGGAAGCCCTACAGCAAAACTTAGCCAGTAAGTAACCACAGTCAACACAATAGAACCAATAACAGAGACAACTACAGATATCACTAAATTTGGCAACAAAATGCTCAATCCATCTAGTACATCAGAGAGAAAGGAAGGGTTGGGAGAGTAATACATAAGTTTTTCTCAATGTTACAGTCAAGGGAAATGCGCCCGTTTGATATACATAAGCTTATACCAGAGAGCCTTTTTTTACGCAACTATTAACTTTTCAAACATCCTCATAGACGACATCGGGCAATTGATCTTCTACCAACCTTAACGGAGCATACTGATAGGCAATAATAGTGATCAACATAGTTAAGGTTCCCAAAACAATAAACATCAGACCAATACCTCGCCCAGGTCCGGTACCGATGACTTGTCCGATGGTTCCGGCTAAGGAACCATTTACTGTCATCAAAGGTTCAAATATTCTGTCAGATAGGGGACCTGCAACAAGATAAGCTAGGGGT